>ENA-ORTY01004693-ORTY01004693.1-human-gut-metagenome-genome-assembly--contig:-NODE-4693-length-10514-cov-9.164930_pt1 | contig 10514 bp, 8 predicted proteins | sample MGYA00241917_ERZ509198 | MGnify/ENA primary metagenome ERZ509198 (study PRJEB26280, sample SAMEA2338857) | human gut metagenome | biome: human gut; feature: human-associated habitat; material: faeces...
CCGCGCCGCCGAAGCAGCGCCGTGCCAGCGCGAGCGCCAGCCAAACCGGCAGCGCAAATAAGCCGCTGACGCACACCGCGCGCAGCGCGGCTTCCGCGGCCAGCTTTTTTTGAAACGGGCGCAGCGCCCGGCTGATTTCCTTCTCCATCCCGCTTCTCCCGTCGTTCATGCCTCGCGCGCGGTCGCGCTCAGCGCTTTTTTGCCTCGTCTCCGCCATGGTTGGCGGTCATCATCTGCACGACGTATTCCACAAACCGACGCTCCGCGTTCGTCATGGCCACGCCCCGCATGACGGCCATGTTGAAATCCAGCGTCAGCCCCAGATCCTCGATTTCCCGCGTCTGGAGCCGCGCGTTGCTGAGGTTTCCCGGCGGCAGACAGAACGAGATATAGCCCGCGCTCTGGATCAGCTCGACCGCCTGTTCCCATTCCGCGCCGTCGAGCATGATCTGCGGCGGACAGCCCACGCTTTCCAACCGGTTTTGGAGCTGGCGCATCACCTCGGGGTCGCTGTTGACCAAAATAACCTTGCAGCCCCTGAGATCCTCCATGCGCAGCGCCGCCTTTTCGCACAGCGCGTGCGTCGAGGACATCAGCACGCGCAGCGGCGCTTCCCGATGAAAGAGAATCTCCAGCTCCGGATCGTCAATCCGCCCGAAATACAGCCCGATCGTCTCGCGATACTCGTTGAGCGCCTCCTCCAGCTCCTGCAAAGAATAATTGTGCGTGCTCAGCGACATATCCGGGTTGGAGAGCACGAACCGTGAGAGAAAGTTGCGCGGGAAGAAGCTCAGCATGCCCCACGTCATGCAGACCTCCGCGCGCATCTCCCGCTGTGCCGCCGCCTTGCGGACATTGCTGACAATCATCTCGTATTTGCGGATATAGCGCGGCGCATAGCGCGCCAGCGCCTGCCCCGCCGGGGTCAGCGTCACGCCCGAACGCCTGCGCACAAAGAGCTGAACGCCCAGCTCGTTTTCCAGCCTGTCCATCGCCTTGACCAGACCGGGTACGGAGATATAGAGCTGCTTCGCCGCGGCGTTGAAGCTGCCCGTGCTGCTCACCAAAGAAAAATACTGGATCTGCTTGACGTCCATGCGCACCTCCCGCGTCGCGCGAAATAAGCCTTTGCCGCTGAAAACAGCAAAGCCCGCCGCCTCTTTGATGAGACGGCGGGCCGATACGGCTGATTACATCCTCAGGTCGGTCGGGTCACTGCCCGCCTCCCGCCGGATTTTTTGGAAATCAAGATTAGGAGGTCTTGTGAGAGAACGCGGTCATAATGCCGCCGGTGATGGCCTGGCAGTCAACCGTCGCGCCGGAAACGGCGTCAACGCCCATATCCTGCGTCTCGATGATCTGCTTGGTGAACGCGGCGAACTGCTCGTCGTTCATGAACATGTTCTCGCGGCCCTCGCCCACGGCGATGCCCACAAGCTGCTTATCCTTGATGGTGTAGATGACCTCGAACGGATCATGCAGACCCTGAACCATGACGGAGTAGTCGCCATCCGCGGCCTCAGCCCACGGAGCAGCAGCGCCGCCGCCGAAGGTCGGGGTCAGCTCGGCACGGCCGCCCAGCATGGTATCCACCGCGGCACGGCCGGAGCAGATCGCCTCATGCAGGTAGGTGCCGTTCTGGTACAGGTTGCAGACCAGGGAGCCGATTTCGCCGGCGGAGTAGAGACCCTCGATCGGCTCGCCGTCCCAGTTGAGAACCTGACCCTTGATGTTGCGGCGCGCACCGCCGGAGCAGGCCGGCATGGACGGCACTTCCTCGACCGCGTAGAACGGGCCCTGCTCGATCTTCGCCATCGTGGTGATGTCGCGGCCGAAATCGGTGTCTTCACCAGCATCGACCATCGCGTTGAACTTATCCACCTCAGCGCGCAGATTCGCCGGATCCTTGCCGATCTTCTCGGCCAGCTCCTCGATGGTGTCCGCCTTGATGATCCAGCCCTTTTCCAGCTCGACGGAGTTGTCGTCGGACCAGTGATACGGGTTGCGGCAGGTCACCGGCCAGCCGATCCAGGCGTTGACCAGCGGCTGCGCCTTGAAGCAGTTGTCGTCCATAATCATATGAACCGGCTGCTGACGGGCGATCGGCACATCGACGTACTTGCCGTGCTCGTAGTACTTCATGTGCTGGCGCTGATAGGACTTCGCCTCGTTGTAATAACGGGTGCCGTCGGCGGCGACTTCCATCCACGCGCCGTGCGCCATATAGAACTGACGAACGAACGTCGTCTCAAAATCCGGAACCTTGATGCCGTGGAAGTAGCCGCAGGACATGGTCTGGCCGTCCATATGCCAGAGCTGAGCGCCCAGCGCCATTTCCATCTTCACGCCGTCGCCCGTGACGTACGGGGAGCCCGCGTTGTAGATGCGGTCGCCGCCGTTGAACTGGCGGTACATGTCCATATCGCCCTCGTAGCCGCCGGTGGCCAGCAGAACGCCCTTGCGCGCCTTGGTGTAGATCACGGAGCCGTCCGGCTTCTTCACGCCGACGCCCTCCACCTTCTTGGTGATGGCGTCCTGCACGAGGCAGATAACCTGATGCTCGTAGAGCGGCTTCGCGCCGCGATAACGGGCAGCCTTGTCAAAGCCGTTCCAGCAGCCGCCGTTCTCGAAGGAGAGGCCGCCGTTCTTGTCGCGGAAGTGACCCGTCGCGCCGACGAAGTTCGCGCCCGGCAGATCCGGGAATTCGACCAGCAGGGTGCCCCAGCGCAGCGCGCCGCCGCCGGAGTAGCCGACTTCGTAATCGACCGGCTCGAGAACCGCCTGAATCCACGGCAGATCCGTCGCGAACTCGTTGGTCAGCCAGTTGAAATCCTCTTCCGGAATGACATGCGGCTCGTTCATCGCGCGCATGTAGGTACGCCAGGTCTCCAGATCGTTGGGGTCAACGAAGATGACGCACTGGCCGGAGGCAATCGCCTGACCGCCCGCATTCGCTTCGTCGGACTTATCGTAAATCACAGCGTCAACGTTGTGGTCGATTTCGTAAGCCTCGATATAAGCCGCCGTGCCCGCCATGCCGTAGCCGCAGATGACGATATCGTGCTCCTCGTCCCACTTCACGTTCTGGCTGTCCAGAACCCACTTGCTGGAATTTTTGTGAGCCGGCTTTTCCTCTTCCGCTTTCGCGTTGAGCACGCCGGCGCCAAGCAGACCAATGCCCGCAGCGCTCATCGCGGTCGCTTTCAGGAACTCCTTACGGGAAATGTTCTTCGCCATGTAAATCCTTCCTTCCTTACATGTGTTTGTCGAACCTGTGAGGGCGGCGCGGCGCACGGCTGCCCCGCGTCCCTTCTTTGATAACAGATTATCACACTCACCCCGGCGTGTCAAGACATATTTCAACCTGTTTTTCGCATTGTAGAAACTGTTAGTTTATACGAGACGTCCGACCAATTTGCCCTTTTTCCGTGTACGCATCTGCATTTTTTCATGTATCATTCGTCTTTCATTCGTTTTGTTCACGGATATACCCTTTTCGCGCATTTTCCGGATTGTTTGTCATAAACCAAACAGATATACCCGATTTCGCGCGCTTCCCGCCGCCCTTTTTCGATACAAAACCGACACGAAAACAGAAAGGAGAGCCGCCGAACCCTCGCCCGACAGCTCTCCTGTTTTTATGCTTCCTTACGTTTCGCGATGCGCCGTCTCGTCCTCCCCGGACAAGCAGCATTTACTCATTCCACCGGCACGAGCTGGCCGTCCGCGCCAATCTTCATCACATCGTCGTCCATGCCGCCGACCACGAGCTGATCCGCGTCGTTGAGGCCATATTGATCGTAGGCCGCGCGCAGGTCGGAAACATTGTACTGCATCACCGCCGCGCCGCTCTTGTTCAGCAGGGTCACGGTCGTGATGTTCGTGCGTTCCAGCACCTCCAGCACCTTTTCGTCAAAGCGCATCGTCAGCTTCTCCGGGTTTTCGTCGTTCACGCGCAGGCTGACGCCCTTGCTGCCGTCCGCGCTCCAGCTCAGGTCCTCGCGGAAGTTTTCGCGCGTTTCGCCGACGAACAGGCGCAGGTTGTAGCTGTGGTAGCCCAGATAGAGCTGCTTCACCCAGTACGGGCTGCCGTATACGCCGCCGACAGCGCCCGCCTGACGCTTCATCTCCATCTCGTGGCGGAAGGCTTCCTCGCTCGTGTCCATGGGCTCCGCCGGTTTTTCCTCCTCCACAAGGATGGTCACCGCTTCATATGTGACCTCGCCGTTTTCGCCGACGCACTTAATCAAAACGGTGTATTCGCCCGGCTTCTCCCAGATGGGCAGCGCGGCCAGCTGGCTCTGAATTTCCGCCTGCGTGGTGCTGCTGGTCACGTTGAGCATCGCGTCCGCCTTTTTGCCGTTGACGCTGGTGGTGCCGCTGTTCTTATCCTCGACAACGACGGTGCCGCTGCCGCGGCGCTCACCGGAGAGCACGCCTTCGCCCGCCGTGCCCGGCTTGGCCTCTTCGCTGGTGACGCTTTCCGGCGCGGTTTCGTCGTCGTGATACGTCTCGCTGTCCTCGTCCAGTGCGACGACGGCGGAGATACGCGCGGGAGCCCTTGCTTCCAGCGTCATCAACGCGCCGTTCAGCTGTGGCTTGCCGCCCGCCACGTCGCCGCTGTTGCTGATAACCGCGGTCGAGCCGACGCCGTCTGTCCATCCCTTGAGATCTCCGTAAACCGTGCCGCTCTCCCGGTTGTCAGCGGAAACGTGACCTTCCTTTTCCGCGCCGACGGCCATGTTGCCGTTGACCTCGCCATTGTTGACCAGATCCACGCGGCCGCCGTCCGTGTAGCCGCCCATGCCGCCGTCAGCCAGGCCGTTGTTGGTCAAGCTGGCCTTGCCGTCGAGGTAGGCTTCCGCGCTCATCGTGCCGGACTCGCCGTTGTTGGTGATGGTGAGCGATGAGCCTTCGCCCTTTGACCAGCCGCTTGTGCGCAGGGAAACGTCGCCGTCGTTGGTCGCGGTGGTCGCGCCGCCCGCCAGCGCATTGGCCAAAAGCTCGTTCGCGCAGCCTTCGTTTGTGATGGTCGTGGTCGCGCCCTCGCCCAGCGAAAAGCCGTCCAGCGCGTCTTCGACTGTGCCCTGATTCGTCAGGGTCATCTTGCTGCCTTTGTCCTGCGCGCTGCCCTTAAATTCGCCCTGAATGATGCCGGTGTTCTCATTGTTCACCGTTGCGCCGTCCAGTGCGTCCACTTGCAGCATCTTTTCCATCGTGCCGGCATTGCTGACCTGCGTATCTTTGAAGGCGTGGACCATAACGTTTCCTTGAACCGTTGTGTTCTCGTCAAAAGTGATTTCTTTAATGTTATTCCTCTCGGTGACATTCACATCGACGCTGTAATCGCCCAGCATCTCATCGTTGGCTTCTTCAATCGTGACACTCTCGAATATAAGGCCACAAATACGATCAGCCAACTTCTTCACCCATGGCGCACCACCGACCATCACGCCACCCTTGATGGTTCCGCCCTTGATGGTTGCTTTTCCATCTGCGTCAACCAGAATGTCGATGTCGTTTTCATCCGGACTCTCGCCCTTTATGGTTGTCTGGCCGCCGTTGGAATGGTTGTTGATTGCTTGAACAACGCTTCCCCACGTTACCGCGCTGGCCGTCATCGGCTGCAAAAACATCGCCGCCGACAGGGCGAGCGCCGCCGCGCGCTTCAAATTCGCCATTTTCCGTTCCTCCCTATAATTGGTTAAGATATATGTTACCCCCCCATTCCAAAAAGTCAATATCATTTTCGCAGTTATTTAACGGATTTCGCATCTTTAATTGGTAAGATTTAAGCATTTTGCACAAAAATAAGCGGGTCGCCCAACAAACGTCAGACGATCCGCCCTTCGGGGGATTCCCTTACATATTCTCCCTGACCACGCGCTCGATGTATGCTTTCTGCGCCTCGGTGAGCGTCGGGAACGGCTTTCGGCAGCCGCCGCAATCCACGCCCTGCGTCTTGAGGATGTGCTTGATGGACGGGAACAGCGAGCAGGAGACGAGCGCCTGCATGATGTTGTTCGCGCGCTTCTGGAGCGCCTGCGCCTTCGGGATATCCAGCGCGCTGTACGCCGCCTCGATTTGGTTGAACAGCGGCAGGGTGAAGTTGAAGGTCGAGCCAATCGCGCCGTCCGCGCCGAGGATGCGCGCGCCGATGTATACCTCGTCAAACCCGCCGTAGATGACCAGCTCCGGATTCAGGTCGCGGATGCGCTCCATCTGGTAGAGGTTGAGGCTGGTCTGCTTCACGCCCGCAATCGTGCCGTCGGTCAGCATGCCGCGGATGTGGTCGTCCGCGATATCCAGCTCCACGCCGGTGTTGCCCGGAAAGTTGTAGAGGAACAGCGGCAGATCGACGGCCTCGCGCAGCGCGCCGTAATACGCGCTGATGGCCTTCATGCCGAATTTGTAGTAATACGGCACGGTGGAGATCATCGCGTCGTAGCCCAGCGCCTTGGCCGTCTTGGCGTATTCGATGGCCTCGTCGGTCGAAATCGCGGCGACGGAAGCCATCAGCTTCGTCTTCTCGCGGTTTTCGTATCGCGCGGCGGCCTGCAAGCCCTCCACGCGCTCCTCATGCGTCAGCAGCGGGCACTCGGCGCTGCTGCCGCCGATCAAAAAGCCCTTCGCGCCCTCGGCGATGGTCTTGTCCATCAGCTTGTGGAGCGCGGGCGCGCTGAATCTGCTCTGTTCGTCATACGGGGTCACGGCGGCGACAAAGAAGCCGCCCATATCCTGCATCTTCTTCATGCGAATCTCTCCTTTTTATCCTCGAAACGGCACGAGAACACCGTGCGTGACGATGTAGCCCTCCTGCGCGGCGGCGAGCAGCGGGCCGTCCGCCTTCGCGTCATCGGTGTACATGGCGCGGATTTCAAATGCGCCGACCGCTTCCCCGATGCGGCGCAGCTTCTCCTCGCCCTTGCAGTTTTTGCCGATCAGCGCGCCGGTTTCCGCGTCGCACTTCGTGCCGATGAGCCGCGGCACACCGAGGATTTTCGCCGCGTATTGCAGCTCAAATTCAGGCGACGCGGACGCGATCACGATCGGCAGATCGCGCGGCCGGTCAAAAAACCACCGCCCCAGCTTGGCGCGCGTCCGTTCGTCCTGCCAAAACAGCTCGGCCTCCTTTTCAAGGCTGAACCGCTTGGCCATTTCGCCAAAGAGCACGCTCTTGAACTGCGTCAGATTGCGCCTGCCCAGCGCGAGCAGCACCGATGTGCCGATGAACCGGGGCAGCCCCGCCAGCACGGCGGGATGACGGCGCAGGCAGAACCGCGTAAAATCCACCGTGGAATCGCCGTCGTAAATCGTGCCGTCAAAATCATAAACGTCGATGCGCATACGTTCCTCCGTCCTTGTTTCCGTCGCGGTTAGTATACCATGTTTCGCAAAAAAAGAGAAGGGGAAAACGCGCCAGCCCGTTTTCGCGCGCGCGGGGCGTTTTTCGGCCAAGCGCGCCTGAGCCGATAGATTTATGGTTGGCTTTTGGCCGGTTTCCCGTTATAATGGAGGTAACAACATCAATCAGAAAGGGGCTTGTTTCTATGTCCAATCCGAATATCCCGACGCCGCACATCACCGCCAAAGAGGGCGATTTCGCCCGCACCGTGCTGATGCCGGGCGACCCGCTGCGCAGCAAGTTCATCGCCGAAACGTATCTGGAGAATCCCGTGCTGGTCAACGACACGCGCGGCGTTCAGGGCTACACCGGCCTGTACCACGGCAAGCGCGTCTCCGTCATGGCTTCCGGCATGGGCATCCCCTCCATCGGCATCTATTCCTACGAGCTGTTCAATTTCTACGGTGTGGAAAACATCATCCGCGTCGGCACGGCGGGCGGCCTGTCCGACAGCGTGAACGTGCGCGACGTGGTGATCGGCCTGTCCTCGTACACCAATTCCAACTTCGGCCGCCAGTTCGGCTTTGACGGCAACGTTGCGCCGTGCTGCTCGTTCAAGCTGCTGGAGCAGGCCGTCGCCGCCGCGCGCCGGATGGGCATAGAGCCGAGCGTCGGCCCGCTGTATTCCTCGGATATCTTCTACGACGAGTCCGGCATGTCCGGCAAGCTCAAGAAGCTGGGCGTGCTGGCGGTGGAGATGGAATCCGCCGCGCTGTATCTGAACGCGGCGCGCGCGGGCAAGAACGCGCTCGCCATCTGCACCATTTCGGATCACCTCAGCAAGAACGAATCGCTCGACGCGCAGGCGCGCCAGTCCTCCTTCACCCAGATGATGGAAATCGCACTGGACATCGCGTGAAAGGATGATGCACTGTGCTGAACCGGATTTTTCTTTCCGCCGATATTGAAGGCACCTGCGGCATCGCCCACTGGGCGGAAACCGAGCTGGGCAAGCCGGATTACGAGCCCTTCCGCCGCCAGATGACCCGCGAGGTCGCCGCCGCCTGCGAGGGCGCGTTCGCCGCCGGATGCGAGGATCTGCTGATTAAGGACGCGCACGACAGCGCGCGCAACCTGATCCCCGCCGAGCTGCCGGAGCGCGTGAGCATCTTCCGCGGCTGGGGCAGCGACATCCACTCGATGATGTCCGGCATTGACGCGAGCTTCTCCGGCGCGATTTTCACCGGCTATCATTCCTCCTCCAACACGGATGCCAGCCCGCTGTGCCACACGATGAATCTGGATAACGTGTCCATCCGCATCAACGGCATTCAGGCCAGCGAGCTGGTCATCAACACCTTCGCCGCCGCGCTTTACGACGTGCCGGTGCTGCTGGTGACGGGCGACTTGGGCGTGTGCGAGCAGGCCAAGCGGCTCTGCCCCGCGGTTTACACCGTGCCGGTCAGCCGCGGCTGCGGCAACGGCTCGATTTCGATCCATCCGTCGGAGGCCGTCCGCCGCATTCGCGAAAAGGCCGAGCTGGCCGTCGCGGACGGCGTTGCCCACCCGGAGAAATTCACCGTCGCCCTGCCGAACAACTTTGACGTTGAAGTGGAGTTTGTGAAGCACAACCGCGCCCGCCGCGCGAGCTTCTACCCCGGCGTGAAGCAGCTCGGCCCGCGCACGGTGCGCTTCTCTTCGGACGCATACTACGACGTGCTGCGGTTCTTCATGTTCTGCTTATAACGCCTTCCGCCGTGTGCGAAAATCCATCCATAAAAAAAGCAACTTGGGCAGATTATCTTTGCCTCAGTTGCTTTTCTTTTGTGTATACGGCGTTATTCCCTCGCCTTTTCCGTCTTTTCGACGATCTCTTCCATATTCAGCCGATGGTGGCGCTTTTTCGGCGGCGTGAGCAGATACAGCCGGTAGCGCTCGCGCACGTCTTCCACGTCCTCCCGGCTGGCGGGATAGGCGCGCTGGTGCATAATCAGCGTGTTGGCGCTCGTGCGCTTGAAGTGCATCTGCCCGTAGACAAAGCCATGCTGCGGGCAGACGGAAATCGCCAGATAGCGCTCCCGCCCGCCGTCAAACCACGGCGTATCAAACGCAGTTCGCTTGCCGCAGGCGGGGCAGGGCAGGCTCATCAGCCGCTGATCCGCCAGCGCGTCCGTCTGAAACATGTACGGCGTGGGCAGCGAGCGCAGCGCGGAGGCGGCAATGCGGCTCTCCTTTTCTAAAATGTGCTCAAGCTGCATGCGCCGCTCGGGCGCGAGCGCCGTCACCGCCCGATCCACAATGGGCAGCAGCGCCGCCGTACATTCCGCGTCGTTCACCGCGCGGTGCGCCGCCACATCCAATTCGACGTTCATCAGCTCCATCGCCGCGTGCAGGTTCATCTGCTTGTGCTCCCCGCCGAGGCAGCAGAAGCCGAAGACGAGCTGCGCGTCGATCGGCGGCGCAAACGGCATCGGGGTCATAAAAAACGCGGCGTTGCGCTTGAGCACGGGATAATCGTCCCGCCCCCACGTCACAAGCTGCGCATCCTCGCCGCACCACGCGATAAAATCGCCGAAGACATCCGAAAACGAGCGCCCCTGCGCAAGCTCCTGCTCGGTGATGCCCGTCACCTGCTTGATATGCTTATCCAGCCGCTTATACACGCGCGGGCGAATCAGCTCGCTGAAGCGCGAAACCACGTTCCCCGCGCGATCCACGCGGCACGCGCCGATTTCGATGATCTCGTGCGGCATGCGGTGGTTCGGGTTATAGCCGCTCTGGTTCCATTCCAAATCAAAAACGATGATATTTTGTATATCCTGACTGAGCAAAGAAAACATGTTCCACATCCCATTAAACGCAAATCCGTATTCTTTTTTGCTTTGCAGCACATCCTATTGTACCGCATCGGCCCCCATTTTCATAGAGGAAATTCTGTTTTGCGGCCATTTTAATCAAAACTTTCCATGCGCATCGGTTGAATCTCCGCGCGTTTTCTGCTATGATTACCCGTAAAAGCGGGCTGAGCCCGCCTTCGCCTCCGCCGAAGTCGGCAAAGCGTCCAAGTCCTGCTCACGCGGGCGATTTTACGCGATTTCTTATACGTTCACGTTAAAAAGCGGGCTGAGCCCGCCTTCGCCTCCGCCGAAGTCGGCAAAGCGTCCAAGTC
>ENA-ORTY01004694-ORTY01004694.1-human-gut-metagenome-genome-assembly--contig:-NODE-4694-length-10513-cov-4.259036_pt1 | contig 10513 bp, 11 predicted proteins | sample MGYA00241917_ERZ509198 | MGnify/ENA primary metagenome ERZ509198 (study PRJEB26280, sample SAMEA2338857) | human gut metagenome | biome: human gut; feature: human-associated habitat; material: faeces...
TGAATTTATTGGTTTGACAACAGAAAATTATAAGGCTTTGGTTGCGGAATTGAGAAGCGAGGACGGTACTACAGATATAGAGATTGTGCCCCGTGCTGAAAATAAGGATGTGGAAATTAAGGAACCTGTATTTACGGATGGGAAATGTACCGGAACGACAGTCAAAATCAACAAGAAAGGAATAAGTGGAGAAAAGGCCGTTCTGAAAGTGACTCTTATAGATAACAACGGGCAGGAAATTTCAGTTTCCCGTATCGTGAAATTCTTTGGTGCGGGTGCTCTTGATGAAGCCGCCCAGAACGGAGGTAGCTTTATATTGTCTGATGACATTATTCTGGAGAAACCGGTTGAGGTGGCAAAAGGGAAGGAACTTGTATTGGATCTAAACGGTAAAACCATCTCTAATTTCTGAACGGATAAGCATCCGCGTGCATATATCCCTGGTTGATTGCCTCATTGACCAAGATACGGAGCTGTTTCATGTGCTTGGCTATCGTATTGTCCGCATTGCCCTTTTCCCTTAAGTATTGCTCAAAATCACGAAGGAATGTATAGGTAATATCCTTGAAGTCCAATCCGGAACGGAAGTCATTCAAGACCGCCAGTGTAGAGTGCAGGTTGTCCTTGGTGGACTGCTTCTTGTCCGAATTGTCAATGGCTGATTTGGCGAAAGTGGAGAAGCTGATATTCACGGCACTTTTCTTCTTGACAGCATCCTTCAGCAGTGAGAGTGTGGCAGGTATTCCGCGCTTCCAATACCCCAATTCTATGCCTTGCAGATACAGGATGTATTCATAGAGCATTGCGTTGAGTTCGTTAGATTGGTGGTGGTTAATGACTTGTGCCCCCTCACGGCTCCAGCACTCCGGTTTGAGGTAAACATTGGTCTTCAGGTAGATTTTCCTTTGGTTCAAATAGGCTTCAACCTGTACAAGAGCCGTGCCCTGCCTGTTAAGTGTGTTCTGGCGGTTATATACAAGACGGTATCTGATTTTATCCATTTTTCCGCAAAGGTGCGAAAAGATTAATGGAAGAAAGGTATCAATGTGGAACATTTCCACATCATCCCACACTATATGAGGATTTTTTCCATTTCACATATAATTAGTAAAATATTAACCAACTGATAATCAGATTAGTTATTCTTTTGGCATAAAAATTGTCCTATCATTATCGTAAAACAATAACCATTAAAAATATAAGATTATGAAAAAATCTTTTGTTGCAGTAGCATTGGTAATGGGATTAGGAACAACAGTGGCATTTGCCGAAAATTTGACCTCAGGTGTTGAAACAGTCATGGCAGTAAATGACTTCACCCCTATTGAAGTGAAAGACCTTCCGGCAGCGGTAACGGAAGCAATCGCCAAAAATTTTGCGGAATCAACCGTCAAGGAAGCGGCGGTGGAAGCGGCAGAGGATGGCAGCAAGACCTATCAGGTTGTTCTGACAGACAAGGAAGGAACTGAAAGTACGGTGTTCTTCAATGAAAAAGGTGAAATACTGAAATAATATATTTTGCATCTCTTTGAATAACAGCTTCTGTGTAGTAACAGTAGCTGTTATTTATTTTCAGATATTTGGAGATTTCGAAAAATTGAATATTTGTAATCGGTTGAGTTCAAGATGATGTAAGATAAAGGGTTTGAACAGAAAAGCGCTTTATTGATATCATTGTCTTGCCAAATGATGAAAGATCCGTAAAAGGGAATTTCTGAATATGCCGGTTTTTCTCCATAACAGGCTGGACAACTTCCATTGCCAGCTGTTTACAGATAGAATTTTTCCGGATGGACGTACTATGAACTGAAGCTTTCCTATCACATCGGTAACGGAGCACTGTTCCATGGCTGTGAAAGAGCCATCCCCTTGTATTGTTAGTAACATTCCCTCTCTTTTGATAATACGATGTAGTAGATATTTCCCATTATACTTGAAAAGTACTACATCCATAGGTCGAAGTTCTTCATTCATACAGGGGTACAGTATGACCTTATCCTGTCTGTTACGTAACAAGGGAAACATAGAATATCCTTTTAGTCGGAATTGGACGGAATGTCCCGTGGCAATTTCTGTTTCTATCCAGGAGAAGAACTGATCATTAGGAATTTGTTTCATATCTCAACTTGAAAAATAGTCCGACAAGATAGTAATGCTGCTTCTTTATTCGGTAAGCATGACAGGTGATAGAATGGGATTTCCGAAAGTAATTTTCCAATGAAGTCGCTCACATGACTGTATAAATTATTGTCATAGGCAAATTCAGGCGGGCAGGAGGGGTGGATTGCTCCATAGGCATGTAGCACGGATAGTTTTGTTATTCGATTGTATGGAGCTTGCGACAGACGTACGCATGCCTTCAGTTCATGACGTTCGGACTTGTAGCAGGGGGTTTTTCCGCTCCATGGGCTACCATATGCCCATACAGTACCGTTCTCTACCCGAAGTATTGGGCTGTCGTCGTTCAGCAGTGTTGCATTTTTTATATGCTGATTCCAAAGATGTGTATGGGTACTTTTTCCTGTACCACTTTCTCCAAGAAACAATACAGCTTTGTCTTGGTAAATGATGCAGCTGCTGTGTATGGCTACCGTGTCATAGGGTAGTGTCATTAATCCATATCCGACCCACAAAGCAAAACGATACAAGCGTACGGACAGGTTGCCGTGTAGCCATAACTGTTTTTCTTTCTCTTTGTGCCATAAATGCAAGGCATCTTCTTCCTTAGGTTTTAGTGTCAGTATGAAACAGTCGTCTCTTCGCCCGAAAGTACCGGTGACATCTTCATACTTGAAGGTGTATTGTACACTGTCCATTATTGGCACATCGGCGCTTTTCAAAAAGACAAACAGAGCGTCTTTCTGCTGAACTTCAAAAGGTTTGAATCCTGCGATGCCTTCTGTCACTGTGCAGAGTTCTTTTCCTGACACCATGAAGCGGTGCCCGGCCACTTGATATATTTTATTCATGTTCATTTTTTATAGTAATAATACGTTCGCAATAGGTCAGAGAACTTTCCCGGTGGGCGATGGAAAGTATCGTCAGCCCTTTATATTTTTCTTTCAATTGGCAGAGGGTTTCGTTTATCTCCTTTTCTGTCACATTATCAAGTGCCGATGTCGCCTCGTCCAACAGCAGGACTTCCACCCGTTTGTAAAGTGCACGGGCAATTCCGATACGCTGCCTTTGCCCCCCCGAGAGTCTTCCACCTGCTTCACCGAGCAGGGTGTGTATGCCATCCGGCAATGCTTCTGCCCATCTGCTCAGACTGACCTGCTCCAGTATTTCCTTCACTCTGTCGTAATCAATTTTTTTGCGTCCTAGAGCAATATTTTCAGCCAGCGTACCGTTGAATATAAAAACCTCTTGGGGAACGTAGCCGAGCCGTTTCATCCATGAGGAGCGTGTTGTCCCATTCAGAAGTATGCCGTCAATCCATATTTCTCCTGAGTTCGGTTCCAGCAGACCTGCAAGAAGGTTGAACAAAGTAGACTTTCCCACACCGCTGGAGCCTTTGAAACCGACATGCTCACCTTTGCAAATACGGCAGTTGAATTTCTCCAACACCGCCCCACTACCAGGATAGGCGTATGCAAGCTCCTTGACGGTTATCTCCTTCTCAAACGGCATCTCTTCAGAATACGTACTGACCGCCTCTACCGGTCTTGACAGTCCTTCCTCTATCGTGTTCAAGCAATATGCTGTGTTCTGTATCTGCGTCCATCCCGTCAACAAGGTACGGAGGGCGGGAAGCAGACGAAATGCTGCAATGGCAAAAACTCCTACCACCATCTTTACGTCCCCCTCTCCGAAAGCCACCAGCAGACCAAGTCCAATAATAACTGACAGTTCGGAAAGGAACAGCGGCAGTCCGAGTATGGTATCGAGCTTCATGCGATTACTGCTTATTCTGTCCAAACCTTTAAGAAAAGCGGTCTGAGAAATAGGAAAAGCATTGTTCACCTCCAATTCCATGTATCCCCCGAACGTATCCATGACGGTTCTCGACTGTTTTCGTTTAGCAAGCATATCGTCTTCGCCGTATTTTCTTACCCGCTTCTTCACCACGAGGAGATAGGCACACATGAACGGAAGGAACGAGGCATATAGCAGTAATACCGACATACCGTCGAACACAAGCATGGCTACCGTCACCAGTATTATCAGCAGCGCATCTCCCGCCATACGGTAAATGGAGGATAACAGGCTGTGGCTGAATGAATAGCATACGACATTGACCTCGTACGCCAACCTGTTGCAGCCACGCTCTCGGATAAAAAGCAGTCCGCGGCGGTAATACGCGGAGAACAGCGAAAGCTCAGCCTCCGATAGAGAGAGAGCAGACACTTATCCTGATAACGGGTGGCAACGGTTATCAGCACGCTCTTGACAACAATGATCCCTATAGCTAAAAGACAAAACAGCAAGGCTGCCCGTCGGTTCTCACCACCTTTCAATAAAATATAGAGTACAGGCAGCAGGGCTGCCAGAGAAACGAAATCAAGCAATGCGGAGAAGAACACCGTTCCTGCCATCTTCCATACTTTTCTGCGCTCTTCAGGCTGTAATAAATAATATATTCTTTTCAGTGTTGTCATATCGGATGCTTATCGGAATATGGTTTCTGGCCTGTAGATGTGTGAAATGATGGACTTGAGTATTTTCTTGCATACAGGCTCGTTCAATACTTCCTTTTTGATACCTGACAAATACTTGAAACGTTTGATTTTATAGATGATAATATTAATTTTCCCTTGTACTGGTATTTCTTTTCCATATTTTGGCTGTAATATCTCTTTAATTATTTCTTGTGCCAGTTTCTTTGGCTCATCAGTTGTTGGAATATTCGTTCCCAGTAGTTCGTTGGATAACAGGGTCAGTGCTGAGACAAAACGTAGGAAACGGCGGTCTGTAACGCCTGCCGGCATACACAAACCATAGCTTTTCAGCAGGCACGCCCAATCGCAGAGATGGTGCAACGCTAGACCGCTCCCGTAATGCTGAGCTGCATGGAAAGCGATGAACAGCGTGTTGAAAAGCGGTGAGGGGGTGAGCACCTGCCCGCCTTCCAATGCCGTTAGTCGCGGGTCCATATGTTCTTTCAACACCTTTTCCGCTTGTACGGCTACTTGGTAACTTTCCACGTTCAGAAAAGTTTTGTGGTTCTCTATCGGAACACCTTTGTAGTAAAATACGCTGTGCTTGGGAGAATGTCTCGTATCTACGTTTATATTCTTCTGCCGAATCAGACTGTTCGCCAATCGGTTCGCTTTCTCGTCGCTCATTCGATTCTTGTCCGCCGAATAGGTATAGATGTCTATATCGCCTCCCTCCCGGTGGGTGGGAACGGGGTAGAGTGTGGAAAATCCAATGCCTTTCAGTTGCATGACGGCTATACCATGTTGGGCATAGAAGTGGGAGAGTTCATTGATTGTCCTGCAATAGTGAAGATATCTCTTTTCATATGCTTCTACGGCTACGGCCCATGCTAGCTTTACAGAAAGAGGCGGTTGTAGTTCCACAGGGAGTTTCATCACACCGTCCCATGCCAGCGCCATTACTCCTTGACTTACAGCCAAACGGTAGCATTGCTTCCATTCTTCGTTGGTGCTGTCCTTAAAGAGGGCAGTTTCTGTTTTCTGTTCGTGCAGTGAAGCGCGAAGCAAGGCAAAGAGCATCCGCTCGTGTCTGTAATGTGTGATTCCTTTCATTCTATCACCTTGCATTTTTTCAGTGCCTCCACCCAGACTGTGGCATCCTTTAATGCTTGTTGTCCGTCTATTCCGTAAGTATCCGTCAGAACTTTCGCAGTGTCTTCGAGGGTAAACTCTTTGTCGCTCAGTTGTTCATACAGCCGACGTGCGGATTTATTCAAGGAGATGATGCGGGTAAGGTCGGCTCCAGTATGCCCCTGATTCACGATGATGGTTTCTCCGGCCATTTCGCGGAGCTTGAAGTTCGGATTGATTCTCATGTTTTATGATTTTTTAGAGAAAGGAAAACCGTTCCGATACCTTGTCGGACGAAACGGTCTTCTATATTTGACATTTATTGTTGCTCAACAATTATTTCTTGCTAACTACATAAATTTTGTCAGCACCTGAACAATCATGCACATCCGTAGTAACCTTTCCATCGCATATCACTTGATAGCCTTCTGCCACAAAATTGGCATTGGGGTCTTCACAAAGGTGGTTGCTTGGATTAAAGTTCTTGAATGAACCGCCATATACATTGATTTTAGCAGTATTTCTATCTGCATCTTTCAAGTTCAGCACCCAATAACCTCTGTCATTATAACCGCCGGACTCGTAAGTGCCACCGTAGATATTGACTACTGCATTATCTTTTGCATAAATCAAATCATACTGACCATTTTTCTTTTGGTAGTTCTTATAGCTACCTCCATACAAATTGACTATACTCGTACCATAGGCTGAGATTACCTCGCGGTAGCCATCATTTGTTGATTCTGTAGTACATTCCAACTTACCCTCGCCTTTGATATTGAGAGTACCGGCTTTCACAACAAATCCTTCTGTTTCCCAACCATTATTATTAATTTCCGTCTTATTGACAATATTATGACCATTCAGATTGACGGTTGTCGTAGCTCCAGCCTTCGTCAAGGTCACAGCCTTTTGGATTTCAATATCTTTGTTAAGTTCAATATTTACATTGCCGTCTTCAGCGATGTAATCAGTTGCGCTCAAATCGGAGAACGTGCCACCAGTAACCGACACTGCGATATTATGCTTTGCTCCATCTTTAGGCTTTGCAATTCCTACCGATTTGCCTTCGGCAATAAATGTGCCACCAGTAATGTTGACTGTACAATCGCCATAAGTATTTTGATTGCCAGTACCTATGTTAATTACAGCATATCCCATAGTTCCCGTACCGTCACCCCATTGGCCGGAATCTCCTGTACCTTCTCCAATGAGCTTAGCCTGGTCATTAATGTTCAATGTGCCGCTACGCATACCTATTGCACCACAAGCACCCTTGATGGTTCCACCGGAAATAGTGGTAGTACCGGCTTGCGGCAAATAGACAGCATAGTCTGCCACAGAAATCAATTCTCCACCCGTAATGTTAATGATAGAATTCTGTGTCTGGTGATTACCGTTACCTGAAACTGCATACCAACCGGCTTCAATCTTACCACCTTCAATAGTAAGGTCAGCACCATCCCAGAGTGCAATACCGAATTGTCCCTTACTTACCGGATCGGTACGTACAGCACTGATGTAACCACCTTTCATTGTCATTTTGGCATCCTCACCACTTACACAAATAATACCGGTAGTATAGGGGGTGCCATAATCTTTTGTAGCTTTGATAGTACCATTGCTAGCATTGTCTTGCAAAGTAAAAGTACCGTTTACTGTAATATTACCATTGTTCGCAGCCTCCAGAGTCTTGCCATTTAAATTGAGTGTCACCTCTTTGCCGTTCGGAACCGTCATTTTATATTCCGCGATATTCATATCCCGCTGCAGGGTGTAAGTACCGCCTTCGGCAAAAATCTTCTTCATATCAGCAATAGCAGCATCCGCTATTTTGAACTTTTTAGGCAATGGATTCGGCAATGTGTATTGGTCGGTTTCATGATATAAATAAACAACAGTGTAACCATTATCGTGAACCAATTGTTCTATCGTAGCACCCGCCTTCAAACGCACATTACCTTGCTTCACTGTCAGCTTTTTAACAGTCACATTTTCACCGATTATCAATGTGTTTTTGGCTGTTTCTGCGACAACCTCGCCATAAGTAACCATACCCGCATTACCGGCAAGAGTAACAGTTGTATTCGGCATTGTTATAGTTACATTCAACGGTTCAAACTCAGCAGTTTCATTGTTGGGAATTGATAAGGTGAAGTTATCAACGGAATTGTTCGTAGAACCTGAACTATTCGCGTCTGAAACCGTAAGGGATGCTCCGCTCACAACTTTTTCCAATGAAAGGCTTTTGGTTGTTTCAGTGATGCCACCTGAGGCGGTAGGAATAGAAATGCTTTGATTTGAACTGATTTCTCCGGTAACCGTTACCGCATCGTTGCTTTCTAGTTTTGTTGCAGCGTCATTTAAATCAGAAGATGATACAGGTACGGTAGCATCAATGTTTTCGGTATTCAACTCTATTTTTTTCAAACCGCAACGGTCAATTTGATAAGTTCCTGCCATCGTGTTGATCTTATCTGTTGAACTACCGTTTTCTGCTACTTTTATACGTATATCATATGTACCAGTAGGAACGGGTACGTAAAATACACCGGAAGTTCCTTCTGATGCATTGTTGAAAGTAATGGTTACTGTATTGTTGTTGTCGGCAGCTTCTGTAGAACTAAGTGTAGGAGTCCCATTATTTAAATCTGCTGTAAATGGACCTGTGATTTTTTTATTGGCAATAAGAGATAATGTTCCTGCCGCTACAGGCATTTTTGAGATTTTGATACAAAAGACTCCGCCTAGATGTTTCATCTGAACACTGCTTTCTGCGATACTTCCCCACATGGCAGGATTAAAACTGTTGCCTTTGCCTTGTTGTTCGGAAAAGTAATCCGTATCCACTTTACTATAAGCGTATGATTCCGGGAAATTGTAGGTTAAGGTAGAATTGTTTATAGAATGAGCCTCGTTATATGGATATACTGCATATCCTTGGATTTCTCCGGTTATTGAGCCGGAAAAAGTACCGTTTGCAGTTCCACTACCTTTTTGTAGTTCGAGTGATGAAAACTTTGTAGTACTGTTAGAGGTTGTGACACCCAAGTGGTCATTTTCTGACCAATAGAATTTACCGTTTTGGTCAAATCCTGCACGTGTACTTGAATAGTTTCCTTCTACTGTAGCACTCAGCATACCTTTTGTAATATTGGAGCCCAGTTCTTCTTCATTGCTACAAGCCGTAATCAAAATAGCGGCTATAGTCATATTGATTAAAGACTGAATTTTCATTTTGTGCAAATAATTAATTTTACAATGAACTTGATTTACATATAAATAGCTTTTAGGATTTTTAGCTCCATTGACCGTCCTCACCTCCAAAACTTGTTGCAAATCCTTTTTCCACTTCCACTTCTACGATCTCCACCTGTGGAGCTTCATAGTTTTCAATAAAATTTTTCTTTTCCATAATAAAACTTTTTGTTAGTTATACAATAGTGTGTATCAAATGTTTAAACTGATGATATTTGATTTTTTTCATTGAAGATAAGGTTTATTATGGGAGCAAATATAGTAAAAATATTGCAAAATATACAGAATTTTGCAAAAAAATGACAATTCGGTTTATTTACTAGGAAACTGTTATGGTTTTACTTCGGAAAACCTGTTTGTGCTTCTTGTTTTTTTTCTCTTTTCAGAGTTTATCTGTTTCATATTGTTTATATATTGGTATTAAGCTGTTATTATTTTAAATATAGCTGATATCCAGTATAAAAAACGGTTGCGAATAAATATTAGCAACCGTCCTGTCATATATGTGTGTTTTGTTATTCATTATGATTATGGCATTGATGATGCTCATGCGATGAACAACCTATACCTGAATCTGCTATTTTTCCGTTCAGATAGTCCGTTGCGACATTCAAAATATTTCCGGAACATCCTCTTATCACTTTAATATGGTGGGCTGTAAGTACATTCAAAGCACCTTGTCCCATATTTCCAGCCAGCATGACACTGACCCCCATACCTTCCAGTTCACCGGCTATATTGGACTTGCAGCCACATCCTTGTGGCGACGGAATGGTTTCACTGCTCAGAATCTGGTTGTCTTGTCCTACTGTCAGAATTGTATAATACTCACAATGACCGAAATGGTTATCAATTACATTGTCTCTGGTAGGAATTGCAATTTTCATCATAATCTTATTCTTATTAATGTTAATATTACTGGTGTGGATGTCTTCGGAAAGACATACCGGACATACTGTCTTACGGATTTTGAGTGCCGGATTGATATTGTTGAACAAGAAACCACATGATCCGCAGCGGAACCATTCACTGTTGGTATATGACACGCCTCCTTCTATCATTATTGCGGCACCACAGACGAATGCCTTGGCTATCTTTTGCCTTGCACTGGTATATATTCGGCTGAGGGTAGGGCGTGACACACCCATTGAGATGGAGGCTTCCTGCTGGGTTTTCATTTCATAATCACACAGGCGTATTGTTTCATATTCTTCGAAATGCAGGAATATTGTTTCTTCACAACTATTGTTGGAAATGACAGGTCTGAATCCGGCAACAGAAGGCATATTGTTAACTTTGCGTATATTTTTTGGACGTGGTGACATTGCATGTTTATTGTTTCTTTCTGCAAAGATAATGAACAAATGTTCAAAATAAAAAAATATGGAATTTTTTTAAGTTACAAATAAAAATACACCCCCACTTTCGCAAGTAAAGGTGTATAAATCACAAATATATATGTATGTTTTAATGAAAAAGATGCCATTATTCATCACGAACGATAGCATCTGGACATTTTTTATCAG
>ENA-ORTY01004702-ORTY01004702.1-human-gut-metagenome-genome-assembly--contig:-NODE-4702-length-10501-cov-2.987555_pt1 | contig 10501 bp, 10 predicted proteins | sample MGYA00241917_ERZ509198 | MGnify/ENA primary metagenome ERZ509198 (study PRJEB26280, sample SAMEA2338857) | human gut metagenome | biome: human gut; feature: human-associated habitat; material: faeces...
CAGCGAACAGCTTGCGCGGCAGACCGGCAGACGCGAACAGACCGAGGGCGAACGGGTCCGTCTGGAAAAGGCGGCACAGAGCCGCAACGAGGAAATCCTTGAACTCGAACGCGAGACCGCCCGACTGGAAAACCGCGCGGCCCAGCTGAAAACCGAGGAAACACAGATTCTGGATAAAATGTGGGAAAGCTACGAGCTGACACCCACACCGGCGGCAGAGATCGTCCGACCGATTGAAAACCTCGGTGAAACGCGCGGCCGCGTGCAGGAGCTGCGCGTGAAAATGCGGGCGCTCGGCAACGTCAATCTGGATGCGGTGGACGAATTTCAGCGTGTGCAGGAGCGGTACAGCTTCCTGCGGGAGCAGAAGGACGACCTCGAGACCGCGCAGACCGATCTGCGCAAGGTCATCGAGCAGCTGACCGTCAGCATGAAGGAGATTTTCGCGTCCGAGTTCGCCAAGCTGAATGTGTACTTCCGCGATACCTTCCGCGAGATCTTCGGCGGCGGACACGCCGAACTGCAGCTTGCCGATACCTCGGATATCCTGAACTGCGGTATCGACATCCGCGTGTCTCCGCCGGGCAAGGCGGTTAAAACGATTACGCTGCTCTCAGGCGGTGAAAAGGCGTTTGTTGCCATTGCGCTGTACTTTGCGATCCTCAAGCTGCGGCCTACGCCGTTTTGCGTGCTTGATGAGATTGAAGCCGCGCTCGATGATGTAAACGTGCAGCGGTTTGCAAAATACATTCGCCGCCTGACAGATTCGACACAATTTATTGTAATTACCCACAGACGTGGTACAATGGAAGAAGCAGATATGCTCTACGGCGTGACCATGCAGGAGCAGGGCGTTTCCAAAATGCTGATGCTCAATCTGGCTGAGGCGGAAAAACGGCTCAAAAATACCATTAAGTAATGGAAAATGGAGAATTGCGGCAATGGATATGCGAAGCGAAAAATATCCGTACCGGCTGGATGTGGAAAGACGATTGCCGAACGGCTCTCTTACGACAGACGGCTATGCGGCACGGCATCCGGTCGAGTTTCGGCACTGGGGACATGCGCGCGGCTATGTTCTCTGGGGTGAGCGGATTGACCGCACAGACTGGGAGAACTGGCGTATCAACTACTACGGTAAATAATTACTGATTTCTGATTTGCAGATAAACATAAGGAGATAAGCATGGGATTTTTTGATAAAATTAAGCAGGGCTTAAAGAAAACATCGGATGCGGTGAACCACTCGCTGGACAGCGTGTTCGCGGCATTTGTCAAGGTGGATGATGATCTGCTCGAGGAACTGGAAGAAGCACTCATCCTGTCGGACGTCGGTGCATCCACGGCGGCGAAAATCGTCGCTGAGGTCGAAAAGCGCGCCAAGCTGCGCAAGACCACTACGGCGGACGAGCTGCGCGACCTGCTCCGCGAGGTGCTGACCGACAACATGCTCGACAACCAGCCGCTGAATACGGACGGCAAGCCGGCGGTCATTCTGGTAATCGGCGTCAACGGTGTCGGCAAGACGACCTCGATCGGCAAGCTGGCGGCCCGCTATGTCAATGAGGGCAAAAAGGTGATGCTGTCGGCGGCGGATACCTTCCGCGCGGCTGCGGCGGACCAGCTTGAAATCTGGGCAAAGCGTGCCGGTGCGGACATCGTTCGCCACGGCGAGGGCGCAGACCCGGCGGCTGTTGTGTTCGACTCCATCTCGGCGGCCAAGGCACGCGGCAGCGATATCATCATCGTGGATACGGCAGGCCGTCTGCACAACAAGGCCAACCTGATGAACGAACTGGCGAAGATCGACCGCGTTATCTCCCGTGAGCTGCCGGATGCGTCGCGCGAAACGTTGCTCGTGCTGGATGCGACCACCGGTCAGAATGCGGTTCATCAGGCTGAGGAGTTCAACAAGGCTGCCGAGCTGACCGGCATTATTCTCACCAAGCTGGACGGTACCGCAAAGGGCGGCATCGTGATCGCCATTTCGGCAGGACTGGGTGTTCCGGTCAAGCTGGTCGGCGTTGGCGAGGGTATTGACGATCTGATCGACTTTGACCGTGCGGCATTCCTGGAGGCCATCCTGCCGCCGGTTCATGAAAACGCAGAAAACGATGAGGAACAGACCGAGGAGGACGAAAATGCAGAGACCTGACGGAAGAACCAAGGGCGCAATGCGTCCGGTGAAGATTACCACTGATTACACGATGTACGCGGAAGGCTCGGTGCTGGTCGAGATGGGCAACACCAAGGTCATCTGCACCGCGTCGGTCGAGGAAAAGGTACCGCCGTTCCTCGAGGGCAAGGGCCTCGGCTGGGTAACCGCCGAGTATGCGATGCTCCCGCGTGCGACCAATACCCGTAAAAAACGCGATATCAAGTCGCTCAAGCTGGACGGCCGCTCGAGTGAGATCCAGCGTCTGATCGGCCGTGCGCTGCGTGCGGTCGTTGACCGCGAAGCACTCGGTGAGCGCCAGATCACGATTGACTGCGATGTTATTCAGGCGGACGGCGGCACGCGCTGCGCGTCTATCACCGGCGGATTTGTTGCACTGTGGCTTGCATGCAAAAAGCTGCTGGCCGATGGTGTGATCGAGAAAATGCCGCTCACCGCACAGGTTGCAGCCGTTTCGGTCGGCATTTTTGAGGATGAAGCCGTGCTCGACCTCAACTACGCCGAGGACAGCCACGCCATCGTGGACTGCAACGTGGTTATGACGAGCAAGGGTGAGTTCATCGAGGTGCAGGGCACCGGCGAGGGCCGTCCGTTTACGGATACCGAGCTGCGCAAGCTGCTCGGACTCGGCAAGCGCGGCTGCCTGACGCTGTGCCGCAAGCAGGCCAAGGTGATGGGGGAAAGTCTGTAATGCAGTTTGTACTTGCTTCCCATAACAAGAAAAAGCTGGCAGAGCTGTCCGCTATCGTGAGCAGTCTCGGCATTGAAATCATCCCGCTGCCGGAGGGTGCCCCCGAACCCGAGGAAAACGGTAAAACCTTCGAGGAAAACGCGCTCATCAAGGCGAAATCCGCCGCAGAGTTCACCGGTCTGCCCGCTCTCGCGGACGACAGCGGTCTGTGCGTAGATGCGCTGGACGGCGCTCCCGGTATCTACTCCGCGCGCTACTGCGAGGGTACGGACGAGGACCGCAATGCCTTTTTGCTGAAAAATATGCAGGATAAGGAAAACCGTGCCTGCCGGTTTGTGTGCGCGATTGCGTGTGTGCTCGCGGACGGCGAAACGCTCACCGTGCGCGGTGAATGCGAGGGCACACTGCTCCGCGAGAACCACGGCGCAGGCGGCTTCGGCTACGACCCGCTGTTCTATGTCGAGAAATACGGCTGTACCTTTGGCGAACTGCCGGCAGAGGTCAAAAATACCATCTCGCACCGGGCAAACGCTTTGAATAAATTGAAAGCCATACTAAAAGATAAAGTGAATTGAAAATGGAGAATGGAAAATGGAAAATTGCGGTGCGGCACGTAGTGCCGAATAAAATAATCGCGCAAGGCGCGATACCATAATTCTCAATTCTCCATTCTCAATTTTCCATTAAAACATAAGGAGAAATATAATGCTTAACACAAAACAACGCGCACAGCTTCGTGCAATGGCAAACCCGCTGGCGGTCACGCTGATCATCGGCAAGGAAGGCGTAACCGACGCGGTAGAACGCGAGCTGGACGCGCTGCTCGAATCCCACGAGCTGGTCAAGGGCAAGGTGCTCGAGAGTGCGATGCTGACGCCGCGCACGGTATCCGAGGCGCTCTGCGAGGCCACCGGCGCGGACGCTGTACAGTGCATCGGCTCCAAGTTTGTGCTGTACCGCCAGTCCAGCGATGAGGACAAGCGCAAGATCGTTCTGGTAAAATGAGGACGGGAATTCTCGGCGGTACATTCAATCCGCCGCATCTGGGACATCTGCACGCGGCGGAACTCGCGCACCGTGCGCTGAACTTAGATCGGGTGCTGTTCATTCCGACCAATATTCCGCCGCACAAGGTACTGCCGGAGAACACCGCGTCCGCAGAGGACCGGTGCGAGATGGTGCGCCGCCTGACGGCCGAAAAAACGTGGGCGATGCTTGACACTATAGAGATCGACCGCGGCGGCGCAAGCTACACGGTGGACACGCTCCGCGCGCTTCATGCACGCGGCGAGACCGACCTGCACCTGATCGTCGGCACGGATATGCTGCTCTCGTTCGATAAAATCTGGCGTGCGCCGGACGAGATCGCGCGGCTGGCTTCGCTTGCTGTCTGCGCCCGCGAAAACGAGGACTGGGACGCGCTGCGTGAAAAGGCGGCGGCGCTCAAGGACTCGCTCGGTGCAACCGTAGAGCTGGTGCAGGGCGACAGCCTGACCATTTCCTCGACCGAGCTGCGGCAGGGCGGTGCACTGCGATGCTATACACCGGAATCGGTCGCGGATTACATCGAAGAAAAGCATTTGTACGGCTATTAAGCCTGTAAAATACAGGTTTGACAGATAAATACAGCAGTTTGTTCAAAATCAGTATTTTTTGTATGACTTAGGAACGGACTGCGGCTCGTTCCTTCTTGTCGGCAAAACTGTAGTTTTGCGACAGGAATTGCTGAGAAAGGCGGGGAAAAGTTATGTTATGTAATGAAGAAATGCGTAAAAGTATCCTTTCCAGACTGCAGGGCTACCGCTATGAGCACTCGCTCGGCGTGGAGCGTGCGGCGATCATGCTGGCAGAAAAGTACGGCGAGGACCCGGAAAAAGCGGGTACTGCAGGCATTCTGCATGACATAACAAAATATCTTTCTCCGCAAGAACAGTTGAATTTATGCGGGAAATACGGTATAATACCCTGTACCGTCGAAAAAAGCGAGCCGAAAATGCTGCACGGAAAGACAGCGGCAGCCATCGCGCGGGCCGAATACCACATGCCCGAGGATATCTGCGATGCCATCGCCTGCCACACCACCGGCAAGAACCATATGACGCTGCTTGACAAGATCTTGTATCTGGCGGATTACATCGAAGAAACTCGTGATTTTCCCGGCGTGGACAAGGCGCGTGAGCTGGCGCAGATCGACATCGACAGTGCCCTGCTCTACTGCTATGACCAGACGCTGACCGAGCTGGTCACACGCGGAAAACTCATCCACAGCGATACCATTGCCGCTTATAATGATATGATCCGGCAGGGTGTCAGCTGGCGGGACAAGTAAAATGGAGGCAGGAATCGTTTGAAACTATTCGGAGGAAGCGGTGACAGGAAAAACCGCAACGGAGACAGCACTCCGGCACAGGCTCCCGCACAGCAGGCAGCGCCCAAGCCGGAAGGGAACCACCAGCCGATCTCGGCGCCCAAGCCGGGCGGCAAAAAGGGAAAGGCTCCGAAGGAGAAAAAAAAGCTGACACCCAGACAGAAGGGCAAGCGCATTGCCATCGTTATGGCGGTTGTGCTGGTGCTGTTCGCGTGCGCAGCTGCTGCAGCGGTGTGGTTCGTCCGTTCGCCGCAGGCGACGATCAAGGACAAGGAAAACGGCGATAAGGTCGATGTGAGCAGCCTGCTCAACTCGGGCACCCGCATTGACGATGTGTTTACGTTCGTGGTCGGCGCAGTTGATGAGGACGAAACGCGAACAGACGCTTTGATGGTCGCAACCATGGATACCAAGGACAAGACCATCAACGTCATGAACATCCCGCGCGACACCATGTGCAACAACACGGCAACCGGCGCGAGCAAGAAGATCAACGCAGCCTACGGCATGGATACCGGCGGCAAGGGCGGCAACATCGAGCAGACGAGCAAGGAAATCGAGCGTCTGATGGGCTTCCGGCCGGATAAATACGTTATCGTCAACTTTGACGGCATTGCAGCCATCGTGGATGCGATCGGCGGCGTGGATTATGACGTGCCGTTCGATATGAAGTACGATGATCCGTCGCAGAATCTGCACATCGACCTGAAAAAAGGCCAGCAGCATCTGGACGGCAAGCAGACCGTCGGCTTCCTGCGCTGGAGACACAACAACGATTACACCGTACAGTACACCAACGGCGATGAAGGCCGTGTAGAGAATCAGCAGAAGTTCCTCAAGGCGCTGGCAGGTCAGGTGCTGCAGATCAAGAACGTGACCAAGATCCGCTCGATTGCAGAGGCCGTGTTCAAGAACGTCAAGACCGACTTCAGCGCCGGCGAGCTGCTGTGGATGGGCATGCAGGCCATGCAGATCGACAACAGCAGCATTCAGTTCTTTACACTGCCCGGCTACGGCAAGATGAGCACGGCAGGCACCTCGGTGCAGTATTCGTTCTTCTTCCCGTATTACGACCAGACGCTGGAGTTGGTAAACAAGTATTTCAACCCCTACGAGGAGCCGATCTCCAAGCTGGACATCGTCGGCGGACCGGATACCACTACCTACTCGGGCGGCTATGTAAGCTCGGGCGAGGAAAATAATGTATGGGGTGACACCTCCGGCTCGTACGATTACAGCGAGGATTATTACGAAGAACCGGATTACAGCTACGATGAGCCATCCTACGACAACAGCGGCTCGGACGGCGATTATTCGGATAACAATGACTACTCGGGCGGCGACAGCGGCGGAGACTATTCCGGCGGCGACTCTGGTGAGGAGAGCGGCGGCGACTCCTCCGGCGGCGATTACACCGACGGCGGCGGAGAGGACAGCGGTGTTTCCTCCGGCGGAGACGATGGCGGAACATACGATCCCGAGGCATAATAAAGGCAATATACCATAATCGGCAGAAAGGCAAACCCTTTTCTGCCGCACAAAAGGAGTTTATACTTTGACTGCAAAAGAAACTGTAAAGGCGATCTGCGAAGCGCTGATCGAGAAAAAGGCTCAGGGCATTGAGGTGCTGCATGTTGAGCGCCTGACCGAGCTGACCGAGTATTTCGTCATCTGCTCTGCGTCCTCCACTACGCAGGTTAAGGCACTGGCGGACAATGTAGAGTGGCACCTGAAGTACGATCACGATGAGATGCCGCACCACACCGAGGGTTATGAATCCGCACAGTGGATGCTGCTGGACTACGGCTGCGCTGTACTGCATGTATTCATGCCGGAGGCACGCAAGTTCTACAATCTGGAGAACCTGTGGAAGGACGGCACGCCGGTAACGCTTGAAGAGCTGGGCATCGAGGACAAGTAAAATACCGACATGCGGCGGCGCCGGGAACGACGTCCGCCGCGTTGTCGCGCTCAAAATCCAAAACTCACTTTAGGGGGAGAATCCGTTGAAGTACGATCATAAACAAGTAGAAAAGAAATGGCAGGACATCTGGGACGAGAAGCAGTGCTTCCATGCCGAGAATGACTCGGACAAGGAGAAGTTCTACGCGCTCGTAGAGTTCCCGTATCCGTCCGGTCAGGGTCTGCATGTAGGCCATCCGCGCTCCTACACTGCACTGGATATCGTTGCGCGCAAAAAGCGCATGCAGGGCTACAACGTGCTGTATCCGATGGGCTGGGATGCATTCGGTCTGCCGACTGAGAACTTTGCTATCAAGAACCATGTTCATCCGGCAGAGGTTACCAAGAAGAACATCGCACGCTTCAAGAGCCAGCTCAAGAGCCTTGGTCTGTCGTTCGACTGGTCGCGTGAGATCAATACTACCGACCCGAGCTACTACAAGTGGACCCAGTGGATTTTCCTGCAGCTGTTCAAGAAGGGCCTGGCCTACAAGAAGGAAATGAGCGTAAACTGGTGCACCTCCTGCAAGTGCGTTCTGGCGAACGAGGAGGTTGTCAACGGCGTTTGTGAGCGCTGCGGCAGCGAGGTCGTTCACAAGACCAAGAGCCAGTGGATGCTCGCCATCACCAAGTACGCACAGCGCCTGATCGACGATCTGGATGATGTGGACTACATCGAGCGCGTTAAGATTCAGCAGCGCAACTGGATCGGCCGTTCCACCGGCGCTGAGGTCGATTTCAAGACCACTGAGGGCGACACGCTGACCGTTTACACCACCCGTCCGGACACCCTGTTCGGCGCGACCTACATGGTAATCTCTCCGGAGCACCCGATGATCGAGCAGTGGGCGGACAAGCTGAACAACATCGAGGACGTTCGCGCGTACCGTGAGGAGGCAGCCCGCAAGTCCGACTTCGAGCGTACCGAGCTGAACAAGGACAAGACCGGCGTTAAGCTGGACGGCGTTGCCGCAATTAACCCGGTAAACGGCAAGCAGATCCCGATCTTCGTTTCTGACTATGTTCTCATGGGCTACGGTACCGGCGCTATCATGGCTGTTCCGGCGCACGATGACCGCGACTGGGAGTTCGCAAAGAAGTTCGGCTGCGAGATCATTGAGGTTGTTTCCGGCGGCGAGGATGTCCAGAAGGCTGCGTTCACCGCAAAGGACGAAACCGGTATTCTGGTAAATTCCGATTTCCTGAACGGCAAGACCGTCAAGGATGCCATCCCGGCTATGATCGAGTGGCTGGGTGAAAAGGGCATCGGCCATGCCAAGGTGCAGTACAAGCTGCGTGACTGGGTATTCTCCCGTCAGCGTTACTGGGGCGAGCCGATTCCGATCGTCAAGTGCGATAAGTGCGGCTATGTGGCTCTGCCGGAGGATCAGCTGCCGCTTGAGCTGCCGAACGTAACCAGCTACGAACCGACCGACAACGGCGAGTCTCCGCTGGCGCACATGACCGACTGGGTAAACACCACCTGTCCGTGCTGCGGCGGTCCGGCAAAGCGCGAGACCGATACCATGCCGCAGTGGGCCGGTTCCTCCTGGTACTTCCTGCGCTATATGGACCCGCACAACGACAAGGCGCTTGCCTCGCCGGAAGCGCTGAAATACTGGTCTCCAGTTGACTGGTACAACGGCGGCATGGAGCACACCACGCTGCATCTGCTGTATAGCCGTTTCTGGCATAAGTTCCTGTATGACATCGGCGTAGTGCCGACCAAGGAGCCGTATGCAAAGCGCACCAGCCACGGCATGATCCTCGGCGAGAACGGCGAGAAGATGTCCAAGAGCCGCGGCAACGTCGTCAACCCGGACGAGATCGTTGACACCTACGGCGCAGATACCATGCGTCTGTATGAGATGTTCATCGGTGACTTTGAGAAGGCTGCTCCGTGGAGCCCGAAGTCCATCAAGGGCTGCCGCCGCTTCCTCGAGCGCGTATGGGCGCTGGCTGATAAGGTGCAGGACGGCGACACCTACTCCGAGCAGCACGAGGTGCTCATGAACCGTACCATCAAGAAGGTGGGCGAGGACGCAGACAACCTCAAGGCCAACACCGCTATCGCAGCGCTGATGACCATGCTCAACGAGTTCTACGACAAGGGCGTAAACAAGGCTGAGTACAAGACCTTCCTGGCGCTGCTCAATCCGTTTGCACCGCATATCACCGAGGAGCTGTGGCAGCAGCTCGGCGAGACTGGTCTGCTCTCCGTAGCACCGTGGCCGACCTACGACGAGGCCAAGACCGTCGAGAGCACGGTAGAGCTGGCGGTACAGGTAAACGGCAAGCTGAAGTGTACCATTAAGCTGGCAGTCGATGCGGACAAGCAGACTGCGATCGATACCGCAATGGCAGAGGAAAAGGTACAGCACGCCATCGAGGGCAAGCAGATCGTAAAGCAGATCGTTGTTCCGGGCAAGATCGTAAACCTTGTCGTAAAGTAAGAAGGAATGCCGGATTTCCGCGTGAAAAAGAAAAAATCGAAAACTACGGGAAAAAGTAGTTGACATTGACGCGGAAATTCGATATAATATCCTTACGGTTTTGTGTATGGATGTATACAAACTGTGCTAAGCGATCCCCATGAGGGGAACGTGCGGAGGGAGGGAAAACTGTGTCGGAGATCCGCATCAAGGAAAATGAGTCTATTGACAGCGCACTGCGTCGCTTCAAGCGTTCGTGTGCCAAGGCGGGTACGCTTTCCGAGCTCCGCAAGCGTGAGCATTATGAAAGCCCGAGCGTAAAGCGCCGCAAGAAGTCTGAGGCTGCACGCGCAAAGAAGAAGAAGTTCCGCTAAAATAGAATTTCCAGAGAGCAGATGGTTAAACGTCTGCTCTTTTCTTTTTTCTGCACCGGCTGACCGGGGGACCTGAACCGCGCAGGCGGTTCACCCTGTTCGGGCGGCAGCCTTTTCAGCATCGGCTGAGCGGGGAACACGAACTGCGTCAGCGTGTTCGCCCCTAACGGGCGGTGGTTTTTCGCTGAACCTCAGCGGGGGGGATTCGCCGCGCCCCGCGGCGGGGCAAGAGGGTAGACACCAAGGTTTCTACCCTCTTAACTCCCACTTCCTTTTGGGAGAGTCTGGCGCAGATTGCCGATATGCGACCGCTCAGAAATAGGGGAACGGCAGTCGGGATACTCTTGCGTTTGTTTCGTAAAATATTCGCAGTTCACAGATAGCGTACTGCTACACATACGGGCTACTCTGCGCAGGCGCGGCATAACCGTGCCGCGTAAATCCTTGGCACGTTGTAACGCACGGCATCTGCGAATTTAGATGTCTGGTATAATTTAT
>ENA-ORTY01004705-ORTY01004705.1-human-gut-metagenome-genome-assembly--contig:-NODE-4705-length-10492-cov-9.115167_pt1 | contig 10492 bp, 10 predicted proteins | sample MGYA00241917_ERZ509198 | MGnify/ENA primary metagenome ERZ509198 (study PRJEB26280, sample SAMEA2338857) | human gut metagenome | biome: human gut; feature: human-associated habitat; material: faeces...
CAACTGCGATCGCATCAATCGTGTTCAAATCCGCTTCTACCATTTTCACCATTTCATCAATCATCGGCAGAAGTGTCTGTGAATGTGTCTTTTTATAATTTATTGTAAATTCCGCAATCGTCGTGTCGTCCTCTACTATTGCAACCGTAGCTGTCAGACCCGAACTATCTATTGCCAAAACTCTCATGCTTTACATCCTGCTTTCCTTTTCGCTTTCTTCCGGCATTCGTCCGCCATTCTTCATTCATAACCGCAGTTCACTGCCGCCAAACCAGACGCACGTCGCCCGCGGCTTTGGGCGTATCGGTCACGGCCGCCGCCGCGCGATCCGCCGCGCGCAGCAGGCCGGTTTCGCTCACGTCGCAGGTGTAGACGTAAATGGAGCGCAGACCGTCGTAGACGCGCACGCCTGCGCCGTAAGGGCGGGAGAGCGCCGCGTTTTCAATGCGCCCGTCGCGCAGGGACATGGAAAAATTGCGGGAATCCTCGATGAAAATTTCGGCGAACGTGCCGCCGCGCGACAGCGCGCGGGAAAGCACGCGCTCGCAGACAGATGACGATACCATCGGTGGCCTCCTTTAAAAGCGGCGTCCGCGCCGCTTGATGTCTATCCACCAGTATACGCTATCGGACGGAAAATGTAAACTGACCCGCCGCCGCTTTGCGCGGATAAAAGCAATTCGCCGGTGAAAATTCCCGCAAGCCCCTTGCGGGAGTTTCGCTTTGCGTGTAGAATAGTATACAGGATATGATGGCATGGATATGCAAATGACGCCGATAAGCGGGGAGGGAGCCGTATGCCCGGCAGACTGGATCAAATCGAAAGCATGCTGAAGGCGCGGCTGGGCAGCGCGCTGCTGGCCTCCTGCCCGGAGCTGGTGTACTCGGTTTCCGGGATTTTATTTCGGTTTCTGCGCACGTCGGACAGCCTTTCGGCGCTCTGGCGGCAGCTGGATTCCACGCTGTTCAACACGGTGTTTCAGGCGACCGGCGGAAGGATGCGCGTGACGCTCGACGACGGGCGGAGCATTCTGGCGACGGGCGAAATGCTGCGCGATCTGGCGGATCGGCTGCTGGCGCTGGCCTATCGCCGCATGGACGTCAGCCCGACGCTGACGGACGCGCTTTACGACCTTTCCCGCGCGGGCTCGTTCGCCGCGATGCGCGAACTGGTTTCGCGCTTCCCGATGGATGAAAACGAGCGCGCGTGGATTATACAGATGCTCAGGGAAAACGGGCAAACGGAGTGACCCGCCCCGCCGTCAGGGCGCGAGGGGGATGAGGGAGATATCATGGCTAAGATCATCGCAATCACGAACCAAAAAGGCGGCGTCGGCAAGACGACCACCAGCGTCAACCTGTCCGCATGCGTGGCCGCCGAGGGCAAGCGCGTGCTGGTGGTGGACGCGGACCCGCAGGGCAACACGTCAAGCGGCTTGGGCGTGCGCGTGAAGGAGAAAACCCCCACGGTGTACGAGGTGATGGCCGGGGAAACGGAGATCGGGCAGGCGCTTTGCAAAACAGCCGTCAAGGGGCTGACGGTGCTCCCGGCGGATATCCGGCTGGCGGGCGCGGAAATCGAGTTGGCGAACATGGAGCGCCGCGAGCGCGTGATTGCCGACATGCTGGAGGGCGTGAGGGAGCAGTTTGACTATATCTTCATCGACTGCCCGCCGTCGCTGGGCATGATTACGCTCAACGCGCTCTGCGCGGCCGACGGCGTGCTGATCCCGATTCAGTGCGAATATTTCGCGCTGGAGGGCGTGAGCGCGCTGATGGGCACGATTCAGAAGGTGCAGAAGATGAACCGCCATCTCGCCATCGAGGGCGTCGTGCTGACGATGCTCGACGCGCGCACCAATCTGGGCGTGCAGGTTGCGCAGGAAGTGCGCAAGGTTTTCAAAAACAAAGTCTATCAGACCGTGATTCCGCGCAACGTGCGCCTCGGCGAAGCGCCGAGCCACGGGCTGCCGATCAGCCTCTATGACCCGCGCTCCCTCGGCGCGCAGAGCTATCAGCAGCTTGCCAAAGAGTTTTTGGCGAGAGAATAAAGAAAGGCAAGAACCGTCATGGCGAAGAAAATGGGATTGGGCAGGGGCCTGAGCGCTATCCTGCCGGATGTGGAAGAAGTGGTGGAATCCGTCGATCAGGCGAGCGAGGGCGCAGCGCCCGTGCCCGCCGACGCTGTGGCGGAAATCCCGGTCGGGGAGATCGACCCGAATCGAAACCAGCCGCGCAAACGGTTTGACGACGACGCACTGCTGGCGCTGGCCGATTCCATCCGCCATAACGGCGTGCTCTCCCCGATTCTCGTCGCGCGGGAAGGCGGGCGCTATACCATCATTGCCGGTGAGCGCCGCTGGCGCGCCGCGAGGCTGGCCAACCTTTCAACCATTCCCGCCATCGTGCGCGAGTGGGACGAGATCAAGCGGCAGGAGGCCGCGCTGGTGGAGAACATTCAGCGCGAGGATCTCAACGCCATCGAGGAAGCGCAGGGCGTGAACCGCCTGATGAATGAATGTGCCCTGACGCAGGAGGCGGTGGCCGAGCGGCTGGGGCGCAGCCGCAGCGCGATTGCCAACCTGCTGCGCCTGCTCAATCTGCCCGCGCGGATTCAATCCGCCGTGATCGACGGCACGCTTTCCGCAGGCCATGCGCGCGTGCTGGCCGGTATTGCGGACAGCGAGCTGCAAGGCGCGCTGTTCGCGAAGACCCTGCAATTCGGCTGGTCGGTGCGCCAGCTCGAAGCCGCCGCGAAGAACGCCCAGACCGAGAAAAAGGAGAAGCCCGAAAGAGAGCCGCTCCCGATTGAATACGAGGAGCTGACCGAGCGCCTGCGCTCCGCGACCGGCCTGAAGGTCAAGCTGGAGGGCACGCAGGAAAAGGGCAAAATCACGCTGCAATACACCAGCGAAGAGGAGCTGCAAAGGCTCTGGGAATGGATGGAACGATAAAAAACAGGCTGTCAAGCTAACAATGTCGATATTTCAAGAATAAAACCAAGTATTTGTGCCCGAAGGTTTCCAAAGGGCGATGCGCCAAACGGGCGCCGTAAACGCTCGGAAAGCCCTTTGGTGGGGCGATGGGGCAAAGCCCCATATCCAAAAAGTGCTTGGATTTTGATTTTCGAAATATTTGAGTTGAGCTTGACAGCCTCTTTTTCCTGTCGTTCTTCCCGCTTGCGGCGGCCTTGCAAAGCCATGGGGCTTGGTGTATAATTCTAGACGGGATAAATTCGTTCTTCATTTATTTTTCTAAACAAATCTCAGAGATTCGCCCGCGGTTGCGCGCGCTCTTTGATTCTTTTATTCAGAAAGGAATCCGCCATGACACGAAAGCAATGGGCTGCTCTGACTTTATCGCTGCTTGCGCTGGGCATCGGCGGAACGATTGCCGCCGTCTCGATCATCGACCCCTTTGAAGTGTATCACAAAGCGACGGCGTTCATCCCCCCGATTACAAACGGCACGCAGCTCTATTCCAACGCGGGCATTGCCAAAAACTACGCATACGACAGCGTGGTGATCGGCTCCTCGATGACGGAAAACTTTCGTCCTTCCCAACTGAATCGCCTTTTCGGCGGGCAGTTCGTCAAGCTGTGCGTCAACGGCGGCTCCTCCTTCGATCACAAACAGATGATGGAGCTGGCCTTTTCCACGCACGACGTTCGCCGCGTGCTGTACGGCATTGATCTGGACGCGCTGACCTACTTCTATAAAACGCCCAACCACGAAACGCCGAATTACCTCTACGACGACGACCTGCTTAACGACGTCGCCTATTGGTTCAACGCCGGCGTGCTGGCCAAATACATCCCCCAATGCCTGATGACGCTCGGCCAAAGCGATCCGGATCAGGTAGACACCATGTACATGTGGAGCGACCTGTTCACATATGGCAAGGATGCCGTGCTTCCGGGGTATACGTTCAGCACCCGCCGCGTCGAGCAGCGCGACGCCGGGGAAAAGCCGACGCTTTCCTATCAATTCCAGATGAACGTGCAGCACAACTTCCTGCCTTACATCGAGCAGCACCCCGATACGCAGTTCATGTTCTTTTTCCCGCCGTATTCGCTCCTCTCGTGGTATCAAACCTACGAAAACGGCACGCTGGAGCTCGATCTGCACCAGAAGCAGGCGCTGATCGAGGTGCTGCTCGCCTATGACAACGTGCAGGTTTACGATTTTCAGGCGCGGGCGGATTGGATCTGCGATCTTGACAACTACATTGATACGCGGCATTACAGCGGCGCGATCAACGACGCAATGGCCGAGGCCATGGCCGCCGGAGAAAATCGCGTCACCGGCGCCGCCCAGATTGAGGCCGACAATGATGTAATCCGCAGCCTCGTCGATCAGATCGTCTCCGCCGGAGAATGGCCGTTTTGATTTTTGAAAAGGAGCACCGACCGCCATGCTGTTCAATTCCTACGTCTTCATGCTGGCCTTTCTGCCGCTGACGCTGCTTGGTTATTTTCTGCTGGGCAGACTGCCGGAAAAAATCCAGCTCAACAAGGTTTTCCTCGTGCTGGCCTCGTTTCTTTTTTACGGCTACAACAACCCGAGCTATGTGCCGATCATCGCGGGCAGCATCCTGATCAATTACGCGCTCAGCCAGTTGATGCTCACCCAGCGGAAAAAAGCCCTCCGTCTGCCGCTGATGCTGCTGGGGCTTTTCCTCAACCTCGGTGTGCTGTTTTACTTCAAATACCACGATTTCTTCTTTGAAAACCTGAACGGCGCGTTCGGCCTGCATCTGACGCTCAACCATCTGGCGCTGCCGCTGGGCATTTCGTTTTTCACCTTCCAGCAGCTTTCTTACGTCATCGACAGCTACAAGCGCACCGTGCCGCGCTACAACATTCTGGATTACTCGCTCTTCGTCACGTTCTTCCCCCAGCTCATCGCGGGGCCGATCGTGTTGCACAGCGAAATCGTGCCGCAGTTTGCGGATGTGAAAAACCGCCATTTCAACTTCGATCATTTCGCTCCCGGCCTGTATGCCTTCGCGCGCGGTCTGGTGAAAAAGGTGGTGATCGCCGATACGTTCGCCGTCGCGGTCGAGGCGGGCTTTGCCGACGCGCTGACACTCAACACGGCGGAAGCGTGGTTCGTCGCCATCGGCTACACCCTCCAGCTCTATTTCGATTTTTCCGGCTACTGCGATATGGCGACCGGCGTGGGGCTGATGTTCAACATCGAGATTCCGATCAACTTCAATTCGCCGTACAAGAGCCTCAACATCCGCGAATTTTGGCAGCGGTGGCATGTCACGCTCTCCCGCTTCCTGACCACCTACGTCTATTTCCCGCTCGGCGGCAGCCGGAAGGGTCTGGCGCGCACCTGCGTCAACCTGATGATCGTCTTTCTGCTCAGCGGCCTTTGGCATGGCGCGGGCTGGCTCTTCCTGCTCTGGGGGCTGATGCACGGGGCGGCGAGCGTGCTCTACCGCATCTTCCGCAAGCCGTATGACGGCCTGCACCCGGCGCTGCAATGGATGATCAATTTCGGCTTCATCGTCGTGGCCTGGGTGTTCTTCCGCGCGGCGAGCCTCGCCGACGCGCTGGCCATCGTCAAGGCCATGCTGACGATGAACTTTGGGCCGCTGCGCGATTCCATCACCTCCGCGTTCGCCCTGCCCGGCGGCTTCCATCCGGACGGCAACGCGGTGTATATGATGATCTGGTATGCCGCTTCGCTGTTCGCCTGCCTCGGCCTGCGCAACACCTACGAAAAGACGATGGATTTCCGCCCGACGGTCTGCAACGCGCTCTCCACCGTGCTGATGATTCTCTACTGCACTCTGTCGCTTTCCAGCGTGAGCGTGTTCCTGTACTTTAATTTCTAAACGCTTTCCCGGCGCGCGTTCCGCGCCCCTGCCGCCTTTTTCCCCCGTTTTCGGTAAAGTATTGATGAAACGAAAAACTTGGGCGCTTGCGAGCCTTGCGCTTCTGCTCGCCGCAATCGCCGCCATCTGCCTGACGGTGATCGTCATTGATCCGTTTCAGGTGTATCGTCCGGCGACGCGCTATCTGCCGCCGATTGACCGAACCACGCAGGTCTACGCCAACGCGGGCGTTGCGCGCAGCTACGCATACGACAGCGCCGTTGTCGGCACATCCGTGACCGAGAATTTCCGGCCGTCGCAGATGGATTCGCTGCTCGGCGGCCGCTTTATCAAGCTGTGCACCTCCGCCGGAACGGCCTATAACCACGCGCTGCTGATGGATTTGGCCTTCCGCACACACGACATGCGCCGCATCGTCTACGGGCTGGACGTCTATTCCTTCATCGCCCGGCTCGACCAGACCGGCAGCGACGTGCCGCTGTACCTCTATGACGACAGCCTCCTCAACGACGTATCCTATTGGCTCAACCGCAGTGTGCTGGCCACGTTCCTGCCGCGCTGCCTGAGCGCATGGGGGCAGAAGCAGGACGATTCCATCCGCGACAGCATGTATTGCTGGGCGGGGCAGGATGAATACGGCTCCGTCGCGCTGTATACCGCCCGCTTCACCGCGCCGGAAAATCCGCTGCCCGCAGACGCTTACATCCGGCAGGCGCAGGCCAATCTGGACGCGCATCTGCTCCCCTACGTCGCCGCGCACCCGGAAACGCAGTTCGATATCTTTTTCCCGCCGTATTCCGCCGCCGAGTGGGCGACGATGGAAAGCAAGGGCACGCTCGAGAGCATGCTCGCCCTGCGTTCGCTCTGTTACGACGCGCTGAGCGGCTTTGCGAACGTGACGATTTACGATTTCACCACGCGCGCGGATTGGGTGCTCGACCTGAACAACTACAAGGACGCGCTGCACTACGGCCAGTGGATCAACGACGCGATCACCGAATGTATCGCGCGCGGCGAAAACGTCGTTGCCGACCGCGAAACGCTGGACGCGGCGACGGCGCAGCTTCGCGCGTGGGCCGACGCGCAGATTGAAGCGGGCGGCTGGATATTCTGACCGCCGGAAAGGAGACTCACATGCGTCCATCCCCCTCCAAGCGGGCTGAGCCCGCCTTCACCTCCGCCGAAGTTCGCGAAACGTCAGGCTCTCGCTCACGCGGGCGATCCCGCGCAATTTCCGATATGCCAAAGCGGGCTGAGCCCGCCTGCACCTCCGCCGAAGCTTGCAAAACGTCAAGCTCTCGCTCACGCGGGCGATCCCGCGCAATTTCCGATATGCCAAAGCAGGCCGAGCCTGCCTTCACCTCCGCCGAAGCTTGCAAAACGTCAAGCTCTCGCTCGCGCGGGCGATCCCGCGCAATTTCCAATGTACCAAACAAGCGGCAGCCTTACGGCAAACTGCTTGCGGCCAGCGGCATTTTGCTGGCCGTCGTGCTGGTCAGCGCCCTGATGACCACCTTTTTACAAGCGCCCAACCTCGACGCGCTGGCCGACGCCACCGCCGTGCCGAGCGTTGAGCCCACGCCCAGCCCCGAGCCGACCATCACGCCCACACCGGCGGTTTACGCCCCGTTCGGCGCGCAATACGGCTACGGCGGCGCGAACCTGATTCCCGATACCCCGACCCCGAATCCGCTCACGCCCGCGCCGACCGCCGCGCCCACCGACACCCCCGCGCCGACCGCCGTTCCGACCCGGACGCTGAAAAAAAATTCCACCGGCGAGGACGTTAAAAAGCTCCAGCAGGCGCTGATTGATCTGGGCTATCTCGCCGACGCGGCCGACGGCACCTTCGGCGTAAACACGCAGGAGGCCGTCACCCGGTTTCAGGCCGTCAACGGTCTGAGCGCCGACGGGCTGGCGGGCGCAAAGACGCAGGAGCTGCTCTACAGCGGCAGCGCGCTTTCCGCCGATCAAGCGCCGAAGCCCGATTTCCTGATTCTGGTCAATCGTCAGCACAAGCTCGGCAAGAACGACGCGCCGACCGATCTGGTGACGATTGAAAACGTGCTCTCCGCTGACATCGTGAAGGTCAAGTATTCCGGCACAAAGGCCGACCGAACCGCCACCGAAGCGCTGGGGCAGATGCTCTCCGCCGCCATCGCCGACGGCGTTTCCAATTTCCAGATTTCCTCTGCCTATCGCACGTACAGCGAGCAGCAGAAGCTTGTGGACAACTCCGTCGCCAAATATCGAAAGAATAACCCGGATTGGTCGCGCGACCGCTGCCTGTCCGCCACCTATAACACCGTCGCCCCCGCCGGAACGAGCGAACATCAGACCGGCCTCGCCTTTGACATCACCGTGCCCGGCGTGAGCTTCACCGGCACACAGCAGCAGAAGTGGCTCCACGCGCACTGCGTGGAATACGGCTTCATCGTCCGCTTCACCGCCGAAAAGCAGAAGCTGACGGGCTTTGTCGCCGAGAGCTGGCATTTCCGCTATGTCGGCCAAGAGGCCGCCGCCGTCATCACGCAAAACGGCTGGTGTTTGGAGGAATACGTCGAAAAGATGGGGCTGTAACCCGTTTTCTGCCGCAGATTCACCCCGCCGCTCTGAATAAGGGAGGCGGGGATTTTTGTCTGCAAAACATCAAGTTCCTGCTCACGCAGGCGATTTTACGCCGTTCCCGATATATCCGAACAAGAGTAAAAAGCGGAATGGCAAATGCCAAAGCAAAGGGGCGGCAGGTCGGGCGCAGACCCACAAATAAAGATGATATTCCCGCGATTTTCTATAAGCACTATCCCGCCTATGTAGCGGGGCAGATGAATGTGAGCGAACTCGCGCGGATTTGTGATTTGAGCAGGCCGACGGTTTATAAATATTTGAAGATGGTCGGATAAAGAAAGCCCTCTTTCCGAAGAGGAAAGAGGGAGAATTTTAGTTGTTCAGCCAATCAAGATTCTGCTCTTCACCATTAACCGTATAATTATAGGCATTTTCGCTTGCCCAGCGGTACGCATACGACCCTTTTTCAACGACAAACTGACAATCAGGGTCGAAAGCATCCGTCGCGATATCCTCCAGCGACTCGGGAAGATAGACGGGCTGTTGAATGGCGGAATTTTCAAATGTATGCGATTCTATCTTTTCGATTCCGTCGGAAAGCTGAATCTGATTAACGCTGACTCGATCACGAACTAATGTAGAAACTGCATTCCTAAATGCGCCCTCCGAAATCACCTTACAGCTCCCCGGAATTTTAACAAAGAATTGAATACAAGCCGCATCAAATGCATATTTCCCGATCGATTCGATATGTTCCAAATTCAGTTTTTCAATTATCCTATTATCACGATGGGAAAAAGCATATTCCCCGATGGAAGAAATAGGTGCATCGCATCTTATATACGTAACACCACCTAATCCACTAAACATCTTATCCTTATAAAAAGCCTCATCGGGAATATTTCTCAGTTTGCTTTCAGCCCCGATGGAAATAACGCCCCTCTTCCGTGCTTCTACTTCAAAGTTTTTGAAACAGGCCTCGCCGATTTCCTCTACCGAATCCGGAATTTGGAAAATAACCTCATCAGTCCAACGATTACCTACGACTGTATTTTCAAAAGCGTGGTCGCCGATTTTTCTGATATTTTCTCCCCAGCTTTGACTTTGCTGTGCGTCATCGTGAGACAATTCGTTATTCCAACTTTCAGAAAATGCATAGTCGCCGATTTCTTCTATCGTAGAGGGCAACGCCATTTGGCCTTGTTGAATACCGCATTTTGAAATTCGATAGCACGCGTAGTCGCCGATAATGCGGATTCCTTCCGGAATGCTCGCGCCTTCTTTTCCCTGTATGAGTTCTTTTTTGGCCTTGTTGTAGAGCGCGCCGTCGATAACCGCAAACATCGGATGGTTGGCCGACACACGATAAACAATTTCGTCGCAGCCGACAAACACGCCCTTGCCTATGGATTCAAGCCCGTCGGGAAGGTTGATTGACGTGACGTTCGCATTCCAAAACGCGAAATCGCCGATAGATTTTACGCTCTCGGGCAAGGTCACGGAAATTCCGATTTTTCTATTTTTTCCGTCCTTGTAAAATGCCTTATCGCCAATCGCGGCAACAGTATATCCGTCAACCATCTGCGGGATGATGATGTTTTCATCGCTTGCGCCGGAATAGCCGGTTATGGTCGCTGTGCCGTTGCCCTTTATTTCATATTTGAAATTTCCGCTTGTTGCTGCCGATGCAGTCGATGCCAGCATCAAAAGCAGCGCTGTCAAAAGCAAATAGCAACATCTTTTCATCGTTTATACCTCTCTTCTCTTTTCCGTTCTTCGACTTGCGCGTTTACATAGGCTTCAATATCCGCCATGCTGTCGTCACACGATACGTATACAATGTTTCCGTCCACATCCGTATAATGCAGAATCCCCTTTGAATCTTTTCGCTTCATGATATGGCATTTTCGGCAAATCCAGCGTTCGCCGAAGGCTTCCACTTCCCAATCGTGTTTGCAATCCAACTCTCTTCCCCCCTTTGTCGCTTCGAGTTCATTTTAACTACAATTCGTTGACGTTGTTTGAATTATAACATAAAATAAATGTCTATTCAACGAGAATAGACAAAAATTATTCG
>ENA-ORTY01004711-ORTY01004711.1-human-gut-metagenome-genome-assembly--contig:-NODE-4711-length-10484-cov-3.479720_pt1 | contig 10484 bp, 7 predicted proteins | sample MGYA00241917_ERZ509198 | MGnify/ENA primary metagenome ERZ509198 (study PRJEB26280, sample SAMEA2338857) | human gut metagenome | biome: human gut; feature: human-associated habitat; material: faeces...
TATTTGAATCGTTACTTGTTGTCTCTTAAGTCTTTCACCCGGACGGCTTTTCCTTCGCTTTGAGGGAGAGAGCCTTTCTTTACCAGTTTAACTTTAGGAGTTACCAATATTTCATCCTTCAATTGGCGGGTAATATCCTTGCGGATCTTCTCCAGTTCAATATAATTGTCAGTGGAAAGGTCGCTTAATTCTACTTCGACGATCATCTCGTCTTGGTTGTTGACTGTTTCCAATGTAATCAGGTAATTGCTGCCTAATTCCGGGAATTGCACCAATATTTTTTCGACTTGCATTGGGAAAATATTAACCCCTTTGATGATGAACATATCATCGCTGCGTCCTTTGATTCGGTCTATACGCAAGTGAGTACGCCCGCAAGGACATTTGCCCGGAAGAATACGTGTAAGATCGCGCGTCCGGTAACGAATCAGGGGCATCATGTCTCGGTCGAGTGTGGTCAGTACCAATTCTCCTATTTCTCCTTCGGGGACAGGTTCGCCGGTTTCCGGGTCGATGACTTTCACTTCGGTATGCTCAAAGTCGCGTCCTACGGTGTTGCAACGTACATCGAACGAATCGTCTATTCGCGTGGCGGTCATGCCGGGAGCGGCTTCCGTCAGGCCGTAAACGCTGGTTACTTTCATGTACATCTTTTCCTCTACCTGCTTCATCAGCTCGACGGGGCAGAGAGAGCCGGCCATGATACCCGTGCGCAGGCTCGACAAGTCGAACATGGGGAACATGGGGTGATGCAGTTCGGCAATGAACATGGTCGGTACACCGTAGAGAGCCGTACAGCGTTCCTTGTGTATGGAAGCCAGTACGAGCAACGGATCGAAGCGTTCTATCATGACCTGTGTGCAGCCATGCGTCAGGCAGTTCATGGTGGCCAGTACCACACCGAAGCAATGGAAAAGCGGAACACATACGCACAACTTATCATCGGCCGTGAACTTCATGTGCTCACCGGTTAGAAATCCGTTGTTGGCAATATTATAATGGGTAAGCATGACCCCTTTCGGGAATCCCGTAGTACCGGAAGTATACTGCATGTTCACCGTATCATGGCAGCTTACCAGTTTCTTGGCGTTAATCAGTTCCTCATCGTCAATGTTGCTTCCTAACAGCAGAATCTCTGCCGTGTTATACATACCCCGGTATTTCTCCTGACCGATGTACACCACATTGCGCATGTGAGGGAAGCGTTTGCTCTTCATGTGGCCCCGTTCGAAGAGTTTCAGTTCGGGCAGCATGGTGTAGGTCATTTCCACGAAGTTGCTGTCCTTTTCTCCGTCTACGATACACAGAGTATGCATGTCGGAGTTTTCGCAGAGGTACTCCAGTTCCGCCTGCTTGTAGTTCGTGTTGACCGTAACGGCCACGGCACCAATTTTGGCACAGGCATACAGAAATGTCAGCCAGTCGGGCACATTGCGGGCCCAGATGCCCACGTGAGTATCTTTTTTCACGCCGATGGCCAGCAAACCTTTGGCCATGTGGTCCACACGCTCGTTAAACTGTTTCCACGTAAAACGCAAGTTGCGGTCGGAATATACAATGTATTCTTTGTCCGGAGTCACTTCCGCCCAATGCTCCAGCCAGTCGTCGCCTAATGTTTTTTCAGAAAGTTGTAACATGTCGTTGAAGATTTGTGTGAGACTTATACCGGAGTGTAGACTACGGCCAGAATTTGTGCAGCCTGTCCTTCGGCTGTGTGTACATGGTGCGGTACGATGGAATCATAATAAATGGTATCTCCCTCTTTCAGGCGATAGTTACTTTTTCCATAACTGATTTCCAGTTCCCCTTTCAGTACCATGATAAACTCTTCTCCTTCATGTGCCGACAGAAAGAAGTCTTTTTCGTCGTTGGCGTCGATGTCGATGATGAACGGTTCCATGTGACGGTCCACCTTGCTTTTTGACAATGAATGATAATGCATGTGCTGGCGGGCATGCGTAGCGTTGTTTGAAAATCCGATGGTATCGTCCGCCTCACCTTTGCGGCAGATAACCGGTCCGGCTTCACTGGTCTGGTCGTCCAGGAAAGTGCCCAGACGTACTCCCAATGCACGTGCTATTTTAATCAGCGGAGCCAGCGAAGGAATGTCAATGTTTTCCTCAATGCGACTTACCTGTTCCACGGTCAGCCCTGCGCGTTCTGCCAGTTCCTGTATACTTATTTCTTGATTGGTTCGGAGCGATTTTATTTTTTCTCCGATGATGTTTGTGCAATCCATAGTTCTTCTCTTTTATGTTGATTTACAATAAAAGCGCAAGGGTGTACGCTTTGTTCTTCATAATTCGCAAAGTTAATAAAGTTTCTGTATAAACATACCGAAAAGTAATAAAAAGCATTTTCTTTCGGCCCTTTTCGCACTTTCTGATATTCTTTTTGCAGACAGGTTTCTTGTCGAATGTGTCTGTATTTTAATTTTTTGTACTATCTTTGAGCCGAAATATAATTTAGAATGAGTATGAAGAAGCTTATTTTTGCATTGACATTGATGGGACTTTTAGGCGGCCATGCACCACTTACAGCCTCTCAGCCGGTTCCTGATGCAGCCGGATATATTGTCAAGGTAGGCGATACGGCTCCCGACTTTGAAATGAAGCTGACGGACGGACGCAAGGTGAAATTGTCAGAACTTAAGGGAAAGGTAGTCATGTTGCAGTTTACCGCAAGCTGGTGTGGAGTCTGCCGTAAGGAAATGCCCTTTATTGAAAAAGACATCTGGCAGAAACATAAGGACAATGCTTCCTTTGCGCTTTATGGAATTGACCGTGACGAGCCGCTGGAACGAGTGAAAGCCTTTGCCAAGCAGACAGGAGTGACTTATCCGTTAGGACTTGACCCGGGAGCAGATATTTTTGCCAAATATGCGGAACGCAATGCCGGAATCACCCGTAACGTGCTGATAGATAAAGAGGGTAAAATCGTGATGATGACTCGCTTGTATAATGAAGAGGAGTTTGCTTCCCTTTGTAAGAAGATAGATGAACTGCTGAAGTGATGAAGAAGTTCTTATGTTTGATTTTATGTGGCTTGCTGTGCTTTCCTTCGGGAATGACGGGAAAGAAGAAGGGACATTATGAACCGCTGTTTGGAAAGAAATATGCGTCGTATGCGGTAACTTCCAGTTCCTTGAAAGGAGCCACTTTCTATCTTGTCAGCGGACATGGGGGACCGGATCCTGGCTGCATTGGTAAATACCGCGGAAAAGAATTGCATGAAGATGAGTATGCTTACGACATCATTCTCCGCTTGGGACGCGAGTTGATGAAACGTGGGGCCAAAGTGCATTTTATCATTCAGGATGCAAAGGATGGAATCCGTGACCAGGCTATACTGAATAACAGCAAGCGGGAAACTTGCATGGGAAAGGCTATTCCATTGAATCAGGTAGCCCGCCTGCAACAGCGTTGTGATGCGGTGAACCGCATGTACCGGAAGGATAAGAGCAGCTACAAGCGTGCCGTATTTATCCATGTAGACAGTCGGGCTCGGAACAACCAGACTGACGTGTATTTCTATCATGCACCGGGCAGTTCAAAAGGAAAACAGCTGGCGAGGGAAATACAGCGGACTTTCCGTTCCAAGTATGACCGCCATCAGCCCAACCGCGGATTTGATGGTACGGTGAGCGAACGTAACCTGTTCGTACTTCGCAACACGACTCCGGTAGCTGTTTTCCTGGAAGTTGGAAATATCCAGAATGCGCAGGATCAGAAACGTCTGGTCATTGCCGACAATCGTCAGGCTTTAGCCAACTGGATAACCTTAGCTATTGAGAAGGATTACCGGAAAAGATAATCTCATAAGTCATAAAAAAAGTCAGGCACTTCAGCGGTTGCCTGACTTTTTTTATATCTGTGAAAGCTGATTGGTTATCGATTTTTGGCCTTCAGCACTTTCTGTACATTCTGGATTATTTCCGGATTAGCAAGGTCCTTCTTGCCAATCAGCGTGAAGGCAAAGTTGTCTGCCATGATTTCTTCCGGATGAATGAGATAGTTGGTGTTCTTTCCTACTTGTGTGTAGAAATCTTCCGCTTCATCCAGTGCATAAATGATTGTTTTTCCAGCCTTCTGAATAGGAACAAAATCACCGTTCAAAGGTACAAGTCCCACTTTCAGGTAGTCGAAGAGCGTTTTTCCGTCATAAGGTCTGTCGGTATAAATCACCATGGTGCAGTATTGCTTCTGTCCGCCGATGGTAAACGTGCCGTAACTGTCATATCGGCTGATGTCCGGATTGGAAATACGAATTTCTGCCAAATCGGACGGGAAGATAATTTCTTTTTCAATCACCGTGAATCCGATGACCTTGTAAATGTCTTTCTTGAAGTTGGAATTCTGTCGTGTCAGCAGGTGAAACAACTCATGGGCCACAAGGTATTTCAAATCTGCATCCGAAGCTTCCTTCAACGCATACTCACCGATGGCAATCCAGTTTACGCGGGTGTAGGCCTCTGCATTACCTTCTTCTTTCTGGGTAGTTTTTACAAAGATGATTTCTTTCGGGAAATCGAGGTTGTAACTTTGTTTCTTGATTTCTGCATCCAGACTTTTCATTGCCTTGCTGATACGCTCTTTTTCAGTGTCACTCCAGTTGAGTGTCTGTTCCATGGCAAACTGCAACAGCTGTGATTTGCGTCCTTGCGGTTTTTGAAGACGCACGTCAATGTCAAACTGGTTCCAGTCGCGCGTATAGTCATCCAGTTCCGTAATCAGCATTTGTCCTTCGGCACGAGTGGCAAAGCGGAAGATGGAGTTTGAAAACTTGTTACTCTGCGCCCAAGCTGCGATAGTGGTAAAAGCCAGGCAAAATATGAAAGAAAGTGAGTGTTTTAGTGTCATAGTTTTGTTTTTTAGTTACCTGTTATTTTATTCTCAGTGGTAAATATAACGTATTTTTCTGTATTTTTCCTCGCTTTTTATCAAGAAAAAGAAAGAAAAAGAAAAAATAAGACAAATCGCAGAGAGTATTACTTGCCTGAGAAAAGAGGAAACATGGTTAGGGAACCTTCGTTTGATAAGTGCTGAATACCGTGGCGTATATGCTTATTTTCTTTTGTCTTTTTTATGTTTCTCGAACGGGAAACCTATGTTTTCCTTGACGGAAACGTACGTTTTCCTATCGTGAAACGTAGGTTTTTGCTGCGCGCAACGTAGAGTGTGTGGTAAGATTTTCAGATAAACTTGGTGTGTTTTTTCTTTATAGTTGGTTTAGTAAGCTATTATGCTGTAAGTGTATGTTGACTGCGGGGTAGACTTGTATAGTGTGAATCAGTAAAAAATACATGATATGATGTGTTGAGTAAATCTCTGTCACAGAAAGAAAAGTATAAAAACTCAAAAATCTGTCTGATATAATTTGTTATATTTGCATAATATAATTACATCTAAATATAGAAATTAGGATAGGGCCCGTTTTTAAAAACAGGTATCGTCAGTCATAACTATTAGAGTTGGGTAAAAGTTTTTTGTGAATTGATACCTATAATGTTATGAACGTTCATTATTATTTTTTAAGTGTATAACTTCCGATAATGCAAAAATATAGGAACATATGACACCAGAAGAAAAAGCAAGACAGAAAATAGATCAGTGGTTTAGCGATGCAGGATGGAAAGTAGTAGATAGAGATGAGTATGAACCAACTTGTACTGCAGTAGCTATAAGAGAAGGATTATTGAAAGGTAATCTTGAGGCTGACTATTTCCTTTTTATTAATGGCAAAGCTGTTGGGGTGCTTGAGGCTAAAAGAGAAGAAACAGATGCCTTCTCTGATAAAGTATGTAATCAGGCTGTTTTGTATGCGCGAAATGTTCCTAGGATTTATCAGACATATCAGAAACCATTGCCTTTTATTTTTACTTCAAATGGCAAAGATCTGTATTTTTGTGATTTCCGGAAGCAAGATTCATGTTTTAATCAGATTATGACGATTCCCACTCCTTATGAATTGGTTAAGTTGTTGGGAATAAATGATTATTTTGCCGGACTTCCAACTTTGCGAAAAAAAGGATTACGTGATTGTCAGTATGAGGCAGTTACTGAACTGGAAAAAAGTTTCAAGAGTGGTCAGAATCGCGCCTTGATGGTATTGGCAACAGGTGCAGGTAAGACATATACCGCATGTCTTGCTGCATATCGTCTTCTTTCATATACTCCAATGAGAAGAGTGTTATTTCTTGTGGACAGAAATAACCTCGGTAAACAGGCAGAGGGAGAATTTGGAACTTTTCGGCTGACAGAAAATGGAGATGCATTCAATACAATATTTACAGTAAACCGTCTTCGTTCCTCTGCTATACCATCTGATAGCAATGTTGTTATTTCGACAATACAGCGTCTTTTTTCTTTTCTGAAAGGAGATACTATTGAGGATAATGACAACGATGATGATAATGAGCCTACAGAAGAAGTTGTATTGCCTCCTAACCTCAATTTACCACATGATTATTTTGATCTGATTATCATAGATGAGTGTCACCGCTCCATTTATGGGAATTGGCGTAAGGTATTGGAATATTTTGATACAGCCAGACTTGTTGGATTGACAGCCACACCAATTCCTGAAACAATGGCATTCTTTAACAACAATCGCATAGTCAACTACACATTGGAAAAAAGTATCGTTGATGGTGTAAATGTAGATTGCCGCGTATATCGAATCAAAACCCAAGTTACAGAAAATGGCGGAGCTATATTAGAAGGAGAAAAAATCAAAGAAGAAACGCGTTATACCGGAGATATAAAAACTATTTCCAATAAAGAAACGAAAACATATACCAATAAAGAGCTAAACAGAAGTGTCATTAATCCTGCACAAATAAAACTTATTTTGTCTACTTATCGTGATGTAGTCTATACGGAGTTATTCAATGATCCACAACGGGACGCCAATTTTGACTATATGCCAAAAACATTGATATTTGCTCTAAATGAGACTCATGCCAGCAATATCGTACAGATAGCTAAAGAGGTATTTGGACGTACAGATGACCGTTTTGTGCAGAAAATAACTTATTCTGCAGGCGATAGTAATGAATTGATACGTCAGTTCCGGAATGATAAGGATTTCAGAATTGCCGTAACTTGTACATTGGTAGCAACTGGTACAGATGTTAAGCCTCTTGAAGTATTGATTTTCATGCGTGATGTAGAATCTTTACCGCTCTATATACAGATGAAAGGACGTGGTGTACGCACAATTGGAGATGAGCAGTTACGAAATGTCACCCCAAATGCGTTCAGCAAAGACTGTTTCTATTTGATTGATGCCGTAGGTGTTACTGAACACGAAAAAACAATACCTACGATAACCGATGAGCCTACTACAAAGATTATCACTTTTAAAGAACTGCTGGAACAGATTACTCATGGTTACCTTCCTGATGAGCATCTGAAACGCCTTGCTGCAACACTTTCCAGAATATACAACAAAGCAGATAATTCACAGCGGAATGAGTTCGTACGTTTGGCTAATGACGACATGAAAGAACTTGCTTCAAGGATTTATGAGGCATTGGAAAACAACATTCTTCCTCCGTTTGTAAATACAAATGAGCCTAACAATGAACGAAAGGGCTTAGTATCACCACTTGCTAATCATGCAGATGCACGCCGATATTTACTTATTCTTGCAGCCGGATTTGTAAATACCCTGATGCCTGGTGAGGACACGCTTATTTCTAAAGGATTTTCAATAGAAGAAGCTAAAAGTACAGCAGAAGCCTTTGAAAATTTCTGCAAAGAACATAGTGATGAAATAGAAGCTCTACGTATAATTTATAATAATGAAGGTGAGCCAATTACCTATTCAATGCTAAAAGATTTGGAAAACAAACTCAAGATGGCTAACAATCATTTTACTTCCAAGCAATTATGGAACTCATACGCCATTCTGAATCCAAATAGCGTTCGACGTTCTTCTACGAAAGAAGAGAGTGATGCTTTGACTAATATCATACAGCTTGTACGCTTTGCTTTACACCAAATAGAACGATTGGATAGTGTAGTTTCTACCTCTAAACAGTATTTTAATCTATGGATAGGGCAAAATCAACGTGAAATAACAGATAAACAACGTGAAGTCATCAGTCGTATTGTGGATTATATCGCATCGAACGGTGCTTGTACAATTAAAGAGATTCGTGAGGATGATGTGACTCAAGCTGCGCAGATGATTCGTGCATTCGGCAGTATGCAAAAAGCTGATGAGGCCTTACAGTCTTTATATACATTTATAGTTTTAAGAAAAGCAGCATAAATATATGGCAACAAATAACATAACGGAGCAATCTCTCACCAAAAAAGTTTGGAATCTGGCAACAACTCTTGCCGGACAAGGTATCGGTTTTACAGATTATATTACACAGCTCACCTATCTTTTATTTTTAAAGATGGACGCAGAGAATGTAGAAATGTTTGGAGAAGAATCAGCAATACCATCTGGTTATCAATGGAGTGATTTAATATCTCTTGACGGTTTGGATTTGGTAAGGCAATATGAAGATACCCTGAAATTGTTGAGTGAACAGGAAAATCTTATCGGTACAATTTATACAAAAGCACAAAACAAGATTGACAAGCCAGTCTATTTGAAAAAAGTCATTACCATGATTGATGAAGAGCAATGGCTGATCATGGATGGAGACGTGAAAGGTGCTATCTACGAAAGTATCCTTGAAAAGAATGGGCAGGACAAGAAAAGTGGTGCCGGTCAATACTTTACTCCACGCCCACTCATCAAAGCAATGGTAGATTGCATAGCCCCACAAATTGGGGAAACGGTTTGTGACCCAGCCTGCGGTACCGGAGGTTTTCTCTTGACGGCATACGATTATATGAAAGAGCAGTCTTCGAGTAAGGAGAAGCGCGATTTCTTGCGTAACAAGGCACTGCATGGCGTAGATAACACACCATTGGTTGTAACGCTTGCTTCCATGAACCTATATTTGCATGGGGTGGGAACAGATCGTAGTCCGATTGTTTGCGAGGATTCTTTGGAAAAAGAGCCCTCTACTCTCGTGGATGTAATACTTGCCAACCCTCCTTTCGGCACTCGTCCGGCGGGTTCTGTGGATATTAACCGTCCGGATTTCTATGTAGAAACGAAGAACAATCAGTTGAATTTTCTTCAACACATGATGTTGATGCTAAAAAACGGAGGCCGTGCAGCTATAGTATTACCTGACAACGTACTTTTTGAAGGCGGTGCCGGAGAAACAATCCGCAAGAAATTACTTTCGGACTTCAACTTACATACGATACTTCGTTTGCCCACTGGTATATTCTATGCGCAAGGTGTAAAGGCCAATGTATTGTTTTTCACAAAAGGACAACCGACAAAAGAGATCTGGTTCTATGATTATCGTACTGATATCAAACATACGCTGGCTACTAATAAATTGGAAAGACACCATTTGGATGATTTTGTCACATGCTATAATGCAGGAAATTTAGAAGGACGCAAAGAAACGTATGATGCAGTCAATAATCCTCAAGGTCGTTGGCGTAAATATCCAGTAGATGATATTCTCACTCGTGACAAGACAAGCCTTGATATAACCTGGATAAAACAAGGAGGAGAGTCGGATGACCGCTCCTTGGCAGAGTTGATGGCTGATATAAAAGAGAAAAGTAAAACTATTAGTGCAGCAGTAGCAGAACTTGAAAAACTGCTTGCAAACATAAATGAAGATTAAGCGTATGAAGAATACCGACATCGCAATATCAATAGAACAGCAATTTGGAGAAATCGTAGATATTATTCTCCAACATAAAAGCAATGCTTCAAGAGTAGTCAACGAAGAATTGCTGCTTACTGCATGGCATGTAGGCGGATATGTATCGGCCAAACTGAGGAGCGAAGAATGGGGAAGTAAAGTCGTTTCACAATTATCCGAATATATACGTTCTCAACGACCTGACCTAAAAGGATATAGCAAGAGAAGTATTTATAATATGGTAATGTTTTATGATGAGTATTCATCGGAAACATTTATAGCGGCAATAAAACAATATTTGAATACAGAATTTGTGCAGACAGCATCTGCACAAATTGAAGTGGGCAACCATGTACAAGAATCAGCTACAATTGTGCAGTCAATGGTTACACAAATTGTTCAGTCAACAGCTGGACAAATGCCTAAAATATTGGAACTAACTACATTGTCCAATCATATAGAAATTCTATGCCGCTGCAAAAGTAATGAGGAACGTATATTTTACATTCTTTACGCCAACAAGGAACATCTTTCTTATAAAGAAATGCAACGTTGCATTTCCAATCAGACTTATGTAGGTTTATTAGGTAATAAGGACAATATGTCAAAAGGATTACTCGAAAGATATCCTAATGCACCAATCATGTTTAAAGATACTCTGTTTGTAGATTTTCTTAATTTGCCGAAAAAGCATAGCGAATCAATACTAAGAAATGGCTTGGTAGAACCCATGAAACAGTTTATTCTT
>ENA-ORTY01004713-ORTY01004713.1-human-gut-metagenome-genome-assembly--contig:-NODE-4713-length-10481-cov-3.995300_pt1 | contig 10481 bp, 10 predicted proteins | sample MGYA00241917_ERZ509198 | MGnify/ENA primary metagenome ERZ509198 (study PRJEB26280, sample SAMEA2338857) | human gut metagenome | biome: human gut; feature: human-associated habitat; material: faeces...
TGAGGATGAACAGGAGAAGAATGCCTGCACAACGGGAAATCTGATGCTGGATATTATTTTGCCGCGGTCAGATGTTACGAGTCAATTATAAAAGATTACAAGGGAAAAGATTTGTTGGCAGCTGATTATGCAAAAGTTTATCATAACCTGGGAACTGCCTATGCAAGAATGTTTATGTATGATAAAGCAGTGATATATTATGATGAGGCATATAGGACGGGTCAGCATGAGGAATCAAAAAAATGCAGTATAGCAGCTTTAATTATGGCAAAGAAGGATAAAGAACCTGTTAATGTTGATGCGGATGAAGATGAATATGTTGTCCAGAAGGAATTGGAAACTTTAATGGATAATGCCAGATATAGTGATGAATATAGGGAACTTGAAGATATTGCCAGATTAAAAGCAGATGGCAATCTGGCACAGTACAACAGGGCGGTAGATGAAAGACTTGACAGGTGGAGAACGGCATACATTAAATATAGCAAAACATTTTAAAGAATTGTGGTGGATATATGGGAATATTTAAAAAAACTGAAAAAGAAACGATATATGATGATTATGATGATGAATCGTACAGAGATGAGGAACTGCTAGAAGAGGCAGAGAAGGAAAAAACTGCCAATAAAATGTTTAATATATTGAATATATATGAAACGTTTGATAAGAAGAATAAGAAAAAACATGAAGACCGCAAGAGCGGAGAACTTGATGAGAAAACAAAGGAAAAACAGCAGCAGGCCAAGATAGAAGAAGAAAAATATGATCATCTGTTAAACAGTATGCAGGCACAGACGCTTATCAAGGCAGTTGAGAAATTCGATTACCGAAAAGGTTACAAGTTCAGTACCTATGCAACATGGTGGATCCGTCAGGCTATTACAAGAGCCATTGCTGACCAGGCACGTACTATCCGTATCCCGGTGCATATGGTTGAGACGATCAATAAACTGATCCGGGTGTCCAGACAGTTATTGCAGGAACTTGGACGTGAACCCACTCCGGAAGAAATTGCAGAGGAAATGAATATGCCGGTAGACCGTGTGCGTGAGATCTTAAAAATCTCCCAGGAGCCGGTTTCTTTAGAAACTCCGATCGGTGAAGAGGAAGACAGTCACCTGGGTGATTTCATTCAGGATGACAATGTGCCGGTTCCGGCAGATGCAGCAGCATTCACACTGTTAAAAGAGCAGCTGGTGGAAGTTTTAAGCACACTGACAGACCGTGAGCAGAAAGTGCTTCGTCTGCGTTTTGGTCTGGATGACGGCCGTGCGCGTACATTGGAAGAAGTTGGAAAAGAGTTCAACGTTACCCGTGAACGTATCCGTCAGATCGAGGCAAAAGCACTGCGGAAATTACGCCATCCGAGCCGCAGCAGAAAGCTGAAGGATTATCTGGATTAATATGGCGATTCGTTTATCAAACCGGTTATCTGCATTGGCCAGTCTGGTATCGAAGGGGCATCGTCTGGCTGATATCGGAACGGATCATGGATACATACCGATTTATCTGTGTCAGACGGGGATCATTCCTTCTGCCATAGCTATGGATATCGGAAAAGGTCCGTTGCAGCAGGCAACAGCCCATATCAAACAACAGGGACTCTCAAGCCGGATCAGGACGCGTCTGTCGGATGGACTGACTGCGTTGCAGCCGGGAGAGGCAGATACGATACTGATCGCCGGTATGGGTGGTGGTCTGGTGATGAAGATATTATCCCAGGGCACACATGCACTGACCGGCAGTGAAGAACTGATCCTGCAGCCACAGTCAGAAATTGCGCAGGTAAGAGCCTATCTGCGCACACATGGATTCCGGATTTTGGAAGAAGAGATGATCCTGGAGGATGGAAAGTATTATCCGATGATGAAGGTGGTGCAGGAGACAGCATCTGATCAAAGAGAAGAGACAGTTCAGGTGCAGGTGGAAGATGCCTTTGGCCCTGTATTATTACAGAAAAAACATCCGGTGCTGAAAGAATGGCTGCAGCGGGAATTGAAGACCGTGGATACGGTCTGCCGTCAGCTTGCAGCGCAGCCGGAGAATGAGCGGATTACGATCCGTATGGCGCAGGTACAGGAAAAAAGACAATTGATTCTGGAGGCGTTGAAAAGATATGAAACAGCAGATGTGTAAGATTACGATACAGGGAACAGAGCGGGAATATCCGCGGGAGACAACCTTTCAGCAGATTGCAGATGAATATCAGTCACAGATGGAAAATGATATTGTGCTGGTGAAATTCCAGCAGGATCTGCGGGAGTTACATCAGTCAGTACTCCGGGACGGAGAACTGGAATTTATCACCACTGCCGAAAAACCGGGCAGAGATACTTACCGGAGAAGTGTAACGCTTCTGATGGAGGCAGCGGCATGGAAGCTGTATCCGAACCTGGAGCTTCTTGTCCAGCATTCCATTGGTCAGGGCTACTACTGTGAATTCCGCCATGCAGATGCCATCTGTGTCCCGGATCAGAAGATGTTGCAGGCTCTGAAAGAGAAGATGCAGGCATTTGTGGAAGCAGATCTTCCTATCGTTAAATATAATATGAGCACGCAGGATGCATCTGCACGGTTTCATCAGATGGGAAGAATGGATAAAGTCCGTCTGATGCGCTACCGCCGCAGTTCCAGAGTGAATGTATATGAATTGCAGGAATTCCCGGATTACTATTATGGCTATATGGTGCCTGGCACCGGTTATCTGAAATATTTTGATCTGATTCCGTACCAGAATGGATTTATGCTGATGTTTCCGGGAAAAGAAACACGGAAAGTGGCAGACTTTGAAGTAACCGATAAATTGTTCAACACATTAAATGACTCTGCCCAGTGGGGAATTGATATGGGAATCCGTACAGTGGGGGAACTCAATGATGTGATCGCAGCCGGCCGGATCCAGGATATGATCCTGGTGCAGGAATCCTACATGGAGCAAAAAATCGGTGATATCGCTGAGACGATTGCGGCAGACCGCAGGAAAAAGTTTGTGTTGATCGCAGGACCTTCTTCTTCCGGAAAAACAACATTTTCCCATCGTTTATCCATTCAGATGACGGCACATGGTCTGAAACCGCATCCAATTTCTCTGGATGATTTCTATTGCAACAGAGAAGAGACACCGCTGGATGAAAATGGTGAGTATGATTTTGAATGTCTGGAAGCGTTGGACATTCCTCTGTTTAATCAGTGTATGACAGATCTGCTGGCGGGAAAAGAAGTGATACTTCCGGTGTTTAATTTCAAAACCGGTCATCGGGAATACCGTCAAAAACCGCTGAAACTCGGGGCGGAGGATGTTCTGGTGATTGAGGGCATTCACGGATTGAATGAAAAACTTTCCTATGAACTGCCAAAAGAAAACAAGTATAAGATATATATCAGTGCATTGACACAGCTAAACATTGATGATCACAATAATCTGTCCACTGCGGACGGACGGCTGATCCGTCGTATGGTACGGGATGCCCGCACCAGAAACACTTCTGCCAGGGAAACACTGGCGCGTTGGAACTCGGTACGGCGTGGAGAAGAGAAAAATATCTTTCCATATCAGGAAGAAGCGGACGTAATGTTCAATTCGGCCTTGATTTATGAATTATCTGTGTTAAAATTATATGCGGAGCCTTTGCTCTTTTCCATCGATGCAGACTGTCCGGAATATCCGGAGGCAAAACGTCTGCTGAAGTTCCTGGATTATTTTCTTCCGGTACCGGGAGAGAATATCGGGCACAATTCGATTCTGAGAGAATTTATCGGTGGAAGCTGTTTTCATGTGTAGTAACGTCATACAGAGGTAACAGCATAATTTAAGTGAAAAGAATACAATTCAAGTAAGACAAATGATCGCGGCTGCAAGTGTCGAAAGACCGCAGGTGAGGAAAGTCCGGGCTTCATAGGGCAGGATGCCGGATAACATCCGGTGGAGGTGACTCCAAGGACAGTGCAACAGAAAGATACCGCGTTAGCAATGAGCCATGCGCAGACACGGATTCAGCAGATTTTCGAGTAAGCTTGCTTACAGAGAAAACAGGATTCTGTGTATTGCTCATTGTTAACGTAAGGGTGGAATGGCAGTGTAAGAGACTACCGCCCGGCTGGTAACAGTCGGGGCACATGTAAACCCCATCCGAAGCAAGACCGAAACAAAGCGTTGACGTGGCCCGCCAGCTTTAGGTAGGTCGCTTGAGGTAACTGGCAACAGTTATCCTGGATAGATGATCATTCACGACATAACCCGGCTTATCGTTTTGCTTGAATTGTATTTTTTGTTCTATTAACTTTTTCTAAAATGTTTGTGAAAAGACAATAGGTTTGTTGACATCAATTTGCACAAACTGTAACATAAGATTATCGGTTCTGAAACAGGGACTTTATTAAATAAAAAGACTGAGGTGTTACAGGTGAGAAATCGTTTTCAACAATTTATGTATGGACGTTATGGTATGGATCAGCTCAATCGTTTTTTATCAACGGTTGCATTGATCATTCTGGTAGTTTCTATGTTTATCCGCAGACCAATCGTCGAGATTGTCGCATTGGCACTGCTGTTCTGGTGCTATTATCGTATGTTTTCCAAAAATATTTCAAAACGTGCAGCTGAAAATCAGAAATATATGAATTTCAGATATCGTGCCGTATGTTTCTTTAAAAAGGGAAGAACCGGTGGTTCTGCAAGTTTTGCACAGAAGCAGGCGCAGCGGAAAGCACATCATGAGCAGAAAAAGATTTATCGTTTTTTTGCATGTCCGAACTGTGCGCAGAAGGTGCGTGTGCCGAAAGGAAAAGGAAAAATCTGTATTACCTGTCCGAAATGTCATACAGAGTTTGTAAAGAGAAGTTAGAGAAATCGCTTAAATCGAATGTTGGGCTACAAATGGCAAAATGCTTGAAGAAAAAGCTGGATAAAATGCGAAAAGAAAAATGAGAATACAAGGAGTATGATCATGTTTGGATATATTTATGTGAATCGAAAAGAACTTTCGGAGGAAGACAGAAAAGATTATCAGTCTTACTACTGTGGATTGTGTCAGGCATTGCGTAAGAGCAGTGGGGTCAAAGGGCAGGTGCTGCTGAATTATGACATGACGTTCCTGATTATTCTGCTGTCCGGTCTGTATGAACTGGAGAATAAGGAAGAAGAATTTTTCTGTCCGTTGCATCCTGGGAAAAAGAAAATCGCATATATCAATGAGGTGACACAGTATGCCTCTGACATGAACGTGCTGCTGTCTTACCACAATCTGCTGGATGACTGGCAGGACGAGAAAAATTATCCGAAGCATGTGATGTCCATGATGCTGAAAAAGGATTATGCACGGATATCGCGCAAATATCCGCGACAGGCAGAGGCAGTGGAAGCTTACATGAGAAAACTGAATATGCTGGAGCATAAGCGGGAAACGAATCTGGATGCGATCGCAGGTCTTACCGGTGAAATGCTGGGTGAAATTTTTGCATGGAAGGATGATATATGGTCCGAAGAATTACATTGCATGGGATTTTACATGGGCAAGTTCATCTATCTGATGGATGCCTACGAGGATCTGGAAAAAGATCTGCGGAAAAGAGAGTATAATCCTTTTGAGTCCATGGTAAAAAACAGTCCGCAGGATTTTGAGACATTGAGCAAACTGATCCTGACCAGTATGATGTCGGAGTGTTCCAAATCCTTTGAGCGGCTTCCGATTCTTCAGCATGCATCGATTATCCGGAATATTCTGTACTCCGGCGTATGGTCAAAATACGAGTATGTACAGGCAAAGAAGAAAAAGAGGAGGAAATCTCAGTGAGAAATCCTTATGAAGTACTGGGAGTATCTCCCGGTGCTACTGATGAAGAGATAAAAAAGGCATATAGAAAACTAAGCAGACAGTATCATCCGGATGCAAATGTCAACAGTCCGCACCCGGAGATCGCAGAAGAAAAATTTAAAGAAGTGCAGCAGGCATACACGCAGATCATGAAAGAAAAACAGCAAGGATATGCAGGAGGCTACCAGAATAGCAGTGCGCAGTCGGGGCCGTATGGTGCATACGGCGGATATGGCAGCTATGGCGGCTTTGGTGGATTTGATTTTAACGGTCAGAGCGAGCAGCGTTCCCAGCAGAATGATTCTGTGAATATGCAGGCAGCTTTGAACTATATCCGAAACGGATATTATAAAGAAGCACTGCATGCGTTGAATGATATTCCGGCTGGACAGCGCAGTGCGAGATGGTATTTCTTCTCTGCAGTGGCAAATCAGGGAGCCGGTAATAATGTGGCTGCACAGGAGCATGCACAGCAGGCGGTGTCCATGGAACCGAGCAATATGGAATATCGGCAGTTTTTGCAGAATCTTCAGTTCGGCGGTACCTGGTATCAGAACATGGGATCAGCTTATCAGAGACCGGTATCCGGACTGTCACGGATGTGTGCCATCTGGTGTGGATTTATGATGTTTTTGAATTGCTGTTGTTTTCGGCCATTTTAAGACTGTGGCTGTGGAACAGTGATCAGTGGCGGAACGTTAATTTTTATAAAAGAAATCGGGATATCTTGTCTCCTCAGCTAGCAATCGCTTTCGGAGAAAAGATATCCCGATTTCTGTCTACACAGAGAGTAAAGCGGACATTCGCAATCCGCTTTCACTGACCAGAATCACGCACCAAGTCTCACGTGCGTTCGACTTGAATGCAGGATAGTGCAAAAAAAGACCTGTTGGAAATTCCAACAGGTCTTCAGAAGTAGCGAGAGGGGGATTCGAACCCTCGACACTGCGGGTATGAACCGCATGCTCTAGCCAACTGAGCTATCTCGCCACACGAACTTCTTTACTATACATGAAGTGGCGGGATTTGTCAACAGTTTTTTGAATTTTTTTCATATCGGAAGTGCCTCAAGGTCATTCATCCACCTTTGTGCAAGCACAGGTGGATGAATGACCTTTTGACACTGTAATTATTATAATAAATCAGCTATTTTTATTTTCAGATTTTTATAAATGCCGGAAATGACTTCCTGATGAAATGGAATGATCATTGGTGCGGCATCCTGCTCGTAATAGTAGATCGTAGTTCTTTCTTTGGCAGGATCAACAATCCGATATTCACGAACACCGACAGAAGCGTAGAGGGCATTCTTTATATTGTAATCCATGCGTCGGCTGCTGGGAGATACCACTTCAATAACCAGATCAGGAGCACCTTCACAGCCACGATCAGAGATTTTCCATGGACAGCCTTGTGCAGAATGCGCGGTAAACCTGTTTAAAAAAGTGAAAGATTATGAAAAATGTTTTTGCATTCAAAATTTTTTGTATTGAATTACATAAAATTCAGAGCAAACTGACGGGAAAGGAAAGCCTGCAGCAGAGTAATATTGACAGATTCCACGAAATGTAAAGGAAATCTTACAATTGGAACTACCATTTTGGAGAAGAAATGTGAAATATCCTGATTTGACAAAAAATCAATATCATGCAATAATGCATCCGATGTGGAGAAACTGCATAGAGTGTAATGATGAAATAAAAAATGAAATCGTTACCAATTTTCCATTTTGTATAGGGGTGAGCTCATTATAGAAAGGGTGAATCAATCATGACAGAAAAGAAAATCAAATTAAATGCAACCAATGAAGTACAGGAATTTGTCAATGCAGCATCCGAATGTAATTTTGATATTAACCTGCACTATCAGCGTGCCATCGTAGATGCGAAATCATTTCTTGGCGTTTTAAGTCTTGGACTTTCGAAAATTTTTACGGTATCTTATGGCGGAAACGATGGTAATTTCGAACAGATTCTGAGCAAGTATGCTGCTGCATAGTCAGAATCCACAAATCACTGAAAAAAACAGAGATATATACAGGGTCGTACGATAATCGTACGGCCTTTTTTCTGTTTGCAGTGAAAAAAAACATAAGATGTGTTACACTGATAACAGTTTGCTGAATCGATGATACATAGAAGATTCAGTATAAAGTGTTGAAAAGGCGGATAGCAGTCATTTATGGAGCAGATAGAAACGATTGGAGCGACAGAGCAGCGGGAGCTGACGAGAATACGGATTTCCGTGCGAAATCTGGTGGAATTTATTTTTCGTTCCGGAGATATTGACAATCGTATTGGAAAAGGTGCACAGAAAGAGGCTATGCAGGAAGGCAGCCGGATGCACCGTAAAATCCAGGGACGAATGGGAATGGAATATCGAGCAGAGGTTCCTCTGAAACTGGAAGTGCCGCAGGAGCAGTATGTGCTGGCATTGGAAGGCCGGGCTGATGGTATTATTACAAATGCAGATGGTGTGACCGTTGATGAAATCAAATGCATGTATACCGATGTGACACGTTTTGAGGAACCGATTTTTGTGCACAAGGCACAGGCGATGTGTTATGCGTATATTTATGCATTGCAGAACGGATTGGATCAGATTTCCGTGCAGCTGACCTACTGTGATCTGGATACAGAAGAAATCTGCCGGTTTGAGGAAGCATTTTCTTTTTTCTGGCTGGAGCGATGGTTTCAGGATATGATGGAAGCCTATCGGAAATGGACAGATTTTCAGTTTGCATGGAGAAAGATCCGTCAGACATCCATACAGACACTGGAGTTTCCGTTTCCTTACCGTGAGGGACAGTACAAACTGGTGGGAGATGTATATAGAACCATTCACCGGAAAAAAATATTGTTTATCCAGGCACCTACCGGAACCGGAAAGACGATTTCTGCGCTGTTTCCGGCAATCCGTGCTGTTGGGGAAAATCTGGGAGACAAAATATTTTATCTCACGGCAAAGACGATCACTCGAACGGTGGCAAAGGATACATGTGACCTTCTGAAAGCAAAGGGTTACCGCGGAAAGGTCATTGTACTGACGGCCAAAGAGAAAATGTGTCCCTGTGAGGAAATGGATTGTAATCCATCCAACTGTCTGCGGGCGAAAGGACATTATGACAGGGTAAACGATGCTGTTTTTCAGCTGCTTTTGCAGGAAGATGTCTTTTCCCGGGAAGTGTTGTTAGAGCAGGCAGGAAAGTATCAGGTCTGTCCGTTTGAGATGAGTCTGGATGTGGCATCCTGGGTGGATGATATTATCTGTGATTATAATTATGTGTTTGACCCGAATGTGTATCTGAAGAGGTTCTTTTCCGAGGAAGAAAAAGGTGACTATATTTTTCTGGTGGATGAGGCGCACAATCTGGTGGAGCGCGGCCGGGAGATGTACAGTGCCGTTTTGGTAAAAGAAGAGATTTTGACGGTGAAAAAGCTGGTGCGTGGTAAGGACCGGAAACTGGAAGCGGCTTTGGAAAAATGTAACCGCCAGATGTTGGAATGGAAGCGGGAATGTGAAACATATACGATATATGAGAGCATCGGAGCCTTTGCATTTTCCCTGATGCGTCTGATGTCTCTGCTGGATATTTTTCTGCAGTCGAGAGGGGAGATGCCGGAGCGAAAAGAAGTCACGGAGTTTTATCTGAATTTGCGGCATTTTATGAATATGTTTGAGCGGGTGGATGAAAATTATGTACTGTATTCTGATTTTGATGAAACAGACCGGTTTTGTCTGCACTTGTATTGTGTGAATCCATCCGTAAATCTGCAGGAGTGTCTGGAGCGGGGGAAAAGTACGATCTTTTTCTCTGCGACATTGCTTCCTGTGAACTATTATAAAAATCTGTTAAGTTCGAAAAAAGATAATTATGCGGTATACGCGGATTCAGCGTTTCGCGAGGAACAGCGTCTGCTGTTTATCGGCCGGGATGTCAGCAGCTTGTATACACGACGGACCCTTGGAGAGTTTCATCGCATTGCTTTGTATATCCAACAGGTGTTGCGGGCAAAAAAGGGAAACTATCTGATATTTTTTCCATCTTATCGTTTTATGGAGGATGTGTATGAACAGTTTCTGGCGGTCAATGAGCAGGAAGCAGACTGTATGATGCAAAGCGGAAATATGAATGAGGCAGACCGGGAAGAATTCATACAGGAGTTTTCCAATCCAAGAGGAAAATCCCTGGCGGCATTCTGTGTGCTTGGCGGTATTTTTTCGGAGGGGATCGATCTGAAGGAAGATCTTCTGATCGGTGTTCTGATTGTCGGAACGGGATTGCCACAAATCTGTAACCAGCGCGAAATCCTGAAAGAATACTATCAGGAAGAGAATGGACAGGGATTTGATTATGCCTATCAGTATCCGGGGATGAATAAGGTGTTGCAGGCGGCAGGGCGTGTGATCCGGACAGCGTCTGACCGGGGGATCATCGGTCTGCTGGATGATCGTTTTCTGCGAAGTGATTACAGGCAGCTTTTCCCAAGGGAGTGGAGTCAGTATGAGGTGCATACGTTGGATAGTCTGCCTGAGGCATTGGAAGCTTTTTGGAAAAAATAACTTCTTGTTTGTCTTGTTGTTGGCTGAAATTTAATTTTTAATACGAAAACGAAGCATCCTGTCAGGACGCTAGACGCTCACTACCCTCGTTTCACGTCGTTTTCA
>ENA-ORTY01004733-ORTY01004733.1-human-gut-metagenome-genome-assembly--contig:-NODE-4733-length-10443-cov-2.857720_pt1 | contig 10443 bp, 10 predicted proteins | sample MGYA00241917_ERZ509198 | MGnify/ENA primary metagenome ERZ509198 (study PRJEB26280, sample SAMEA2338857) | human gut metagenome | biome: human gut; feature: human-associated habitat; material: faeces...
AAGCACGCGGCATCGTTGGGCATGAGTGTGTGAACGAGCTGATTGTTGACCGGCTGCTGACGATACTGGGAATTCCGCATTTGGCGTACCAGTTGATTCACGCAGATGTGGCCGTAGACGGAAGAACACATGAAGTATATCTCTGTGCGTCGGAGGATTTCAAGGCAAAGAGCGAATCGAAGATCGCGCTGGATGCCTACAAGGAACTAGAGGCACTGTCGGATGAGTCTGCATTGGAGTTTTGCACTCGCATGGGCTGGGAAGACTATATTTATCAGATGCTTGTCGTGGATTACCTGATCCTGAACCGGGATCGCCACGGTGCCAATATTGAGGTGCTGCGCAACAGCCGAAAGAAGACGATCCGTCTGGCTCCCCTGTTTGACCATGGCCTCTCTCTGCTTTGCAGCTGCCTGGATGATGCTGCGGCGGCTGGGTTCGATGTGATGGCCGACAAGCCCTGCAACAACTTTATCGGCTCAAAGTCCACACGGGATAACCTGCGCATCATTCCGAAAGATAAAATGCCAAAGCTGACGCCGCTGCACGAGAGCGACAGGCAGATCCTCATGGAAGGGCTGGACGGCGTGCTCTCGCAGACGCTTCAGGACAAGATATGGGAAATGATCTGGAAAAGGTGGTGCGCGTATGAAGATTTTTGCCATTCGAGATGAATCATCGCAGGAGCAGAAGGATCTGGCGTACCTCCTGTACTACGAGCAGGAAAAGCGATTCTACATTGAGCTGCCGGAAAGCGCGGACGCATGGGAGACGCCGCTGCTGCTGGACTCCTTTGTGAAGCGCGGGGAAACCACAGTCAATTCCTATTGGAGCAAAATCTGGGTTCAGCAGCGGATCGTTCCGACCGACCGCCAGAACATTGGCGAGATTTTGCGCGACAATCATCTGAAGGAGTATGATGAGTATGCCCTCCTGATGCTGGCGATGGGACGGTGCGCCCAAGATGACTACTATCTCGTTCCTATTGACGAAAAGGAGCTTCCGGAAGAAATTGCAAAGCGCTTCTCAAAGCGAATTGAAGATGTGCTGCCGCTGGAGAATCATTGTCTGTTGGTGTTTTTCCGGGATGGCGCGGTGAAGAAGTGTGATTTGCAGAAGTACTTTGAAAAGACGAAAGGATTTCAGATTCTTCTCAAGAAGCCGGATTATTTTCAGCATGTGCAGATGCAGACGGGCGGATACGGCGTTGCGTGGGATGTGAACATGACTGTCTCGGATGCGATGCTCTACCGGATCGGCAAAAGTGTTCCTCTGACGGCAGCTGATTTCCGGAACTTTGCCGCCCACAGAGTCATCAACGCGGCGGAAGCGGCGGAGATCTTGGGCTGCTCCCGGCAGAATATCATCGACCTGACAAAGCGTGGAAAGCTCCATCCGATCAAATCCTCAGAAAAGAGTACGCTGTACCTCAAAAGTGAGATCCTGAAACGGAATTGGCAGTAAATATGAGTTATACCCCATTATGGCTGCGAATGGTGCGGCATAATGGGGTATAAATGCTTTTTTGAGTATAGTGTGCTGTTTAATGCTGCGGAAAAATCTCCACGGTGCTTTGATGATAATAAATCTTGATACGGTCAACGCGGGTTAAATCACTCGTTTTTTTGCCTCAATGATAATTCGCCCCAGCACAATGAAAAACCATCTTCTGGCTTTAAGGACAGATAGACTCCAAATATTGCTTCAAGCATAGCACGATTATCTACAGTAAAATGCCAATATGGACCTTTTTGCAGTTCTATCTCTTTCCGAAGCTGATTCATTGTAAAATACTCTGCATCTCTTGAATCACAATGACCACCATTTTTCGATAAATACTCTGTTGTCAAGGCTTTAATCTTACATCCATATGTGCCAATGATAAAATTCTTAAATTCCTTATAGTTTGACTTCTGATTCCATGGCACAAGTTCTTTGTTGCCCGATGCAAATAGTGATAAGTTTGCTTTTGTAGATAAGATTGAGAAGTCAAACGTCCAATCGGTGATACTCTCTTTTCGATATTTAAGCAATCTTTCCATACCGGTTTTATCATTACTCAAAATACACTGATTCAGCTTTTCTACAATATCAAATTCTCGAAGCAAGTAAGGGAGATAGTTATACTGAAGATAGGTACAGCACTGCTCATAATAGTGTATCCAATCTAACGGATATGCTATGGGATGGACAAGACCATTACTAATTTGTTCGATTTGAGAATATAATGAATCAAGGATATTACTTAATAACAAGGCGCTTCTTCGTGCTGTAAGATATGCGGATCGCTTTTCTTGATTAAGTGATATTGAAATGGTAAATATTGAAATTATACTCGCACCAAAAACGCCAAAGAAAGTCATCTGATTCACTGTAAACAAATCCTCATGGAAAAAGCAGAAAACTAAAGGCGCTAGAAAAAATAGCAATACTATTACAATTACTACAAATCGGATGGGACGTTTCTCATGAAAACGATTTTTACTGGATATTGCTTTTAACTTATCAATATCTATTGGAGACAACTTCTTTTTCACACAACAGAACTCCTTCTCAATTTGATAGATAATATCCCCAGTGTCCGCCTACACGTAATTTCGCTATCTTGCCATCTGACACCAAACCTGCTAGCACTCGATTGGCCGTCGCTGCCGAAACGCCACACAGCTCCCGTACATCGGCGTTCATGATATACGCATGCGTCTGCAAGAACTGCTCGATCTTCTGCCAGCGCAGAGTTTTCTTGTCCGTCTTTCCGGCGCTCATTGCATCACTCGTATGGATGGCGTCGATGAGCGATGCTTTGATGACGGAGAGCATGAACTCGATGAACGCGGTGGACTCGCCTGCATCGTTGCTGGCATTGATGGCATCGTAGTATTCCTGCTGATGGTCGTGGATGATGGACTCGAGCGGCAGCCATGCAAACACGGGATTCCACTTGGAAAGCAGCAACGTATGCCAGAGCCTTCCAACGCGGCCGTTGCCGTCTGCAAAGGGGTGGATCAGCTCCAGCTCATAGTGGAACACGCAGCTTCGGATCAGCATGTGCAGGTCGCTGTGCTTTGCCCAATCCAGCAGTTCCATGACCAAATCAGGCACGTACTGCGGCAGCGTGCCCAAATGCAGAACATGTCCCTCTTGATCTACAACGCCAACAGGCCGCGTGCGGAACATGCCAGATTCTTCTACAAGTCCGCGGGTCATAATACCGTGAGCGGTCAGCAAATCATCCACGGAGTACGGATCAAGCTCGTCCAAGCGCTCGTAAATCTCATAAGCGTTTTTGACCTCGGCAATATCTTTGGGCGGTGCCAGAACATGCTTGCCGTTCAGAACAGCGGTGACCTGTTCCAAGCTCAGAGTGTTCTGCTCAATGGCAAGTGAGCCGTGAATGGTGCGGATGCGGTTGGTACGGCGCAGATTGGGATTGCTTGAAAGATGATCGTGAGCAGAAAGTCTGCCGGTCAGCTCTGAAATCTCTGCAACATCATCAATGATTTTGTTCGTAATTTGAAAAGGCGGCTGTTTGTTTTTCATAGAATCCTCGCAGTTTCTTTTTATGTATCATATCATGCATCGCTCATTTCATCAATCATAGTTTCATTAAAAATGATGGATGCTGTCATGCCCATCTTTTACGAAATCCCAGCTTTTATGCCGCTTCCCTCTGCTGCTTTCTGGGACAGCCTGTGTTCGGAATCCCATACATCGTCCGCACGCGGCATCACCGAAATCACAAGTATTCTCCATGCGCACCGCTGCACAAGTTCCCATGCTTTATCCGTGTTGATTAAACTACGAGTTCACTGGATTTATCCACGCAAGTGTGGTATCCTTGATACAGCGAAATCCCGAGTTTCGTCCGTGCAGCAACGCCGAAAAGCCTTGCAAATACAAGGATTTTCCCAGAAGAACGCCGCATGATTTTGCCCCATATGGAAACAGGCTGGAAAATAGAGAAAATGCGTATTCACGCAGCATGAATTTGCTCGTAAATACGCATCTTTTTTGCCTGAATTTTTTGTTCATTCTGCCGGGAGCAAACGGACGCAACTCTGGCAGTCATGAGGTCAGCGGTTCGATCCCGCTTGTCTGCGGTATTTTTGTTCTTGCGGTTCTGATCTTCGGTACGCGCGGTCTGAACAAAATCACCGGTGTCATGATTCCTTTTATGACCGCTTTCTATCTGGTTCTCTCTATCGTCGTTGTTTTTGCCAACATTGGAAATATTGGTCCCGTTATCGTCTCTATTTTCAAGGGTGCCTTTTGCGGACAGGCAGCAGTCGCTGGCTTTGGCGGCGCTGCTCTTGCACAGACAGTTCGCTGGGGTCTGGCTCGCGGCGTGTTCTCGAATGATGCTGGTCTTGGTTTCCAGGCCGTTATTTATGCCGAATCGGAAGACAACAAGGATCCCGCGGAAACTGGCTGCTGGGCAATTGCAGAAACCTTCATTGACACCATTGTCGTTTGTTCTCTGACTTGCTTCATGGTTCTTTTGAGCGGCGTGTGGCAGACTGGTGCGTCCGGTCTGGAGCTTGCATCTGCGGCAATCAACACGGTTTTCGGCGAATTTGGCCGAATCGGCTGCCTGATCAGCATGATCCTGTTTGCGCTGAGTTCTCAGATTGGCATCTGCAACGTCGTCAGACGGCAGGCTATTGCGCTGACTGGTAAAAAAGCTGCCGGTTACATTGCGGGCGCAATCTTCTTCGTCGTTGTTATCGCCGCTTGTATGTTCGATATTGAACAGGCCTTCGTTTTCGCGGATTTCGGAAACGGAATCATTCTGACGCTGAACGTCGTTGCAATCATTCTTCTCAGCAAAGAGCTTCGTACTGCAGTCAATGGCTGGCTGGAACGTCCGGAAGTTTCGAGAAAAGTTAAATAATAAGAAATTGTGGCATCGGGCAGCCCTATTTGATTGCCTGCATCTGCTCGATGCCGAATTCTTGCAAGGGACACATGGCCGGGATGGAATTGATTTCTATCCCGGCGGAGTGCTATACTTGGGTAAAAGGAGATGAGGCTATGCATAATACTTGCGACGCACAAGCCGGAAATTGCAGTACACTTGTTTTTGGAAAAGCAGCCTCCGAAACCGGCCATGTAATGATTGCACATAATGAAGATGATTCTAACTGCGTTGTTCAAATGCTGCGTGTGCCACGAAAAAGACATAACGCCGCCGAAGTCCTGCGTTTTCCAGACGGCAGTGCTGAGATTCCGCAAGTTTCAGAAACAAACGCATACTATTGGTCGGAAATTCGCGCCCCGCATGGTGCATCCTTTGGTGACAGTTTTATTAACGAACACGGGGTCGCCGTTTTTTCCAACCGAGCAATGCCCTGTAAATTGCCGCGAGTATCGGAAAAAAACGGGCTCGGATATGGTTTGCGGAAGATTGTCGCAGAACGTGCAACATCAGCCAGAGATGGTATGCGTATTCTTGCGGATCTGGTTGAAGCATACGGTTATATCAGTGCAAGGATATACCTAATAGCAGATAAAGACGAGTGCTGGATTTGTCAAGTTACAACGGGACATAGACTCGCAGCGCGAAAACTTGCTGACGAAGAGGTATATTTCTCTGCGAACTGGTACACGCTTCATCACATTGATTTTGACGATCCGGAGCATTACTATTACAGTCCTGACCTTGTAACCTTCGCCATTGATAACGGCTGGTATGTCCCGGCACAGAATGGATGCTATGATGATTTTGATTTTGCTGCAGCTTACTTTGATCCAGGCATAGAGCGGCAGCTTTATAACGAATACAGAACGCGAAGCGCATGGCCACTTCTCGGTTTTGAACGCAGAGAAGAACGACCGTTTTCCTATAAAGCAGCGAGAAAATACGGGCTTTCTGATGCGAAAGCACTTCTGCGCGACCACGGCGAATGTGCTGGTTTTTCCAATCACGACCATTTCGACAGAAATCCGCACCAAAACGATCCGCTACCCTGCACCGTGTGCAATGGAATGACTGTAGATAGCATGATCGTAGAATTCAGTGAGATTTCGGCTTTGACGGTCATTTGGCGTACGCAGCTTGCACCCTGCATCAGCCCCTATGTTCCTATCTATTTGGGTGCGCTGGACGTACCGGAGAATTATCATTTTCATGATGCAGAAATTTCAAAGCAGACGCATTTTTCTCCGTCCGAAAGCGAGTTCCGTTACAATCCGCACTATGCGTATTGGGCATTCAAAACACTCCAGTGGATGACAGAGTTAGACTATGGATTTTGTCATGTGATACTGGAAAAGGAAATTCCGGAAATGGAATCGAACTGGCAGGCGGAACAGGACGAAGTAAGGCAAACCTTCCTCCATTTTCATGACACAGACCGCGCCGTGCAGTATCTTACCGCCTATACAAAGCAATGCGAGACAGATGTCTGGTTGTGGGTCCTAGAAATGGTTCAAAAAATAGGAGAAAAGAAATATTCAGAAAACATTTCGACCAGTCTTGAATGTGTTTCTGGAGGAGCCACTTTTCGGGCAGACTATACGCTATGAGGTATGACCGTTTTTGTGAGGGTCTCAAAAACGGCGGTTATACAACCGGCAAGCAGGGCAAGTGTTTATACACACTTGCAAAACGCGAGGAAATGGCACGTGCCGTTTCCTCGCTTCGCTTGTTGGGGAGTATCCGCCCCAAGCCCCAAAACACATCCGGAAAACCGGATGGCAGCGCACCTTCGGTGCTTATACGCAGGACGATTATCTCTCGTCCTGCTCCGGTCGCTTCGCTCTTGTCAAAGCCTCCTGCGGGGCAAGGCGTGAGCAGCTCCCGCGCCTGTTCCCGCGCGTCGCGGTACGCCGCGTAAGCCTCTTTTTTTCTTGCAAGCAACTGGCTGTATTCCATATCGAGAGACTTTTTAGACGGGAGCTTTTGCAGCCCAAGCTCGTTGAACGCACGCTTTGCCGCGCGGTGCCTGTCGATCTCCTGCTGATGCTCGTTCAGGAACTTTTTCGAGTAACCGGAGGCTTTGTACTGCTGAAAAATCTCCCGCGTGCGGGCATAATTGAGAACGTGCCGCCGCAGTACGTCGATCTGCGTCAGCCGCTTCTGCGCCGCGTTCATCTGGTCCAGAAGCTCGCGGCAATGCGCAGATGCTTCGTCCGCTTTCTGCGTCAGCACATCGTATGACTGGCTGTAAAACCGATGAAGCGCGTGAGTTTTACCTTCACCTGTGCATCGCAAACCGTTACACGAAACGAGAATTGGATCGTCAGATCGGCAGTATGCCGTATGAGCGGACGATGATCTCTCACGAAAAGATAAGGACCTGCTTGCTGGGAACGGCGGACTTGCGGCTTTGCGCGATTCCTATGTGTTTGAATTTCTCGACCTTGAGGAACCGTACAAGGAAAAGGATTTGCGGCGTCAGATTGCCTCTCATCTGAAAGACTTCATTTTAGAGTTCGGACATGATTTCACTTTTGTTGGCGAAGAATACCGCGTTCAGGTCGGCAACACGGATTTCTTCATTGATCTGCTGTTCTATAACCGTGCATTGTCCTGCCTTGTGGCAATCGAATTGAAAATTGATACCTTCCGACCTGAGCATTTGGGACAGCTCAATTTTTATTTGGAAGCACTTGATCGTGATGTAAAGAAACCGAATGAAAACCCGAGCGTTGGCTTAGTCCTCTGCACCGGTAAGGATGATACTGTAGTCGAATATGCGCTCAGCAGGTCCATGTCTCCGACAATGGTCGCAGATTACACATTGCATTTGCCTGATAAAGCCATCCTGCAAAGTAAGCTGCGTGAATTGACAGAGCTTGCGTTAGGAAGCGGCGAAGGTGATAAAGAATGAACGCTGTCATCTATGCCTGCTATTCCTCTGAGGGTCATGCAGATTCGGACATTCTGAATTCTTGTTTCAAGCTCTTATGACTTGACTATCGGCAACTCTCAAGCTACAATCCGTGTCCACGCCGGAGAAACTCCTCCGAGTTCACTTGTCTGCCCTGACCCAGATTCTGACCCAAGTGTGCGTGAAAACGTGTGGACGCAATGGGTAAAACCTTGCAAAATCCCGCACTTTTCGTTGACTGAACGGACGAATTAGAGGCAAAAACATTTAATATCACGAACCGATAGCAGCTGGCAGTCATGAGGTCAGCGGTTCGATCCCGCTTATCTCCACCAAAACAAAAAGTCATTCCGTAAGGAATGGCTTTTTTGTTTTGGCTGGGCATATGTGGCGCGAGAAGCGCTGTGGTTCGACCGAATGTATTTTTGCGGCGCAAAAGCGCCGCTTTTTCTGCATACAATGCAGAAAACATAAGAAAATGCAATCGGCACGGAGGCGGCGCAGCCGCCGGAGTATCCCGCTTATCGTTCCACTTTCCTTTCTCGAAAATCAGCCGCATTTCTTTAGTCATGCGACCTGACCCAGATTTGACCCAAACGGGCGAAAACGTGGTGGATTTATCGAGATTTATTTGACAAAACAGCACAAGTTTCTCTGTTTTCAAGAATATTTTGAACGTTTGAACGGCGGCTGCAAGTTGCAGCCGCCGCTTCGGTTTCACGCTTCAGATCGCGTTTCGGATGGTGTTTCCGATCGCATCTGCCGCGCTCTGTTTCATCCCCGGTGTCGAGTGGACATAGGTGCTGAGCGTGAACCCTGCGCTGAAGTGACCCAGCGTTTCTGAAAGCGTCCGCACGTCCACGCCTCTTTTCAGCGATAAGGTTGCAAATGTGTGCCGCATGTCATGAAAGCGAACGTGTTCTGCTCCGATCTCTTTGATGATCCTGTCGTGCAGCCGACGGAATCCATCCGGATCCCACGTCTCCCCAGTACGCGGAGATGGGAATAAATACGGATTTGCTGGGTGTTTTTCATGTTCTTCCACAAGAAGTTTTACTGTATCAGCTGGGAGCAACACCGTTCGGATGGAATTCGGCGTTTTTGGTGTGCTGATGACCAGTTTTCCGTTCTGCCGCGCAACGCTTTTGTTGATCGAGAGTGTACAGTTTTGAATATCCAAGTCCTCCCACCGCAGTGCCAACAGTTCCCCGCGCCGCAGGCCCGTGGTCAGCTCCAGATACATCGGCGCGAGAATCCCATGCTCTTTCGCTGCATTCAAATATGGGCCGATCAATGCTTCAGGCAAAATTTTCATCTCTTTGCGCGCGTTCTTTGGAATTTTGCATTTCTTCGCTGGATTCATCAGAATCAACTTTTCTTCCGCTGCATGTTCCAACGCTTTGTTGAGTACCACATGAACGCATTGCACCATGCGAGGACTCAGGCTGTGCTCTTTCAGTTCCGCCTGGTTTTTCTTCTGCACACGGCCGCTCTTGAGCAGCTCATTGTAAAATTGCTGGATTTGAAGCATCGTCAGCTTTTCCAGTTTAACGCCTCCAAGTTTCGGAATGATGTGGTGATCGATGGCGTTGTGGTAAAACTCTTTGGTCGAGTATCGAACCTGCGGCTCGACGTAAACGGAGTACCAGAGCTTCAACCACTGTTCGAGCGTATAGTTCCCCGCTTTCGCTGGGTCAAGTTTTTTGCTGTCCTCAATGGCAGCCCACAGCTTGTCCTTGACCTCTGCCTGTGTTCTGCCAAGCACATTTTTCGTGACTGCCTTTCCGTTTGCATCGTATCCAGCGGTGTATCGGCCTTCCCAGCGTCCGTCTTTGCGCTTGCGGATATTTCCTTCACCGTTTGCTCGTCGTTTCGGCATCGTGTTTACCTCCTTCGTTTTTGGTTAGCACACACGATTACCACAAGCACAGCCGAATAGCAAGTCCAATTTCCCGTTAGGCGCATTTTTGCTCCTCACACTGCCGGTCCAGCCATTCGAGAAATTTCTCACGCGAAACGACAATTCGTTTGCCGATCTGAAACGCCGGGAAATCTGCACTGTGGGCGAGTTTGTACGCTCCGGCTCTGGAAATGCCAAGGGCGGCAGCAACATCTGTCATGTTCATCATCAACGGTAATTCTTCCAGCGAGTGATACTGTTTCTGGTTCATTTTGGTTTCCTTTCTCCCATTCTGGGAATCGAAATTGGTTTTTGAATGGCCGAGAAGAATTACCCAATCAAAGTTTTTTATTCTATTTTCTTCACGCCGCCACGGTGGGCGGACGTAGCGTTTGTGTGGTGCAGACCTGCACGGGTGCGCAACTGGTCTACAAAACCGCACACGTCGGCACGACGCGCCCTACGCCGCGGAGCAAACGGCTGCGCCGAACGTGCGTTTCTGGCTTGTGCCGTAGTTCACCCGTCAACTCTCCGCCTGCAGGCGGCATTGGGGTCAGGGTTCTCCCTGCAAGCTGCGTTTTGGTACCAAAACGCGATGCTTGCGCTTTTCTTGCGCAGCAAGAAAAGCCTAAAACGCAGCCTAATCCTCATGCCCTCAAGAAAGAAATTTCAATTATTCGTTCCGCGCAACACATGAAACCTAGATTTTCT
>ENA-ORTY01004736-ORTY01004736.1-human-gut-metagenome-genome-assembly--contig:-NODE-4736-length-10439-cov-3.150424_pt1 | contig 10439 bp, 8 predicted proteins | sample MGYA00241917_ERZ509198 | MGnify/ENA primary metagenome ERZ509198 (study PRJEB26280, sample SAMEA2338857) | human gut metagenome | biome: human gut; feature: human-associated habitat; material: faeces...
CTTAGCCCCAATATTAGCATTAACAAATGCACAGATCGCCTCATAGCCTGCTGCTAATGCCGCTGTCTCTGGTGACAAATTTGCCTCCAGATAATGAATCGAAAGCTCTGGATACTCTGGCAAAATCGCATCAAAAAACTCTTCATCGTACTTTTTGGTACCATAAAACAAAATGTTCATATGCAATCTCCTTTTCTAATAGATGATTCCCTTGAAAGGGTTCTCAATTTTTTAGAAAACATACACAGGCGCTTTGATGTATTATTTTTTCTGAAGTTTGTCTACTATTTTATTCTCCTCCCACATCTTCTGCATCCTGACGTTTTCCTCGTGATGTTCCTCAACACCGACCTTTGGCAATGCCTGCACCTCTTCATTTAGTGAAAGCATCTTTGCATCCAGCATATTTACAATGTCCGAACAAGCTTTTAACTCTTCATTGATATGCTGCGGTGCTTTTCCCTCGAATTTATAGCGGATTTTATGCTCAAGTGATGCCCAAAAATCCATCGCAATTGTGCGAATCTGAATTTCCACCTTCACGTTAGCCGGTCCTGTTGACAAATATACGGGAACCGATACAACCATATGGTAACTCTTGTAGCCGTTCGGCTTCGGATTCTTGATATAATCCTTCACCACCAGCACCGTCACATCCGACTGACGCGCGATCATCTCCGCGATCCGGTAAATATCCGGGCTGAACGAGCAGATAATACGGATCCCCGCAATATCGCTCAGATGCTCAATCATGTTCGGGATCGTCACCTCATGTCCACCGCGTTTAAGCTTCTTGACGATACTCTCCGGTGTTTTCAGGCGCGATTTGATGTGCTCGATCGGATTGTAATTATATAAATGAATAAACTCGTTATTTAGAATTTCAATTTTCGTGTTAATCGCTTTCAGGGCAGAATTGTACAGAAACATGACTGTCGTCCACTGGTCAAGCTGATTATACGTCTCAGGGATATTCAATTTTCCCTCTCCTTTACTGCTATTTAGTCAAATTTAAAGCCCTTTAACAGCTCGGCAAATCCGGTTGTCGCCTCGCCTGACTCATGATAATTAAATACTTCCTCTTCCGGCGCTTCGTCCGGCTCTACCTCTTTCATGCTGAGGCTTAGTTTGCCATTTGCGGTAGACAGGATTTTCACCGTCACTTTCTGTCCCACCTTTACGACTGCACCCGGATTCTCCACGCGCTTTTTGCTCATCTGGGAAACGTGTACCAGTCCGCTTAAGCCATTTTCCAGCAGGACAAACGCGCCGTATGGCTTAATTGTCTCGACCGTTCCTTCCATGATCGCGCCGGTCTCACAGCGCGCAATCCGGCTCTTCTTCTCCGCATCCTGTTTTTCTCTCGCCAACTCTCTGCCGGACAGGACGAGACGTTTCTTCTCCTCATCCGCCTCAATCACCAGCACCGGAATCTTCTTTCCATTCCAGCTGTCCAGATCCTCGACATACGCTGCATCCAGTCTCGACGCCGGTATAAAGCCGCGCACGCCTTCCACCATTGCAACCGCACCGCCGTTTACGACCTCGGAAATAGTAACCTCAAGCGGTGTGCGCTCATCGAGCAGCTGACGGAAATGTTCCCACGTCATCCTGTCATTCGCCTCCTTGCGGGATAAAACGACATTGCCCTCGCCGTCGTCGGTCTGAATTACCGTTGCCGTGAGCAGGTCGCCCGGCTGAATCTCTTCCTTCATATTAAAATCTGGATCATTGCTCAGATTCTCACGGTCAATCACGCCCTGAGCAAAATATTTCAAATCCACCAGCACCTGGTCGTCTGTCACTGCAACAACCGTGCCGGTCACAATATCGCCCTCATGCAGGCGTTTGAAAGACGCCTCCAGCTCCTCGGCATAGTCCTCCATTGTCTCTACCAACTCTTTATTCTCATCCATCCTGGTATTTCTCCTTTCCGTTCCTTCTACACTCTTTTGGGTGGCAAAACTCTATTGACTATTTAACCATATTCCACCCGATATTTCCAGAGTGAATTTGTGAAAATTATCTTAAAATCGATTTGCTACCGCCGATTCACACCCTCTGGCAGACAAACACCCTTTACCATTATTATTTTATGTATGGGGTGGAAACAGTTATTCCTTGAAATGAAAAAGAATGTGCCTTGGCACATCCTTGCGGAACGGTTTTTATTTCATAGGACGCAATTTCCTATGAAAAAAAACCGCTGATCCGGACTTCCTGTCACCAGGTTGTCCGAATCAGCAGTTCTTTTATGTAACTGCGTTATGCAATTATATTACTTATACATTCACTCCATATGGTATGGGGAACTACTGACTACCAGCAGATACCCTGAGCCATCATAGCGTCAGCAACTTTCTGGAAACCAACGATGTTAGCACCAGCTACCAGGTTGTAGCCTAAGCCGTATTTCTCAGCTGCTGCTGCGGAACCATCATGGATACCAGTCATGATCTGATGAAGTTTTGTATCAACTTCCTCTGCTGTCCAGCTGTATCTCTCGCTGTTCTGGCTCATCTCAAGACCAGATACAAGAACACCACCTGCGTTTACAGCCTTGGACGGAGCTACTACCATGTTCTTCTGATCCATTAAGAATCTCAGAGCTTCGTTGGTAGTTGGCATGTTAGCTACCTCGATGTAGTACTTGATGCCGTTAGCAGCGATCTTCTTAGCCTCTTCCATACGAACATCGTTCTGAGTAGCAGCCGGCATAATGATGTCAGCCTTAACGCCGAACGGTTTCTCACCTGGGAAGAACTGTACGCCGAACTTGTCTGCGTAATCCTGAACTTTGTTACGTCCAGATGCTCTCATCTCCAGCATGTAGTTGATCTTCTCTTCAGTTACGACACCATCTGGATCGTAGATGTATCCATCCGGACCAGACAGGGTAACAGCCTTAGCACCCAGCTCAGCCAGTTTCTTGCAGATACCCCAAGCAACGTTACCGAAACCAGATACAACAACGGACTTGCCTTCGATTGTATCGTTCTCATGTTTCATAACAGCTTCTACATAGTAAACAGCGCCGTAACCAGTTGCTTCCGGACGAACCAGAGAACCACCGAAGGACAGTCCCTTACCTGTGATAGTACCGTTCTCGAATGCACCGCGAAGTTTTCTGTACTGGCCATACAGATAACCAATCTCACGTCCGCCTACACCAAGGTCACCAGCCGGGATATCTACGTCCGGTCCGATGTGACGATATAACTCAGTCATGAAGGACTGGCAGAATCTCATAACCTCTGCATCGCTCTTGCCGTTCGGATCGAAGTCAGAACCACCTTTAGCGCCGCCCATCGGCAGAGTTGTTAAGCTGTTTTTGAATGTCTGCTCGAAGCCTAAGAACTTCATGATAGACAGGTTTACAGAAGGAGCGAAACGTAAGCCTCCTTTGTACGGTCCAATAGCGCCGTTGAACTGTACACGATAGCCACGGTTTACATGAACAGCACCGTTGTCATCAACCCACGGAACACGGAACTCGATAGTTCTCTCCGGCTCAACCATTCTCTCAAGAAGAGCAACCTTCTCGTACTCCGGATGTGCATCTACAACCGGACCCAGAGTGGATAATACTTCCTCTGCTGTCTGAAGGAATTCGGCTTCATGTGCGTTTTTCTCTTTGAGTTCTGCAAGAACTCTGTCAACATACTTGCTCATTGGATAATACCTCCTGATATGTATATAAGTTTGAATAGTTCACTGAACTATGGTTACCACAAATACTTGACGATAGTTTCATCGATCTTGTACATAATTCCCTCTGGTTCCAAATTGTTTTTGTGAACTTTTCTGTTTCTATATTGTATTATATATCATTTCTTCGTCAGAATCAAATAAAAATAGTGTTATAGATGTTATTATTATTTGCTTATGGAGTTATATTGTTCCTGATTATAACTCGGGGATGGACAACGAATGTGCCAAAGCACATTCGGGCGCCTCGTGCAGTCGCTTGCGACATGTTTCTGCTTCGTGTGAGTGCGCATCATTAGCACGTTAGCGCCTTTTTGTGTAATAGAGAATTCCAAGGAATTTCCTATTACACAAAAAAAAGAGGCCTGCCGAAAAGCAGACCTCTTGAAATTCGCATCTATTAGCCCAGGAAGCTGATGAATCCTGTCAGGATAGTTGCGTTTAAAAAGTCGATGAATAAGGAACCTACCAGCGGAACTACCATGAATGCAGTCGGAGCCGGACCATATACGCCGGTGATTGCCTGCATGTTTGCCATAGCGTTCGGGGTAGCACCCATACCGAATCCACAGAAACCACTGGTCATAACAGCAGCATCGTAGGATTTGCCAAGTACGTTGAATACAACGAAGTTTGCATAGAAGAACATAAGTACTGTCTGTGCAAGAAGCATAACTACCATCGGTACAGCCAGCTCAGCTAACTGCCACAGCTTCATATCGATCATAGCCAGACCCAGGAATACGGAAAGGCAAGCACCGCCCAGTGTGCTGATCTCTTCCATCGGGATCTCTTTGTTCTGAACATCCATGATGTTACGGATGATAGCACCAACTAACATTGCGCCGATGTAGAACGGGAATGTCATAAACTTGCCAAGGAACATGGATACGATAGTACCAGCACCGATAGCAACGATTAAGTACAGAAGACCGTCAAGGATTCTAGCGGAATCGATTGCACCTGTCTCATCTGTCTCTACAGTCTCAGTCTTAGTAGCTGCCTCAGTAACTGCGGACAGTTTGTACTTACGGATCTTAGCAGTTGCGATAGGACCACCGATTACGCAGCCTGCAACCAGACCATAAGTAGCGGAAGCGATAGCTACAACGCTCGCATTTGCTACGCCTAATTCCTCAAGTAACGGTCCGAAGGAACCAGCAGTACCGTGACCACCTACCATCGGGATGGAACCGGTTGCCAGACCCAGACGAGGATCCAGACCAAATACGCTTGCCAGACCAGCACCCAGGATGTTCTGAAGAATTACCATAACAACTGACAGAGCCAGGAATACAACTGTCTGAACGCCGCCCTTCTTCAGCATACGGAAGGATGCTGTGAAACCTACGCTACAGAAGAAAGCTACCATGAATACGTTTTTAAGTGTCATGTCGCAGGAAATTTCCAGAATGCCCATGCCTCTTACGATGGTATGAACGATTGCATAAAGGAAACCACCAACTACAGGTGCCGGAATACAATACCGACGAAGAATAGAAATTTTAGCTACCAGAACACGTCCCAGTAACAGTACAAGTGCCGCAACTGCGGTTGCCTGATACATATCAAGCTCGATTGTCTTCATACAACTACCTCCAACCTATTTTTTTTCTTGCTCGCAGGTGTATAATACTGTAGCCCCGACAAAAAACTACAAGATCCATCATAAAAACATAAAATTTTTATAACATTTTTTTAACTTATGATAAACAGATTGGAAAGTTTTATAAATCTACCCGTTATACCTCACGATCTACCGCCAGCATCAGGCTGTCGATGAACTTTTTGATGCTGACTTTGCCACCGTAACGGCGTTTACCGCGGATGTGATCCATCTCTGCCCGGATTTCCTCGAATGGGAACAGGGTGCTGGAGTATGCAGTAAAGGTTTCATTCATGAAATCCTCAATACCCAAATGTGCCAGGTTCGACATGCCGACCGCGATCGCACGGCGGACACGCTGCTCCATGTTCTTCGGCGCATCGCTCAAAAGCTCGCAGAGCTGACCGATGCTGACCTGGGAGATCGGGCGTCCGTTGTTGTGCAGATACTCGCAGATCCGAAGGATATCGTCGCCGCCCTTCTCGCCGGACATGCCGAGACGGTTTAAAATGTAAAGCACCTTTCTGCCGTAACCGTCATCTTTTTTCTTCTCCTTCGGCATATCCGCGATCTCTGCCATGAACATTTTCTTAATATTCGTCAGAGTTTTCTCATTCTTGATCTGCTCATCCACATTACGGATGACCGATTTTACCTCAATGATATTGATTGGCTTGCTGATGAAGAACTCAATGCCCGCATCGTATGCCTTGCCGATCAATTCTTTTGCCGCCACTTGGGAAATCATGATGCATTTTGCCTTGCAGCCTCTTTCCCGCAGTTCGCGCATGACCTGAACACCGTCCTTTTCCGGCATCAGGAAATCAATCAGAACCATATCCGGATTCTTTGCCAGGATATCATCCACATCCGCCGGCTGTCCCTCTGAAGTTCCACAGACAATTCCCAGATCATTATCTTCAATAATATCCTGCAGGACGCTGATCACTGACATATCATCTTCAACAATATAAATCTCCATTTACTCTATTTCCTCCAATTTCGCTATCGGTATCTCAATATGGAATTTCGTTCCTCTTCCCTCTTCCGAATCCACTGAAATACTACCTTCAAACTGCTCCTCTACCGCGTTTTTCACACCGCAGAGCCCGACGCCTCTATATATATTGCCGGTTTTTTCATCAAACTTCGTTGAATATCCCATATTGAAAATCCGTGGGAGATGTTTTTCTGAAATTCCCGGTCCGTCGTCCGCTACTTCAAACACATAATTGCCATCTTTTTTGTACTCCCGAATCCAGATCATCCCGCTTTTTTTCGTCGATTCGATCGCTTCCACCGCATTTCCTACCAAATTTTTGAGAATCGTCATAAGCTGGTAGTGTTCCTGCGTCATAAAATTGTCCCGGCAGTCAAACATCAGACGGATATCCAGCTTTTTCTCCGCCATGGTCCGGTAGGTGGATGATTCCAGAATCCGAAGAAGATCCTGCAGGCTCATCGTTTCCTCGTTCGACTCTTCCTCGATCGCCTCCTCAATGCCCTGAATGATGCGGATGTAATCTTTCTTGATCTCATGGACATCCCGCGCTATCTCAAGTCCCATCTGCTGCATTTCCCGTGGAAGATCCTTTTCCAGAATCTGCTCATAGAGCTTGTATGCATTGCTCATGACGCGCTCGATCTCCTCGGTGTTCTTATGCATCAGGTAAATCTCAGTCTTGAGTCCCGTCGTCATAAGAAATAACCGTTGATAACGGCTCTCATGATCCGCTTTCGTAAGAAGTAGCCGGTACTGCTGTTCTCCGATCAGTGCCAGTGCCACAAAAAGCGTGCGGACTGCAGCGATCATAAAAAGCTTTTGAATCGTATCCGGTCCCGGCATCGCATTGTTTTTAAGAAGCGCTGCCAGAAAATTTTCAAATATATTCGAGCATAAGTCACAGAAAAATGCTGCCGCAATCACATTTTCCAGATTCGCGATATGTTTATTCCGGATCTGCAGCTTGAACATCATGCCGTACACGATATAAAAGAACGCTCCGGGCATCGCAAGCTGTACCAGCATCTCGGATGGCATTCCCTGCAGATAATATATCACAATTCGGAATAAAAAAACAATGATCGACGTCACCGTACAGATCGTCATCGTGTGAATCTGACTTCCGACTGTCATAATCAGCACCGGAAGCAGAATAACCGACGCTGACACACGGAAATTGTTGACAAATACGTTCCAATAAAGCTGCGAAGTTACCGCTATGATAAAGCCTATCGCTAATGTTCGTCTCCAGGATTTCATTTCTGCCTTTCTCCCTCTTTAAATAGTACAATTTCACATAGCTTTTAGCCTGAGTAAAACAGTTTTTGCATATTTATATAGTATACTTAGTTTCATGAAATCTGTAAAGAATTTTATAGCAGATGTGAAACTCTCGTTACTGTTCACACACGTGTGCCCAGCAACGGGATTTTGCCGATGCTACGCATTCCAAATCAGCAAAATCTGCTGCCGGAACTGTATCGTACGGAATTTTCAGTTCAAAAAATTCCTACCTGTGAACAGTTACAAACTCTCCCAGTGACGCTGCCCTGCTTATAACCCCTCTTTACCTATATAATAGCGTCTCCCGGATTCTCTCCGCAAACGCATTCATCCGTTCCTCAATCCCCGGCAGCTGCATCGCTGCCCCGGCATTGTTTGCCGTCTCCATCATCGCAAACTGCCCCGGCAGATAGAAGGTTTTGTTCATATTTAACGCCGCGATAAGCTGTTCCGCCACGATATCGCTTCCGGAATAGCCCGACACAACCACCGCAAACAGCGCTTTGTCATAAAACCGCGTCGTCCGGAACAGCGAAGTCAGGCGGTTGATGAACGCAGTCAGGTTTGCCGACAGCGCATCGTTGTAGTTTGGACAGAGCATCACGATCGCATCCGCCTCGCGGACTGCCGGATAAACGTCCTCGACCATCACTCCACCGTAGAAGCAGCTTCCCTGCTCGCCAAAATGCAGGCACATCTTGTACGGGCATCCGGCGCAGTCGGAAAGCGTACCGTTTCGAAGCCCTATCTCCCGGATCTCCATCTCCGGGAGCTGTTCTTTCACCCGGTTCCAGATCGCGTAGGTGTTGGAGGTCTTGTGGCTTGACGCGTGCAATACCAATACTTTCGGACATTTTTTCCTGACGCAATCCGTTCCCAGTACTTCTTTGACCAGCCCCGCCGCGCTCTCGCGGTATGCCCCCATCAGATCGGTTCCAAGATTATTGGAAACGATCGTGTAATTGGAAAGTGTCCGCGTGCCCTCGACGAGCGGGCGTCCCACGAACGCGCAGCCCGCACAGTTAGCGGCAAATACCAGATCCTTCGCCGCCGATTTGGAATAGAGGTCATTTTCACTGTCCACCAAAAGTCCGCCGACAAAACCGTTCAGAAAATCCGGATGTTCCCGCAGGAAACGAATCAGGCGGTAAAGCTCCAGGTTGATGCCAGATGTGCCAAGCGGCACGGCAAACAGGATACGTCCCTGAACTGGATTTTTTCGATTCTGTGTCTTCTCCAGGCGCCTCCATCGATTTACATAATCTTCAAAAGCACTGATTTCCGTCGCTGTCTCGTAGGCGTAGCCGTCCAGCGCATAGGATAACACCTCCGAAAGGCGCGCATCCGCGCCTTTTTCCTCCTCGCGCAGATGGACGAGGAGGAGAGGCATTTCTTCTATATAAATATCTCCTTCTGAATTTGAACGAATCATTTATGTTCGCTTCCTTCCTGCGATAAGACTCATCGATCACACAATCTTTTTCAGATTTTCCTCCGCCGTCACAATCCGCTCATACAGCGCATCCGGCAGTGGCAGGATTTCTGTTTCCAGACCGTATTCAGTATAACGGTTTTTCACGCCCATGAAGATGCCGCCCATGAATACGGAACCGCAGTGCCATTCGCCGCGCATCATCAGAATCAGGGAGATCGCGCCGGAGGAATATGCCGGTGCGATAAACGGCTTGAAACCGATCGCACGCATATGCAGGTTTGCCGTTACCGTCAGCTGGGTCAGTTCTTTTGAAAGCTCGTCGTTGTAATTCTCAATGGAATCTGCGATGACGAGATCCTGTCCATGCGGTCCGAAGGAACGCCCCTCAGTCAAAAACTGTGAAAACCGCCCGTCGCGCTTCGCGTAATAAGCCGCGCGCGCATTCATAACGCCAAGTCCGAAGCCCTGTACCTGTTCCGGGCGGAGTCCCTTTAAATCAAGGATGCCGTTTTCGTCCTTGTTGCTCTCCAGCCATGCCGTCTTTGCCAGCGGGTCAACCGGATCGGAGACAACGGCAAATAAGCCCTTGAAATGCTCGGCTCTCGCCTGTCTTGCATACTGCGCAACGATCTTGGAGTTATTTTCAAACTGGTACATCCGCACATCCTTGACGCCAGAACCAACCGGCGGGATTCCCTTAGAAGCAACAAATACGAATACATCGCACTTGAAGAGGTCTTCCGGTTTTACCACATCGACCTCCGGCAGCACGTCATACGCCCACGGGTAGGCAATCTGGTTTTCCTCAAATTCCCAGCGTGCGGTCACTTTATCGGAAATATCACAGATGCCGATCGAACTGATGCAGTCGCCGCCCAGAAGATGAAGCCCGGTCAACAGCGTACTTCCGACATCGCCGATCGCCAGAACATGGACTCTTTTCTTCGTTTTCTGCGGTTTTTCTGCCAAAATAGTCTCAAAATCCGGATGCAGGCGGTTGACTGCGCGCATCACGTCCTGAGTGATCGCGGCTTCAACTGCCTCGTCAAGCTCACAATTTTTCTTTGCCGCCTGCGCTTCCAGCTTCCGGCTGCTCAGCCAGGAAACATTCTCTGCCTCCTGGAACAGCAGCAGCGGCGAGTTTACCTTAAAAGAATCTCTTCCGGTTCCCGGCTCGCGCTCGAATAAGAATGTGAGCGGCGTGCCCGGGTGCGGCATTTCTGCCTTTTCGTATGATAAATTTCCATTGAAGGAACAGCAGATTTTATCTCCAATTTTATAATAGTACATATTGCATACCCCCTGCTCTTTTTTTGATATCTTATGTGATATGGTTGGGGTCAAAAGACATTTTGACCCCTCTGATACCAGATTGCTCCGCACTATATGCTCCCGCAATCTTC
>ENA-ORTY01004742-ORTY01004742.1-human-gut-metagenome-genome-assembly--contig:-NODE-4742-length-10430-cov-6.195566_pt1 | contig 10430 bp, 10 predicted proteins | sample MGYA00241917_ERZ509198 | MGnify/ENA primary metagenome ERZ509198 (study PRJEB26280, sample SAMEA2338857) | human gut metagenome | biome: human gut; feature: human-associated habitat; material: faeces...
CTTCCGTGCTCGTCTAGTGCTGATTTACAAGTGTCACATTTGTATATGTCCTGTACACATGCTACGCTCATATATTTTTCTCCTTTCTTTTTTAGTTGAGTTTCTGATAATAAAAAAAGAGGATACCACCGTTCTTCTTTGGTGATACCCTCTTCGGATATAGTAGTCAAATCATATTCTTCCGGTCATTCTATAAACCAGGAATATGCTTCGTCCCTGTGATTCAATGCTTCCGCTAGTCCCACTGATACCTCTGTCGCGTTTACACTACGTCCCAGAAATGAATCGAGATAACTGTTCTTGTTTGCTCCCGTTATCAGGTTGTAGAACATCCACATGCTTAATTCACCGTTATTCCCGGCAAAGTTCTCGTCATGAATATACTGCCTGGCCACATTGTTGATCTGGCTGTCTGTAATAAGCAGTCTCGGCAATGTCCTCTGTTGGTGCTGGGGTAAGTAGTTGTATAGTCTCATTCTCCCCAGTATCTGACAGAATTGGTGTTCACTCAGCATTGTATCACCCAGCGACTGCATCAGGTGAATATGTTTTGCTACATTGTATTGTCCGAACAAGTCCAGGGTGAATTGATATAGTCCCCTCGAACTTGTCGCTTTGATTTCCTCCTTGTACCCGTCTGTTGATAAACATTGGTTGGTACAGGCAAGATTGAGAAATCCGACGGCAATATTGAATTTCTGTGCCGTCATCTTTCCGCTCAGATTATCCCTTGCATAGCTTTTACAGCCTGTGATGGATAGGTTCAGTTGATTTCCATTGATATTCCGGCTGATACTCGGAACCTCTATGTTGAAAATCATTCTTTCATAATACATTGTCTTGTCTGATTCCAACAGCTGATCGACTCTTTTATTGATCGCTTCCGGAATACGCCCTCTGACAATGTGTGATGTTCTTATCTCCGGGGTGCAGATTGTTTCCCCATGATAAAAATCTCTGGTTGCCTCATAGACTGATTCTATGAAACTCTGATGTGATATACAAACTTCGTTGTCTTTGGCAAAAGTCGGTATAATACAATCGTTTTTGAGATGCTCCAAAGTCACCTCTGTTGTATTGGCTTCAATGAATGGTGAACGCTTGTGTGCCTGTTCCGTGATAAGTACTGCATCTTCCACATCTTGTTTCCATTCGTTTGCTCCTGCCGTCCTTTGTATGGATGGCAATAATAAATTGATTCTTTCCATTTTATTTACTTTTAGTTGGTTAATAAATATCCGATAAAAGAAAAAGCCAAGAGGTTATTTCTTTGCTTTTATAAATCCTCTTAGCTTTTTGAGCCCTTTTAATACCGAAACAGTTACTTCCAGTATTGTAATAATTACGTCCTGTGCTTTATTATATTCCATTCATAAGACGTACTATTGGTTCTCTGTTGTTACATTCTCTGTACCAACTTTACCGGCAGCATCTTCTTTTTTCTTTTTGCTGCCATACTTTTCTGCAAATTCAACGATAACTGAACTTGCTACGATAATCTCAGCTATCCAAGCCGCGATTTTGATTCCTTTGATTAATTTTCCCATTTTGTTCTTTTGATTTTAAATTGTTGATATTATGTTTCTATTCTCTTATATATTTCTCATATATAAGGGTTTGAGGGGAAATGGGAATGGTGGGGAAGAAAAAAAAATAAAGAGCCGTTATCAAGACTCATCATCTCGACTCATGCTCTTTGACAGATCCGCTACTTTCATTATCAAGACTAAAGCTGTGATGATTACTTGTATCGTTTCTATCCCTCGAATTGAATGTTTCAACCATCTTCTGCAATTGAATTCAACCCGGAAATTTGTTTTATTATAATACCTGAAGCAGACTGCACCGTTTAATTTTCAGTGCTGTCTAATGCTTCAAGTTTTTCTCATGTATAAGGGTTTGAAGGGTTGGGAGAGGGTATTTTTTTTAAAGATAATGGCTGATACGTTTTGTGTAAAAATGATAATTGGATAATTTTTGTATTAAAATTGTAATTCTTTTACAGAAAATCAACTTTATAATTAAATAAATAATTTATTTTTGCAAAAATCTTATATAAAATAGAACAAAAGGCATGACTATTACAATCATTTCCATAGCTATTATTGTTATAGCATTTTTTTATTGCTGTTATCGTATCAAGAAAGCAGTCAAGAATAATACGTTTAGACAAGAGAAAAATATAATAGAATACATGCCATCTGTTCTTACAACTTTAGGCGTCTTAGGAACATTTATTGGTATTACTTATGGACTTTCGGATTTTAATACAACAAATATATCAGCTAGTATTTCAGTTCTGTTAGATGGGTTAAAAGCTGCATTTTGGACATCTATCGTAGGAATGAGCTGTTCCATTGTGGTTAGTAGATGGGTTAATCGTATATCAGATGATATAGAAGCAACAACACCTTCTACAGAACAAGAAGCTTTAAATAGAATCTGTGCTGCAATTCAGAATATGAGTCAAGATCAGAGGTTATTGAATGAAGCTATTGAGAAAATGGTAAATCAATCAAATACACTACAAACAAAAATGATTAGTTTGCTGGATCAACAGACTACAGGGATTGGAAAAATAGTGGAATCACAAAATGGAATAATAGAATTGTTGAGTTCTCAAAAAGACAATTTAGGTAATCTAGATGCCAAAGTAGAAGAAATGGTTATAAGTAACTCGAAATTAATGGATGTTCATGCAGAAATTGTTGGTATTCATAATATTTCGACAAAGATAGAAGAAGGTGCTAAAGCTACATATAGTCAATTAGGAGAGGTTTTAGACATGATGAGTACCCAAGTTAGTATTCAGGAAGAGAATTTACAAGAAACCAAAAATCTGTCCACAACAGTCAGAGGCGAAATTGTTGTTATAACAGATGCTATGGAAAAGGGTAATAGGCTAATGCAAAGGAAATTTGACGAATTCTCTGTATTGATGCAAAAGAATAATGTTGAGTCTTTAGTTAAGGTAATGGAAGAGGTCACTAAAGAATTTAATAAATCTCTCAAAGAACTTATTAATCGACTAGTGCAAGAAAACTTTGAACAATTGAATAAGAGTGTAGAACAGTTAAATGTATGGCAGATTGAGAATAAAAATATGATTAGTGAATTGACGTCTCAATATTATAATATGACAAGTGAATTTAAAGTTACCTCTACGGTACTTGAAGAAGTTGCTGATAATACTCATTCTTTAATAGCTGATGATAGTCACTTGAAGCGGTTGATAGAAGAACTGCAAAGGACATTGATTGATGATACTAAGTTTGAAGAAATAACAGTAAAATTGAATAATACAATATCTAAAGTTCATGATGGAACAGAAGCATTTGACGAGGCTACGAAAGAGTTAAATACTTGGATTCGTAATCACAAAGATATGGGAGATGGGGTTCGTTTATTGGTGAAGAAACTAGATGAAATAAATAAAATAAAAGATTATAATGAAGAGTTTTGGCGAGAAACTAGACAAAATATGAATGAGGGAGTTGGCATAATTGCTAATGCTTCTAAGTCTTTAAATAGCAGTGTGTCTACGCTTAACGAGGAATTCTATGAGAGATTAAATAATACATTGGCTAATTTAGATGCTTGTATTCAAGCCATGTATGATAATAAAAAACGTAACTAATGGGGAGTAAGAATAATAGTTGGATGTCATTTTCAGATTTAATGACTGGGCTTATGGTGATCTTTATGTTTGTTGCAATTTCATATATCCTTGAGGTGCAAAAAGCTGAACAACAACGCCAAAAGGTTGTGACAGACTTTCAAGATTCAAAATCAGCCATATATGAGGAATTACGTTCCGCTTTTGATGAAGAGAAAAAAGAATGGGAGATGGAGATAGGAAAAGATTTATCGATTCGTTTTACAAATCCTCAAGTGATATTTGCTTTAGGTAAATCAGATGTTACTCCAACCTTTCAGAAAATATTAAATGATTTTTTACCTAGATATTTTAATATTCTCTTAAAAGAAGAATATCGAACAAGAATTAAAGAAATTCGGATCGAAGGGCATACAGATACATTGGCCATTTATAGTAAATCGAGTGATCCTTATATCGGTAATGTTTTACTGTCACAAGAAAGATCTGCTAAAGTTCTTGAATATTTTAGACAGATGGAATATTATAAGAACTTATCTGAAACACAAAAAGAGCAATTACAATACTGGATCACAGCTAACGGACTATCCTACGGGCGGACTCTTGATGAAAATAAGCAAGAAAGTTTTTTATCACATAAACCGATAAATGCCAATTATTCACGTAGAGTAGAATTTCGTATAATTACTACAAGTGAAGAGCTTATTGAGAATATTGTTAATGATATGCAGAAATAATTACTATGAGTGAATTATATACTTTTGATGCTTTAAAGCAATTTCTTAAAAACAATGGTTGTATTGTTGGAGACTCTGAAGGATATAAACTTATTAGGGTTGATTTTGAAGAAGCTTATACCAATGGAAAAATTAATTTTCAATCAACAGGTATATTTTATTTGGATGAGAATGGTTTTAAACGTCAGGGGTATATGTATCAAACACGATATTTAGTTGATAAGTATGGTTTTCCTAAATTTCATATATTCGAATGTGAAACTATTCGAAAGTTTTTAGCTAAAGGAGTTTTCGATCAATATTATTCTTTTTCTACAGCGAATATCAATGATATTATAGAGCGTAGAACTGGTGAAACATTTAAAAATGTATCTTTATCTTTATGTGGATATTGTAGAAATATGTTGCATAATATGCAAGCAGAAGAGCTTTTCGGTGAAGATATGATTGGGATAAAAGCATTATTGGTAAATTCGGTATCTAATACTCAGGAATTTTATGATGCTTTAGGAGGAAGTGAACAAAACGAGATACCAGAGCAAGTTGATATTGATATGTTCGGATATGTGAGAGAGTGGCAGAAGATTAGTGAATATATAAGAGGAAAGCATCGATATGTATGTGAAAAGTGTGGGGTTATTCTTAGTGGGTTTAATAAACGATTTTTAGAGGTGCACCATATAAATGGTAATAAACTGGATAACCGAGAGTATAATTTGAAATGTCTTTGTATTAAATGTCATTCTGAGGTTGATGAGCGACATAAAGAAAATTATCAAATTTCAAGAAGTAATAGAACTCGTTTACAACAATATTTAAAATGCTTATCTAAAGGTGAGTTTCGGTTCACAAATAATGATGTAGGTGACGATATTTATCCATTTTAGAGTCCCCTTTTATATCAACAGGTTAGTGGTTTTATTAGTGATGAAGTGTTACCTTCAATATCGGTTTGTAGGTTGATACTTTAACTGGCGTTTCATAATCTTTTTTGATTCTATTTTTGACATAAATAGGGAATAAAAATGAATAATAATGCTTATTGTTAGTCTTTGTTGGGGTTTTTCATATATATTCATACTAACTTGGTAACTGCTTATTATCTCTTGCATTCTTTTGCTAATCTAAAGCATTTTGTTTACCTTTGTGTCTAGCAATATATTAGATAGAAGAATATGAACAATAATAATCAGATAATTCGTTTTGACTGGGCGATGAAGAGACTGCTCCGGAATAAGGCAAACTTTAGCGTACTTGAAGGTTTGTTGACTACACTATTGGGTGAGAAGATCTTTATCCAGAAACTCCTTGAAAGTGAAAGCAATCAGGAGGACGAATTTGATAAGTATAATCGTGTAGATATGCTTGCCGAAAATTCTAAAGGTGAGCTTGTTTTGATAGAGGTGCAGAATAACAATGAATATGCCTACTTTCAGCGTATGTTGTTCGGTACTTCTAAATTGGTGACTGAATATATCAACAGAGGAGAGAGTTATGACAAAGTACGTAAAGTTTATAGCGTCAATATCGTCTATTTCTCATTAGGTCACGGAACAGACTTTGTATATCATGGAAAGACGGAATTTAGAGGTATTCATCAGGGGGATATTCTTGAATTGACTCCATTCCAAAAACAAACATTCAAGGTGGATACGGTGAGTCAACTTTATCCTGAATATTATATTCTGAAAGTGAATGGCTTTAATCAGGTAGCTAAGAGTCCGTTGGAAGAATGGATTTACTATTTGAATACAGGTGAGATTCCTTCTAGTGCTACAGCTCCCGGACTTGAAGAGGCACGTGAGAGATTAAAGCTTGATAGTATGACGAAAGATGAATTGGCGGCTTATTATCGTCACTTGGATAATATTGTCATACTCCGAGATAATATTTATACAGAGCGAGAAGAAGGAAGAGCAGAAGGTCTTGAGGAAGGATTGAATAAAGGAAAAGAAGAAGGAGTAAGAGAAGCCAATTTGAATAATGCTCGTAATCTGAAAAAATTAGGAGTGGCTATTGAGATAATTTCACAAGCTACTGGATTGTCTAAAGAGGAAATAGAAAAGTTATAGTGTAAACTTGAATATGTTATTGATTAGTAAGCATCCGATAAAATACACTATAAAAATGGCTGTATCTCCTTTCAAGGTAAGCAGCCATCTATAGTTGTATCTCCATCATTCTTTATTCTTTTCCTTCCATTTGTGTGGCAACATTTGTAGCAGTTCCTCATAATTTGCCTTCTGCATATATGGCATTCTTGCTATAACGTCATTCAGATAAGTGCGTGGATTTACTTTATGCGCTTTGCACGTAGCCAGTAACGAACAGACGACACTCATGCTGACGGCCGCCTGATGGTCTCCACAGAACAGGTAGTTCTTTCTACCCAATGTGATTGGTCGGATGGCATTTTCCGCCAGATTGTTATCAATATGGATACGTCCATCCTGCAGATATCTCATCATATTCTCCCAGTGGGTATAGGCATAGGTTATCGCCTTCCCGGTCAGGCTGTTTGGGCTGTATTTTATCCCTTCTGTTTCCATCCATAGCTTCAAGGCATCCATAATGGGTCCGGCAAGTTCCTGACGTTTTTCCATTCGTTCATTTTCTGTAAGCTGCTTCTGGTCACAGTCATGTTCTATGCGATATAGAAGCTGTATTTCTTTTAAGGCATATTCCGCCATCTGCCTGTTTTCAGCAAGTGCCTGCTCAAAATACCTGCGTATATGAGCCATGCAGTTAACAAGGCGCACATTCGGGTTGACCTTGAAAGCAGATTCGTAACCCTCAAAGCCGTCACATTGGAAATAACCCTTGAAGTCTTTAGCCAGTTGCCCTATTACCGTACCAGACCGTGATCCTTTGTCATAATGGAAAAGCACCAGTCGTTCGACTACCGCCCTGACCATCCACAAGTATTCCTTGTTGGTCTGATGTCTTGCCTTGTCCAGTACAGGTACGGTCGTTTCATCCCCCTGTATGTAGTCGGATTTCATGATTTCCTGCCTGAGCACCCCGTAAAGTGGCTTGAGAAGTTCAACTACAGGCTTGAACCACCCGTCTATGGTACTTTCACTAGCCTTGAAGCCCAGGTGATGCAACTGTTTCACCTGGCGGTAGAAGGGAAGGTGATACTCATATTTCTGCAGGAGTATCTCCGCCAAAAGTGTAGGTCCCGCTATTCCTTTGTATATAGGCAACAGCGGCATGGCGGCTATCTCCACTCCTTTTTTGCCGACCGGTGGAAGTGAAGTGTTGTCTTTAAGGGCATACTTGGGGCGTATAATCTCCTTTATATACAGTTGTCCGGGCTTATGTTCCACCACACGGGTCACTTCCTCGCCAATCTTCCTGTACAGTTTCAGGTCAATGTCTTCCGGCTCGATGATTACCCTTTCAAGTACGGGAAGATCTTCCATTATCCTGCGGTTATTCCGTTCCCGTTTCTTGTTCTCCACCGTTTCTTTTGTGATTGCCTGCACCGCTGCTTCACGCGCTTTTTCCAGTTCATCCGCATTATCAGGAAGAAAGTCACCGAACAGGTCAGGCTGGTTGGAATCAAGAGACGGGAGTTTCTCTGACTTGTGACCGAAAAGCTGGCGGTTCAGCCATGCGACTTGAGCCGTCAGCTCATTGAGACGATTCTGTAAAGATTCATTCTGCCGGGTAAGCCTGATGATGGTCTCGGCCTGGGATGCGTTCACCTGCTGCAGGGGCTGCAGCATTGAGTTTATCTGTGAAAGCATCTCTTCCTGAGTCATAATCCGTTTCTTTTAATTACACTATAAATGTACAAAATATATCCCGGACAGACAAGGAATAAGACATCTATTTTTATACGGTATATACATTTCGTTCCGCCCTCAGACGTCTCAAACGCTGCCCGGGAGATTCCCGGATTCCTTCCACCATAATGACAAGATCGCGCCATTCCATCGGATAGCTACGCGATTTCTCATCATATTCGGGAACTTTGAAATGACCGGCCTCAAGGCGCTTGACGTACATCACCAGACCGCCATCCTCGGCATGGAGGAGCTTCATCAACTTACGGCTGCTGCCAATGAAGATGAATACATCACCGTTCCTGACACTGCAGCCCATACGCTCGTGTACCACACCGCAGAGGGAACTGATACCCTTGCGCATATCAGTCCTGCCGGGACAGAGAAAATACCGCATCGTATCATTCAGGCAGAACATGGCAACAGGTGTATTGGTTAATCAAACGGGAAGCAACCTCTTCCATACCGGCACCCAAATGGGCACGGACGCCATTAGGAAACAACAGGGTCATTCCGGAAACGGAAGAGGAGGAAGCAATACAGGGGGACTTGAGGCTGATGGGAGCTAAGACTGATTGGGGAGCAGATGTTTCGTGAACGGGAGCACTGGAAGATTTACGTTTCCAATAATTGTACGTGGAGTAACTGACATGTTCACGTTGCAGAAATTTCAGAAGACTCAAACCGCTTAAACGATGCAGTTCCTGTAAAGAGGTAAATTGTTCTTTTGTCATAATGAAAATATGTTAGAAGTTCATGCAATATTGCAGAGGCAAAGGTGCAATGAAAATATGACAGAGAAAACGGGTACTTTATCGGATGCTTACGGGTAAATGCCATGATTACAGAGTTCTTCATGTTCCTATACCATCAGGCTGGTTACCTTCAGATTAAAAACTTATCCAACCTGTGACAGACCCGGATGGGAAAGGCGATGATACCGCCGGATACGCACATAGCCATATGTTTAGATATAGAGATACGACGATAACGATACGCCCTTCTATCGGAATAAGGATATAGCGATATACACGGATAACCATATATAATTATCGGAATAGAGGTATGGCAGGTTGTGGGTGTATGACAGCGTCCATATACCTGATTTCGTTTTTATTATCGGTATTTCAAATGTTCCAAAAAACTCTTTAACAGATTACCATCTGGGATGATCTCCTAAATTCACATGTACCGGACTTTCTATTTACCTGATTACCAAACAGCCGGAATACCAACAAACAGGATACCTTGAAATCCTTTTTCCCTAATGACAATCGGAGAAAACTACCATAACAAACATTCTTGTACCTGATGGCATAATATACCTGAACAGCCCTTTGACGGCTGATTGACCGGAACTTCAGATCCGAGCTTGTCTCCAAAAACAGCCGGCTATTTGTTGAAATCTGTCATTCTGTAACCGTCCCTTCCATCCGTTTTTTCTCTGTGGGCGTCGTCTTTTTTTCTCGTGGTATTATGGTCATGTTACCGGATGGGAAGAGCCATCTCCATCACAACCATGAATTATAGTGTAGCCATATTTGTATATAGCCGTATAATACGCTAGCCGGATAATGCTATCACAGAATTGCAATATAGCTGGATATTAAAATAAGGATAGCCGGAAGCGAAGGGAGCACGCACCTTTCCAGATACAGATATCTTAAAATCTCCATTTACAGAAGTGTATAAATATCAATTCACTAATGGAGAACTATAAAGAAAAACATAAGTCACACATGGCTACCTGTCATTCTCCATTTGCAGATGTGTATAAGTAGCAATCTATTAATGGAGACGATGAAGAAAAACAATAAGGTGTATACGGCTACCTGTCATTCTTCATTTGCAGATGTGTAGAAGTGGCAATCCATTAATGGAGACGATGAAAAAACAATCAGGCATATACGGCTACATGTTATTCTCCATTTGCAGATGTGTATAAGTAGCAATCCATTAATGGAGACGATGAAGAAAAACAATCAGGCATATACGGCTACATGCCATTCTCCATTTGCAGATGTGTATAAGTATCAATCCGTTAATGGAGACGATGAAGAAAAACAATAAGGCATATACGGCTACATGTCCATTTCTCCATTTGCAGAAGTGTAGAAGTAGCAATCTATTAATGGAGACGATGAAGAAAAAACAATAAGGCGTATACGGCTACATGCCATTCTCCATTTGCAGAAGTGTATAAGTAGTAATTCGTTAATGGAGAATAAGGTATGTAAAGGGCAGATTTTCCGTATATTCGCCTCCTTATCCCCGAATTATGGGCGT
>ENA-ORTY01004749-ORTY01004749.1-human-gut-metagenome-genome-assembly--contig:-NODE-4749-length-10420-cov-2.011481_pt1 | contig 10420 bp, 9 predicted proteins | sample MGYA00241917_ERZ509198 | MGnify/ENA primary metagenome ERZ509198 (study PRJEB26280, sample SAMEA2338857) | human gut metagenome | biome: human gut; feature: human-associated habitat; material: faeces...
ATCTCTAACTTCTTCATAACAATCCTCCTTGTTTTGCGAAGCAAAATCCGAACCCTTGTGAGGAGAGGATTTAGCCTCCTTGTTTTGCGCTTCTGCGCATCTTCCGTTTCCTGTTACTATCACATTATCATGTTCGTTTTTACATTGCAACCAATTGACCGCAGACTGCAACAATAAAAAAGAAAGATGCAACATTTTTACATGTCACATCTTTCTTGAAATTAGTTTTCTTCTAACATAACCTTACATTAAGTATCACGGACGTTGTCCGTCTTTTTCCACATTCTGCTTAAACAAAGCCAGAACCTGCTCTGTGATAATGTTCCGGATTTCTCTGTTTGGCACTGCAAGTCTGAATCTTTTTGTATCAACTCTGCCTTTATGCGTAAGATATCCCGCCATGAAAAGTGTACTCCAAAGGTTATCCATGGATGCATACAGTTCATTATAAGTCAGATCCTCACGTATATCTTTTTCTACGATTTCACCATTTACAAGTCTCTCTAAGTCTGTTTTTGCCAGCCCCTTTGCTGCTCCTGCACTTTCTATAAAATGTTTCAGCACATCGTTTCCACTGGTATTAGTCCAATAATTCTCCGGTGGAAGCATTCAATGTCTTACCAAACCGACGTGGACGCGTGAACAGATTGACCTCTCCCCAGTTATTTAAAAGCTGCTCGATCAGACCGGTTTTATCAACATAATAAAAACCATCTCTGCGGATTTTTTCAAAATTGTCAATTCCAACAGGTAATTTTATAAATTCTGCCATAGCTGCCTCTCCTTCATTCCATGTTTCCTGAAATACACTGACCATACCTTTTTCTCCTTACAGCTTCTTTTCCAATAATACATATTCATATCTGTCCCGAATTAATTCACTTGCATAACTCTGTGTGATTTTACCATCTCTTACTAATGCACCAATACTCGGAACATGTTTATTCTTTAATTCCATTGTAATAACATTAGATAATGCATTCCCTAATCCCAGATGTCTTCTATCTACTCCCATATAAAGCATCACATATTCATCCGGTCTATTTTTTATTTGAAGAATTTTAAAAAAATTTCTGACATTTAATTTATAAGGCAAATTAGCATAATTCGGAACACTTATAAAGAATCCAACAACTTCTTCTTTATAGTAAGCAATTTTAACCATATCATAGTCTAATATGTATTTATAAGAGCCGAAAATATCCATAAAATCTTCTTTTTCAATATACTTAAAAGCCGGAAAATCACTGTATAAATCCATGATCAGTTCATACACTTTTTCCATGATATATGGATAGTTCTTCTTCGCAGGGCTTTTGATCTCATAACCCTTATTCAGAAATTGTTCATAACGTTTCTCGAATTTCTCGTTATAATAATCCATATCTATAATAGGATAAATATTAGATGTATAATGATTTTGTACTACGAACCCGCAATCCGAGAGTAATTTATAATAATAATTTTTATTATACGGTTCCCCTGTATACGGAATTCTATCAAACAAATTAATTTTCAATCTGTATTTTATCCAAAAAGAAGCATCCACAGGACCTGACAATTTCGTTTTTCCATCCTTTTTGGCTTTTTTTGAAACAGTATCTAACAATTGTTCTGCTATTTCCTGCTGTCCGATACATTCAAAAAAGCCAAAATATGCGACATCATCCTCCGGATAATATGTCAACATACATCGTGCAACAGGCATCTGGCTGTTTTTATCAATTACGACAAAAGGTGTAATGTTAAAATATTTACTTAAGGTGTGTTTTTCATGTAATAGTTTATATTCTGTATCATAATCCTGTGTCAGCTCATTCTTTTGATATAATTTGCCGGGTAATGCCAAAAAACCTGTATATACCAGATCGTTTTTTCCATAAATCACTTTATAGTTCATATGCTTCTCCATTTATAAAGTTCCATCTATTCTTCTTACAATTCCCTTGTATGCATCTAACTGCACTCTGTCTCCGTTCTTGAGCAGCCCTGTTGCATTTTTAACATTTACAATAGAAGGCTTTTTCAGTTCTCTTGTAATGATCGCCGTATGGCTTAAAATAGAACCTCTCTCTACAATAATCCCTTTCGCATCCTTGATCAGCAATACCCATCCCGGGTCTGTCGATTCTGCGACTATAATTTTATTTTTAACGCTTAGGTTGGAATCAGGTTCTTTTACAACAATCACTTCCCCTTCCACGATTCCCATCGAAGAACCTATTCCAAATAAATTGTCATGATTGTTTATGATACTGATATTTTCAAAATGTTTTTCAACGATTTCATCTGCGTAAACCAGCCTGCTATAAGCTGGAATATTTTCATTTTTTCTATATTCAATTTTTCTCGCCTTTACCAGTCCAATATAAGAATCCTTTTCGTTAATCTCATCCAAAAACAGATAAAAAATGTCTTCTCTATGTTCTAATTTTCCCTCTGCGGTCAGAATTTCACCAATTTTCAGGAAAATACTTCTTGCCAGCCCAAAAATCCGGGTTCTGTTTAATCTTGAGATTTCCCTGTTATAAATGCCAAGTTTTGCTTTCTTTAACTTTCTATTTTCTTTCATATTTTCACTTGTCTTGTCCAGACTGGTCTCATTATGTGTTTGAATATACTCCAATAACAAATCCGGATTCACTCTGTAAGTCTGTGTTTCAAGCTTTAATTCGCCCAGACATCTGTCGCCATACAATTCGATATATTGCTCAAATAATTTATTAAACCGATTCGATTTTTTTTCTTTTTTATAAACATGAATCAGCATATTAAGAGCCATGACCGGCTTCATGCTCTCAAGGTTCTTAATATCATTTAATTGCTCCTTCTCTTTTTTCGATAAAAGTCCTGTATAAATAAAAGTGTACATATCATTGATCAGTGTAATATACCAGTCACTGGAAATTGCCGCTTCTATCACTTTATAGGTATCTAATAAATCCTGAAGCGAATTTTGAGATTGAACCTGCTCCTTAAAAATTATTAAATCAGCCTCAAATTTTCTGTTCAATTTTTCCATTGATCTGGGAGTTGATTTTAAAAAGTGCAAGAATGAAATCACAATTTTTATTTTCGTTAAAAATGTAACAGGTATCTTTTCATCATTTACATATTTATTCTCAACCCCTAACATTTCCTGCCATATTTTAATTAATTTGTCTGAGCATGGTAATAACTTGATGATCAGATACCAATTATTGATATTATAATAAATTCTTCCATTTGTGCATGCCAGCATATGATCTAAATGATCTGACATACCGTCCACTAAATTTTTATCCTTTTGGGATAAGTGATAAATACAATGTTTAAAAACATCTGCATAAATCTGCTTTGCAAAACTCTGAGTCAACGGCAGCGAGATTCCCGGATAACTCTCAACAATATTACTATTATCTAAAATGACCGTCTTACTGTATTTTAAAGTTGTAATTGGTCTTGCCTGTAAAATGTAGACATTATCATCTTTAACTGCATACTCAATATCCATATCTTTCTGAAAAATTTTTTTTATTTTGACAGCAATTTCAATTAAGTCATTTAATATATTTTTATTTAATATGTTTTCATTTTCAAAGTAATAGTTTTTGTCATCCACATTGTAATAATAAGTTGTTGTGGAAATTTTATCTTCAACGATATTGCACCCTAATCCTTCCCCAGCTACAATGACCATTTCATTTAAAATTCCAGTTGGATTTGCTGTGAAAATAACACCTGAATAATCTGACTGTATCATTTCCTGGACAATTACTTTTGATGCCGTATTTGTGATATTTAATTTTTTATAACTCTCTTTTACTTTATCAATATAAAAAGAAACATCCCTTCTGTTTATATTTAAAAAAGTATCAAACTGTCCTGCAAAACTGTTCTCATCATTATCTTCCACCTCAAAAGAGGAGCGGACTGCAAACAATTCCTCTTTTGAAAAACTGAGATCCAATTCCTCTTTACCGTCAACAACAATAAAATCAGGAACGTTGATATAATGTTCTCTCAAAATTTCCAAATTTCTGTGTTTCATTTTTTCTCCAAGTTTATCTATGCATGATAATGTACAGGATAATGGTTAGAATCATCAGTGATTCCTGAATATACGTATACATTTCTACTTTTGTTACAATTTTGTATTTGGTAGGATTCTTTTTAAATTCAACAAATTTCCAGCTGCACCATAACACATTGAGTAACAATGCGAGCACGGACCATTTATTTAAATTCCAGACTAAAACAAAATTTGTAAAAATATCAATCCATGTAACAATAAATACGAAATTAACTGCTTTTTTGTATCCAAAAAGTTTGCTGTATGTTACATATTCCGTCTCCTCCTCAGGAGCTTTTATTTTTCTTGAAACTTCCCAGATCAAAGCTGGAAAATACAAAGTCAGCAATGCCAGCATATTCGTCAGATCAAAAAATGGCAGCTGATATTTAATAACTGTAAATGATACTATGTAAAGATTGATAAATATCTGAACAGGATTATGCGTAACTAAAGCCAGAGGTAATGATTTCGCAATTTTATGTTTTTGGAAAAACCATACCGCCATGAAGGAGCCGTAGGTATATAATAAAACACAAAACAAAAAATTATTCATGTAAATAAAATTTAAGACCAGAGTAATAGCGATTAATATTGTTATAAAAATACCCAAATCCTTTTTCGTCACTCTTCCAGAAGGCAATGGCCGCTCTTTAAATAATCTGCAATCAAGTTCATAATCCTTAAAATCATCTGCGATCCTAAGCCAGAACAGAAAACTAAATACAGTAAATCCACAAACCAGTTCCTGTATCCCAAACTTCACATCTATAATTCCATGATTTAACAGAATGATAAAATAAATTTCACCAAACACCAAATATCCTAATAATAATCTTGAAATGATTGGATACATTTCTTTTTGATAAATATTTAACCTTTTTAATGCAGCAAACATGGCTCTTTATTCCTTTCTTTGTCCGATTTTATCACCTATGAAAACCTGAGTTTCATATCCCGCCTGAGATTGTCTTAATATATCTTCATCTATCATGATATTGGGTGGAAAAAACATTACAATAGTAGAACCACCATATTCAAAATAACCTTTTTCTTCCAGCCTGCTGAACATATGAGTATTATGATTGACAATTTTCCCCACAAGTAAAGCACCTATTTCAACCTGCGTAATGATACCAAACGATTTTGAATCCATGACATTCACAACCCTGCTGTTTCTGGCATACACTTTATATTTTTCAGAAACAGGCCTTATGGTATGCAATTCACCTTTTATAAATTCAGAAGAAATTAATTCACCATCATCAAAAAATACATAACGATGATAGTCATTCACCGCTAACCTGAACACGAGAGCATATCCGTTTTTATATAAATCAGCAATTTCTTTCTGTTGAATAATATCTTTTAATTCATAAATAGAATTCTTTATATTCAATTTCAGTTTTTCATCAACTCTATAAACAGATAATTTGCTGTCAGCAATTGCCATCAATTCATTTGACCGGGTTGTCGTTCCATACATTCTTTTCCTTGTAAAAAAATCATTAAAACTGTCAAAGTGATCGATATTATAATCGGAGATATCTACATGATATTCTTTTACAAACGGCAAAATATCTTTTTTTGATTCAGGGCTCTTCTGATATCTTGCTCTTAAATTGCTGAACCATGGTCTGGCAACAAATAACTTTAATAAGCTTCTTCCTATCACTGTTTTATATAAAAAAATCAATAACTCTTCCTGATATTCTTTTTCTTCTATCAGTTTTTTACTGTCTCTATGATAAATTTTAACCATAACCACCACTAAATAAAAAGTAATACCACTGTGACAATCGCAGCGACCGAAAAAAATACATACCATTTTCCTGATGGTTTTTTTATTTTCAAATTCGCCACAAACAAAAATCCCATAACACCATATAGGATCACAAATATATCATTTATATTGCGCATCAGGAAGGGAATTCTTTGAATGCCCACATAAAAAACAGGGACAACAAACGAAATATATGTAACTGGTACACCCTGATAATAAGTTGTTTTACTTCCGGCATTGGCTAATATATTAAACCATGCCAGCCGGGTAATACCACACAAAACATATAAAATAATCATCACGATAGAAACCGTAAATACCATCTGAGAATGATGCTGAAATGCCATTTTATACAAAAGAATCGACGGAAATATAACAAATGAGATAATATCGCATAATGTATCGATCTGAACTCCAAAAGCTTTTTGTGTTTCATTTCTGTTGCATTTTCTGGCAATAAAGCCATCAAACAAATCACACAGACCAGAAATGATCAGACAAAACATCACAAGGTTCATTTGCTCTGCTTCCTGTAAATCTATTAATATAAAAATGCCTGCAAGGGCAAAAATAACTCCAATATACGTTAAAATAACCGATTTATTAAAGCATCCGATGAATAACTTCTTTTCCCTTTTCATACATTTCTCCTGACTTTGATTTTGTATAAAAATAAGTTTACCATAATATGAGTGAATCCACCAATGAAAATATACGCAAAGTATTGTTTCCAGGAAATTTTAGCAAATATCACTAAAATCAGCATGACTCCTATGAGGGAATCGATCTGATCTATGACGAAGAATAATTTTCCTATTATATTTGTATTTGTTTTTCCACATTCAATATCCAATCTTCTTTTTATAAATGAATTTGGCAGTTCAAACAACATGTACATAAAGCCGAACAAAAATCCTGTCAAAACATTAACCCCTACTTTATTTTCATAAAAACGATAGATTTGGTTATGATTATTGATATTGAATGCATTACAGATAAAACCTATAAATACCTGAGATAAGATGCAACAGACAATCATGGACACAATACCTATCCATGTTTTATTGTCTCCAAATATCCTTTTCCCGTCCCTGAATTTTCTGTTACAGTCAATCGGATATTTATACTTTTTATAAAAATTTGTTTTTACAAAAAGCATGTTCAATATACCACCCAATATAACGGATAACATCGTTAAATACATATCTAAAATTATCATATATTTTCTGTTATGATCCAGCTCATCCCAAATAGGACTGCCTGCCGGGTCTTTCCTCTCTTGTTTACACAAATTTAGTGATAAAAACTATTCCCTCTACAATAAAAAAAGCAAATCCCTGCATTAACACAATACCGGAACCAATATCTTTTGCTAATCGAATCTCCTCATTGTATTTACCTGATATAGCATTTGCAACATGTTCAATAGCTGTATTCGCTAATTCAGCCATCAAAACTCCACTTGTTACAATTATGTACAAAATGTAATCCAGTTTTGTTGATTTTAATAAAATATTTAAAATCAGAAAAAATAAGGCAATAAAGAAATAATATTTAAAATTTTTTTCTGTTTTAAAAGCATACTTCATTCCCTTTACAGCACATTTAATGCTGTCTAAAAAAGTTATATTTTTCATAATGATTTAGTGCCTTTCAAATCAGCTTGCTGAAAATACTTTTAGATTTCAAAAATGCAGTTCCATGATAGATACGTTTCCCAAGCAATGACTATATACCTATCACAGAACTGCCTTCTGATTAAAACATCTATTCTTTATTCCACATCAACCTTCACCTTTGGTAAATGCCAGATATCATCCACATATTCCTGAATCGTTCTGTCGGATGAGAACTTGCCGGAATGTGCAGTGTTTAAGATAGCGCTCTTTGCCCAGGCGCTCTTGTTCTTGTAATACTCCATGATCTTCTTCTGCGCTTCTGCATAAGAACGGAAGTCTGCAAGAATGAAGTAAGTATCCGCGTACTGTGTGCTGTGTGTATTCAGCAGTGAATTGTACAGGTCACGGAAAAGTTCGGAGTCGTTCGGTGAGTAGAATCCGTTCACTAACTGTGTCAGAACTTTGCGGATATCCTGATCCGTGTTGAAAATCTGCATCGGATCATAATCACGGTTATGCTCATGTGCAATGACTTCATCAGAACTCATACCGAAAATAAACATATTATCCGGTCCGACTTCCTCGTACATCTCTACATTCGCACCGTCCATCGTTCCAAGTGTCAGGGCACCGTTTAACATGAACTTCATATTACCGGTACCGGATGCCTCTTTACTTGCAGTTGAGATCTGCTCGCTGACATCTGCTGCTGCAAAGATCCACTCTGCATTGGAAACTTTGTAGTCCTCGATAAATACCACTTTGATCTTATTATTGATACTCTTATCATTGTTGATCACTTCTGCAACGCTGTTGATCAGTTTAATGGTAAGTTTTGCATTTTTATAACCGGCTGCTGCCTTTGCACCAAAAATGAATGTTCTTGGAACAAATTCCATATCCGGATGCTCTTTGATCTCATTATAGAGATACATAACATGAAGGATATTCAACAGCTGACGTTTGTACTCATGAAGACGTTTTACCTGTACATCAAAGATGGAATCCGGATCAACATCAATTCCATTGTGCTCTTTGATATATTTTGCAAGGCGCACTTTATTCTGGTGTTTGATCTCAAGAAACTCCTGCTGTGCTTTTTTATCATCTGCATAAGGCGCAAGTTTCCTGATCTGGGAAAGGTCTGTGATCCAGCCTTCTCCCACATGTGCTGTCACCCAGTCAGCCAGAAGCGGGTTCGCATGTGCTAAGAAACGTCTCTGTGTGATACCATTGGTTTTGTTATTGAACTTCTGCGGCATCATCTCATAGAAATCTTTTAACTGCTCTTTTTTCAAAATCTCTGTGTGCAGTCTGGCAACACCGTTGACAGAATAACCTGCAACGATCGCAAGATGCGCCATTTTTACCTGACCATCATATAAAATTGCCATTTTTGCAATTTTATCATTGTTGCCCGGATACTGCTCCTGGATCTGTAAAACAAAACGGCGGTTGATCTCTTCCACGATCTGATATACACGCGGAAGCAGTCTCTGGAAAATCTCGATCGGCCATTTTTCAAGAGCTTCTGCCATAATTGTATGATTCGTATAAGCACATGTTTTGCTCGTTACTTCCCACGCCTCTTCCCAGCTTAATCCTTCCTGATCGATCAGCAGTCTCATCAGTTCGGGAACCGCAACTGTCGGATGTGTATCGTTCATCTGAATGATTACTTTCTCATGAAGTTTACGAACATCAGAATGCTTTTTCTTATATTTCTCAAGCAGAGCCTGAAGACTTGCGGAGATGAAGAAATACTGCTGTTTCAAACGGAGTTCTTTTCCCGAATAATGATTGTCGTTCGGATAAAGAACGTCAACGATCAATTTCGCAAGATTTTCCTGCTCTACCGCCTTATGGTAATTTCCTCTGTCAAATTCATCAAGCTTAAAATCTGTGATCGCTTTTGCATCCCACACACGCAGTGTGTTTACGACATGATTTCCATATCCTACGATAGGCATATCATACGGAATCGCCAAAACAGACTCATAATTTTCCTGCACAAATTTTGCTTTTCCCGTCTCAGGGTCATTTTCAAACCGGATATTCCCTCCGAAGCGGACTTCTTTTGCATATTCTTCTCTTCTGATCTCGAACGGATTACCTTCTTTGAGCCAGTTATCCGGCACTTCCACCTGATACCCGTCTTTAATCTTCTGTTTAAACATGCCGTAACGATAACGAATGCCGCATCCATAAGCCGGATAATTCAATGTTGCAAGTGAATCAAGGAAACAGGCTGCCAACCGTCCGAGACCTCCGTTTCCAAGCGCTGCATCCGGCTCTTGATCCTCGATTACATTCAGATCGATCTCCATTTCTTCCAGCGCCTCTTTTACCTCTTTATACGCTGTCAGATTGATCAGGTTATTTCCCAATGCACGCCCCATCAAAAACTCCATAGACATGTAATACACAGTCTTTGCATCTGCCTCGTCATACGCTTTCTGTGTTGCGATCCAATCATCGATGATTACGTCTTTCACTGCATAGGATACTGCCTGAAAAATCTGCTGAGGAGTTGCCTCGTCAATCGTTTTTCTGTACAGCGTCTTAATATTTTCTCTTACGGTTTCCTTAAATGTTTCTTTCTCAAATCCTTTATTATGCATTGCTTTATTCCCTTCCTTTTGATATGCCGCGGCGCATCGCATCCTTTATCTTACAAGAACGAATGCGCCCGGATGTGCCGCATATCTTAAAATTATTGTTTCTCAACGCCCATTGTAACTGCTTCTCCGTTGATCTTCCACTCTTTCACATAACCTGCCGGCTCTGCCTTTACAACTTTATCTGCAAGCACTTCCCCGCCGATCTCGTCACTGTGTTCTGCAAAGATCTTTTCCGCTTTCTCACTTCCGTTATACGTTACTTTGATGCGGTCCATAACTTCAAAGTCAGCTTCTTTTCTCATTGTCTGTACTTTACTGATAATTTCTCTGACAAATCCTTCTTCAA
>ENA-ORTY01004754-ORTY01004754.1-human-gut-metagenome-genome-assembly--contig:-NODE-4754-length-10413-cov-37.115756_pt1 | contig 10413 bp, 12 predicted proteins | sample MGYA00241917_ERZ509198 | MGnify/ENA primary metagenome ERZ509198 (study PRJEB26280, sample SAMEA2338857) | human gut metagenome | biome: human gut; feature: human-associated habitat; material: faeces...
ATGAATGATATAACTCGCCAATTGCTGCTTCTGTTGCAGCGATAAGTTCATTATTCTTTCCTCTGCCTTAATATATATCGAATCCTTGGGAAGCTTTTCCATATCGTAAACGGGTATTGGCTGCGGAGGCTGTATCACCGGTACTCCTCCTTGATGGCAAGATGAGAAAAATACGACCGGAGATAAGAAAAAGTATAATATTTTGCTAAAAATCATATTCTTTATATATGGAAACATGGACATCAAGTTCCTGCTTGAGCATTTCAATATTGCTGCTACTTCGTCAAGGATTTTCTCAAAACTATTAGCAGATTCATAGCATTTTTACAATGATTAATATTTTTAATAGGAAACAAAGCGATTATCATTTATGTAAAAAATCTCCTTCCGATAAACAGAAGGAGATTTTTTTTAATTAAGCAGTTTTTGTGTATTAATTATATAAAATCAAAAAATATCGGAATTATTTACTCTAATCTTGTTTCGTTGATTTCCTCGATTTTTCATTAGATCAATTTGCTGAATATCAAGAGCTAGGATATCCTGAAAATCTTACAGCAAGACTATTCTTTATAATTTTGTTCTTGTATTACCATTAATATTGGTAATTATATTTTCTTTTCTATATTTTGTTTTTGTCGCATTATATTTTTTAGGATGTCTATTACTCAAGTTTAACCTTATTTTAAAATTTAAAGATTGGATTGATTTCTTGTGTGCGCATAAACCTGCCTGCCCTCTTTGCAATCAAACTGATACATGTAATAAAGGTAATTGTAATATGTGTCACTCGAATGCCAATCCTCTGATTTTTGATAAAAAGGAAGTTAATCAAAATAATTTTGAAAATATATCTGATACTTCAATTATACAACCTTTGACTATCACTGATCCTTGTCCAAAAGAGGGTTATCAAATAGTTTGCACAATCTCTTGTAATAGTGTTAAAGAGAGTAATACCTAAACGAGAGGACAGCCTTTTCTGAATCAAAAAGGCTCTTTCCAAAAAGATGGAGCTTTTTTTGTTCCCCTATGCAATAGGAGGGGGAGAACAAGATTAAAAGGGATAACTCCGATTTGTTTTAAACGGTTTCTAATAAAATCATTCCTGCAAAAGGGTTCCTTCCGACAAACAGAAGGAACCCTTTGTAGAATTATCTAATTTATTTAATTTGCAATTGTTAATATATTTAACATTTCAGAACAATTATATATAATTCCATTTATTTTTTTAATTTTTAATAAGATCTTACTATCCAAAATTTAATATTAGAAGAAAAAACTAGCTATATATGATGATATAAAAAATACAATAACCCATTTAATAATCAGCTTAATGTCACGTGCAATAAAAAAATTAGTACACTGATTACGTTGTAACTTATTAAGCGGACATTTTTCGATGAGGAACGAAAGAGCATCATTAATTTGCTTGATAGAATCAAACCATTTCGTTTTAAAGTGTATATTGCATTCATTCCCAATAATCCATACATCAAATATTTGATATTTCACAAATTTTTTAAATATCTGTGGATTGATAGCTTTGCCTATTTTGTAGGCATCAAAACATGAAGCGTTAATGATGATTCTATCTATATCTCTATATAAAATCTCCTTTTTTCTCCACCATAATTTTCTGATTATTCTATCATTGCATAGTAATAATTGATAGCTACTTAATTTAATAGTTAAGTAAACTCCTATAGAAAAAATTGCTGCTAGAATAGGTAATTCACCATTATTAATATTATCTGGATTGCAAAATTTCCATAAAAATAAACCCAATATAATTCCGCAAGATACTGTTGCAAGAACAAGAGCTTTACGAGGTTTTAAATAAATATTAATTATTTTTTGAGATGACATTTTAGTGTATCGGAATTATAATTATTGCTTCCTGTCTTTCTCCAAGGGTATAAGATTGTTTATTTATGTCAATACGAAATACAACAATGGTAGAATGTTGTATGAAAATATAATTGAAAAAAGTGATGGATTTGACCTACCAGCCTCTAGCGGTATATGTGGTTGTGACATCAATGGTAAATTCGAACTAACAGAATAAATTCTACTAGATTCCAAGGTTCCGTTGCTTAATATCGTGCTAGGTAAGGACAAGGTAATTCTTGGCAAAGAATTATAAAATTCTGATCCATTATACTTCGCAATGACTCTCAGGCGAATTCTTCTGATAGTGCTTTTTTTAATTTAGTTAGCACTATTTTATTTACAGCGGACCAAAAATTTTTTCTACTATTTAATCCAGGGATTTTAACAAGTTTTACCATAGGCGCACTAATAGCCCCTATATTAGTTAGTTCCAGTAAAAGTAGCATGATTGGAAGTTCGTTGTCCTTCCAATCCCTACTTTTTTGAAACTCCTGATCATATACTTATTAAAAAAATAAGCACACAGAGGATAACAGCCTCTGTGTGGTTGTAATTCGTAAAAAATTATTTCATTTCAAGATCAATTAATAACAATTACGGTTTCTATAGAAACTAATGAAAATGCTATAATCATGAAAACAATAGAAAGAATGAAAGCTATAATATTTGCCCAAGTTCTACATTTATTTTTTACGGAATTATTTACTCTAATCTTGTTTCATTGATCTTCCCTCATCGGAGCAATCTGAAATATAACTGCGCACAAAAGCCAGTATTTCCTTAATTAAGTCGTACTTCACTATCTGCAAACAATACAGTATTTTACTTGAAATTTTTTATAAAATGTCACCTCTGAAAAATCAGAGGTGACAAAATTAATTTTTTTAATATATTTATTCTTTCTTTTTAAATAAAAAGCACGCTATTTAAATAGTCCTTTCAATCCTTTATACATCAAGAAAAAAAACGTGTGAACAAAAAGAGGAATGCATCCATAATCCAATAATAAGGGAATAGATTCGTATTCTTTCATACCTATTCCAGGAAGATTCATAGCTAAATAGATTGCACCCCCACCCAACAGAGGAATGCAAGATGATTTTTTGGATTTTATCACAAAGGATTTAAAAAATATTATCCAATTATATAAACTAACAATACTTCCAAAAACAACTAATATCCAAAATAAAATTATATTAATCACCATTTTTTATTAATTCTAATTAAGGTTTATAAATTCTTTGTTTAGCAGGAACGAGTAATTTTATAGCCCCATCAATTCCTTTTCCTCCCGGACATTCGATGGACTTTTTGGGAACGACATACGATTGGACTTTCCAGGGAGGAGAAAATTTATTCCCCATTCCTGGCTGCCATTTTCCAGACCAAATATAATTCCATAATGTTGGCTCTCCTTCCATGACCCAAGTATTAGGTTTTAATTCAGTTCCCCATCTAGATACAGTAGTTACTTCAACATTTTCGGCTTCTACTATAACTGTTGGACAACAAGATTTCACAGGAGCTGATAATGCTTTTGCCCCTAATGCAATTTCTGCACCCGTAGCAATATTTTCGGATAATTGCGGAGAAACACCAACTGCCTTTGCAGCACTAGTTATTGCTTCATGTGTCATTGTTGAATTATATTCTCCAGTAATAAGAACCTTAAGACCAGCTTGGGCAACATCACTTCCATGCACATATAAAATAGCTCCAATGACTTTAGACATTGCTGTAGGCTCTGGAGCCAAAAGACCTGCAGATCCTGCAGTTGCTTCAAATCCACCTCCCATTACCTGTAAAGCTCCTTGAAGTCTTGTAGTAATATTATATTTTTCAATAGTTTTTGCAACAACAATTACCTTTCGTTTTATACCTTTCCACAAAACTCTAGTCAAATTTTTTTTTCTTGAATTTGATGGTGTTGATGATGGTATTCTTAATGATTCGTATCCAGTAGTACCTGTCCAAAATCCACCAGGAGGAGGAATAGTGCCAAGATAATCAAAATTGATAATGCTGTTATTATTAACAAAGGCGAACAAATTCCAGCCACCCTGTTCCATGATGGGATCCCTGCTGATCCATCTTCCGTCGTGCGGATTGAGATGCCGGTAGTTGTAGTAGACCAGCCCAAGTTCGTCGTCCATGTATTCGCTGGAGAAGCGGAATTTGTTCTCTTCCGCCATGTTGCCTTCCGACGTGATCAGACCTCCGTACGGCCGGTATTCATACAGCGCGCGGCGTCCGCGCGCTTCCCCGAAGAGGGAGGTGACGTTCTTCATCGCGTCGTGCATGCAGTAGAGATGTTCCTTCACCTGCGTCCCGTTCGCTTCCCAGCGCGTCATGGCCAGGACGCGCGTGGCTTCCGGTTCCGAGGGGTCCCAGAGGTAGCTGCGCACAAGCTTCGGCGTTTCCCCGGTCAAGTCGCATTCCGCCACCTGCAGGTAGTCCCGCCAAAACTAAAGGCAGCGTCCATCATTCTTTCTGATAGAGGAATCGCCTATCATATCCAGTATTTTCTTCCCATAGGCGAATCGATCGAGATTCCTTTTGATAATCGTTTCTTTGATTATACTACCAAAAGGAATTTCATCTTCCTCCATATTCATAAAAAACCATAAAAAATCCCATCCGTTCTTATCATCAGGATAATGTTCTATATAATTTTCCGCTACCAGTTCAAAAAGATTCGCTCTGCTCAAAATAACTTCTCCGTCTTCATTGTTCTGAAGAAGGGATAAAATATCTTTATCCTTACTCGACGAACGGATATAAGGAACAGTCATCCTGTTAAAATAACTATCTGAATCCCAGTGCACCATAGACAAACCTTCCTGGCCCCGTCCGCTGCGGATCAATTCAAATTCTTTCCTAGTCATTTGCTCCCAATTCGCAGAATGAACGATATAGCCCGCCAACTGCTGCCTCTGCTGTTGTGACAATTTTTTTATTTTTTCTCTTGATTCGGGAAATTCCGGATACTCCAGAGGAGGATTAACTACGTGTACAAATACCGGTTTCAGAGGCTGTGCCACCGTAGTCATCCCCTGGCGGCAGGATGGAAACAATGCAACCGGAAACAAGGATAAAACCCACATTCTTTTCAAGCTCATATCCCTCCCTATATCCATAATAACATCAAAGTCAATATCCTTTTACGGCATGTTCCAATAGTATACTGTTGCTATTCATTCTCCAATAATGGACAAAACAGCAAATGCCAAAAATGTTTTCAAAAATCTAAAATATAGAACACGGACAAAGATGGAATAGCTGTCTGACAAACCTGATACAGCATCGTCTTTCAGGATTTTCGGCTGTATTCCGGTATGCGGTGTGTCTCTGCAAATTGCCAGTGAATATGAACACGACTATTTGATCCATAAAAATGTGGCGTCATCACAACATGACGCCACATTTTGTTTGGAACCTGTTTTATTCAGAATATTGCCTGTCTGTCAGAATCATTTTCTCAGGAGACATGGAATTCGGTTAATCTGATTTTTCTACCACAAATTACATAATTGGAATTTTCAAAATCGTTGCAGCCGTATTTGGAGTATAGACCGCACCATCATAGCTGTTCTTAACATTGATCAACTCCTCAGGTTTATATTCGTCTCCGACTTCCTTTATTTCCAAATAAAATCCTCCACATTCATTATGCTCCTTCATTAACTGTTCAATATAGCCTTCCCCCGCATTTTTACTAACCAACGGAATTTCTTTGCCTTCAGAGTCGACATATCTGCTCCCTATGGTAATGCACCCTTTGGAAAGCCCCAATTCATGAATCCGTATAGCTGTCCTATCATTAACATACCTCGAATCATAAATTGTACCCGGCGTTCCTTTATTTAAGTCGGTTGGCGAAGGGGTTCCTCTATGGTAATTACCACCCTTATTCTTGGGGCCACCATCTTTTTTTGGAAGGATCCTGTACGGTTTATCTGCAGGTATAGGTCCACGCCCTGCGTTTTCCCCGAAATTCGTAAATATGGGTCCGATTATTTCAAGCGTAACAGGCGTATCATTTTTTTGATTTTCCGCGCATTTTACCAGTTCATTTCCTTTTTTCAAAAGCGTATCGAGAGATTTTGCCTTATACATTTTATCCGCTATCTTTTTGCATTCGGGACAAACGCAGAGTCCATCCAAAATGGAAATCAGGCAGACCATGCTTAAATCAGAAAAACGAGCGCAACTTATAAATGCCAGCAAACCCAATAAGTCAATGCTTTTTACACCATTATTCTTAACAAAGGCGAACAAATTCCACCCGCCTTGTTCCGCGATGGGATCCCTGCTGATCCACCTTCCGTCGTGCGGATTGAGATGCCGGTAGTTGTAGTAGACCAGCCCAAGCTCATCATCGCTGTATTCGCTGCTCCACTGGATGGGCTGGGTGACGTCCCCTTCGGCGGTGACTTCTCCGTAGGGCGTGTAGGTGTAGGCCGTACGCAGGTAGCCGGCTTTCCCGAAGACTTCCGTGACGTTCCTGGTCAGATCCCACCCGTAGGCGTACCAGGTGCCGTCCTTGCGGATGGCCAGCGGGCGCGTCGCCTCAGGCTGCGTCGGGTCCCAGAACAGGAACCATCGGAAGGCTCCGCTGACGGCATCTATGGCGGCTATTTGCATGTAGCCGCGGTACATGTAGCGCAGGTAGTTGCTCACCGTCCCGTTGACGCTCACTTTGCGGGTGTGCCGCCTACCCATGGAGTCGTAGGCGCATTCCACCACGGTATTGGCGCTTTCATTGACGAAGCGCACCGGGCGGTTTTCCGCGTTGTAAGAGACTTACCCGATTCCTGTGGATGTCCTGATCAATGTCTGATTTCCGTCCGCGTCGTAAACCGATTCAAAGGCGGCTTCTTCTCCGCGCTCGATGGCGCTGTATTGGTTGAGCGGGCCGGTTGTGTAGGCGGTCGCTTCTAGCATTTTCAATCTGTGTCAATTACTGAGATAGTTGTATGTAAAACTCTAATCGGGCGTGGCAACATAATAGCCGATTCCCGCCAGCAACCCACGGATTTGTTCGTAGGTGCAGGTCGCGACGATACAGCAGGCATTTGTTTTTGTTGCGAATCTGTTGAAACATGTGGTACAAACCAGTAACACCTCTTCCAGAAAAATCCCGGAAGAGGTGTGCAAATATTTTTTATCGTCTTTCTGTTTCAATAGTTAAATCTCTGAATATTTTCACTTTTGAAATTTTATTTATCAATTACATAAATAATAAATCATTTAAGATAAATTCAAGATAATTACTTAATTTTTATAAAACCTCGATCTCTTATCCATTTTTCCAGTTTTTCATTACTCATCCAATATCTTTCTTCAACCATTTTTCTGTATTTCTCAGAATTAGTCGCCTCCAATTGCATATAAATATCTCTCCCTCTCTTGAATAAGCGTCCTCCATACCATATGGAAATTTCCCCATCTCTTTTTTTAACAAAAACCAAATCTTGTGGTATAAATGAATATATCAAACTTGTCTTTGCATAAACATATATTCCTTCATATCCGCTGTTTGGATACATGGTTACCTCATAATATCTCATTTCGTCATCATTGTTGCCATTCAATGTCTTAAATACAGACCAACTGGCATATATGACATTGATGGCGTAAATAACCGCAAATGCCGCAATGATGGTACAAAACCATTTCTTTATTTTTTTAATCATTTTAAACGAGGGAAAAACGCATTTACACCGCCTTGATATACGGTTACTTTACATTTTGTGTTATTTTCCAGACGTTGCTTTAAAAAAGGATATTCTCCAAGATGACAACTTCTCAATTCCAGCTCACATGATGAACAAAATTTAATATTTTTGAACATATCTGATATTTCAGTAAATTTATCACCCTCAAATAAATGAGTATCTCCCCACTGAGCACTAACTCCAGATACATATTCATTTGGAGTTCCATGCATGATAACCGTCAATTTCTTAATGCATTGACAAGAATTACATTCCGAATTCGGATCAAAATCAGATGGCGTTTTAGTAATTTTATCAGCTAATGATATATTAATTAACCAATCCCATATACCCACATCCTGACATATGGCAGAATAAGTAATGGATATGGATACCTTCTTTGGAGAAGGAGTATATACTGGAGAATCGTAAGTACTAGGAGGATTCATCATACCCGGAGTAAATGGATTATAATTTTCCCCTTTCTTATCAGAGAAAACTATACCATTATTATTAACAAAGGCGAACAAATTCCAGCCACCCTGTTCCATGATGGGATCGCGGCTGATCCACCTGCCGTCAAGAGGATTGAGATGCCGGTAGTTGTAGTAGACCAGCCCCAGTTCGCCATCCATGTATTCGCTCGAGAAGCGGAATTTGTTCTCTTCCGCCATGTTGCCTTCCGACGTGATCAGACCTCCGTACGGCCGGTATTCATACAGGGCGCGGCGTCCGCGCGCTTCCCCGAAGAGGGAGGTGACGTTCTTCATCGCGTCGTGCATGCAGTAGAGATGTTCCTTCACCTGCGTCCCGTTCGCTTCCCAGCGCGTCATGGCCAGGACGCGCGTGGCCTCAGGTTCCGAGGGGTCCCAGAGGTAACTGCGCACAACTACCGGCGTTTCCCCGGTCAAGTCGCACTCCGCCACCTGCAGGTAGTCACGGTAGAGGTAGCGCGCGTGGAAGCCCGTTGTCCCTCCAACCGTCACTTTTTTCTCGAATCTCCTGCCCATGGAGTCGTAGGCGCATTCCACGGTTGTCCCGCCGTCCTCGCTTTCAAATTTCACGGGCCGGTTTTCGGCGTTGTAGGTGACTGTCCAGATGCCGGTGGAAGTTTTCACCAGCGTCTGGTTGCCGTCGGCGTCGTATTGGGGAACGAATGCCGCTGCGCCATTTCCGGCGATGCCCGCGTACCGGTTGAGTTCATCGGTTTCATAGTCCGTCGTGTTGCCGAATTCGAAGGCTTCCTTCCGGTTGCCGATGTTGTCGTACTGATAGTTATCAGATCTTCTACAACACCAGAGTCAATTTTTATTTATACATTTTAATTGATTTTCGATTTTTGTCCGAAAAGAGTTTCAGTAACCCGGGAACTGCTTCCAGCAAAGTCCCATATGACAAATTTTTTATCCTCTGTTCGCTGCATATTGCTTGGGCCAAAATTGGAATACCTTCCCCAGCCAGCCACAACATCATCAGGCGGGTCCAGTTTTCTCATTTTTTCAATTAGGGACACTTCCTGTCTGTTGCATTGATATTTTATAATATTTTTTGGATCGCGCTTATAGATTTTACTTGTCTTTCTATCAACATAAATCACAAGGTCTTCTATCATAAATATAGAGGAATTGCTGAAAAAAGCAATATCATCAAAGCAGATAATGAATGATTTTCGAGATGGCGTCTTAATGTCCGGCCAGGCGCTAAAGAAAACATGAAATTGAAAAAAAGATTCGCATATGTCAGCGAATTTTTCACATTTCAAGATATTTAAATCAACAGGACAGAATTGATATTTCCTATTGTTATATGCTATAATATAGGGCTTATAAACCTTATCTTGAAAATCAATTTCCTGCGCGCTGGAAACACAACACAAGGCTGCACATGCCAACAAACATGCCAACTTTGTCGATCTGAGCAAGAAATTCGTATAGAAAGTTATTGTTTTCATTATTGTTATTAGTATTTATTATATTTTTAATATTTCACAACTATCCCGCAGTCTCTGATAAACTGCGGGATAGTTATATTACTTACACTGCTAATTTCCTGTTCTTCCAAGTCCCTCAGGGAGCATAGGCATAGGAGCCGGCTTTGGATCAGGTACTTTGTGTGTCCATTTAATACCTATCACTTCATTATTTAATTTTTCCCGTATCAAATTCCATTCATTAGCTTCCGGTGTAATTAATTTTTGTTGTTCTCTAACATATCTAAGAAGGAAATCCTTAGCACTATCATAATATTTCTGAATATAGTTATTCAAATTTTTTTCAGCCTTTTCTCGCGACTCGTCTTCAGCATATAATATTTTCACATTATTTATTACAAGCTTGATATATGTTTCATCTGCTTTTTGATACACCTGCAATCTTCTTTTTTCATGACCAATAATAGCCAAAACTCCTTTTTTAGAATATCCTACAATCTTTTCATCTTCAGAAGGCCAATACTCAAGTATTACCAAAACGGGTTCTTTAATATTTTTTACAAATACTCTACATTTATTTTTTTCTTTTTTATAATCATATTCTATTTCCAAATCTTTATCCATGAATGAAGCATCTTTTATTACTGTATACCCTAAATTGCTATCAGGATTTGGCCTCATTGCAAAAGGACGTGATTCTTCTTTAACTTCAAGCCCACAATAGTCAATTACCCATACAGGTAAATTTCCTACAAAGGCGAATAAATTCCACCCTCCTTGTTCCATGATGGGATCCCTGCTGATCCACCTGCCGTCGCGCGGATTGAGATGCCGGTAGTTGTAGTAGACCAGCCCAAGTTCGTCGTCCATGTA
>ENA-ORTY01004756-ORTY01004756.1-human-gut-metagenome-genome-assembly--contig:-NODE-4756-length-10411-cov-2.466879_pt1 | contig 10411 bp, 9 predicted proteins | sample MGYA00241917_ERZ509198 | MGnify/ENA primary metagenome ERZ509198 (study PRJEB26280, sample SAMEA2338857) | human gut metagenome | biome: human gut; feature: human-associated habitat; material: faeces...
GGGTAGAAATGCCACATTTTTTGATCCGAATTTCCAGATGCATTCCATCTGAAATCGAAGTATATGATCTTCTCTTTATAATATTACTTATCAAGTCAAAAAGGGGCTGCCCGCTTATGGGGCTGCCCCTCGTTTTACTGCATCTTAAAGTAATCAATACTGCTGACCAGCTCATCTGCGATCTCGCGGAGCTGCTCTGCACTGACATACACCTGCTTGAAAGTATCCACTACCTCTTCCGTCTCATCGTATGTCTTCTTCGTGCTGTCCACATTGCCCTGCACGATTTCTGAGAGTTCACTCACCGCCTGCAGCACTTCATTTCTGGAATTTTCCAGATGTCCTGTGCTTTCTTTGATCTGACGGATACTCTGCATGGAGCTGCCGATCTGCGCGATTACCTCTTCCACTACCTTCTGCGTATCCTGCATGCTCGCGCTCTGGTTCATAATGATCTCCTGCATCTGCTGCATAATCTCAACCGCCTTTGCAGAATCCTCACTGAGTGTCTTCGCGGTCTCCTCGATCTCCTTGCTCGACTCATTCGACTGCTCCGAGAGCTTCTTGATCTGGTCTGCCACAACACCGAATCCTCTGCCGCTCTCTCCGGCTCTCGCCGCCTCGATCGAAGCGTTCAGGCTGAGAAGGTTCGTCTCCTCCGCAATCGACGTGATAAACGCGGTTGCCTCATGGATCTTCTGTACCGAATCGTTGGTCCGGTTCGTCTGCTCCTGCACTTCACCGATAATGCGTTCCACCTCGATATTGATGTTCCGCAGATTGTTAAGCGTCTCTGCCGCCTTCTCACTGGACTGCTGCATGGAAGCTGCATTGTCATCCAACAGTTCCACCTCTGCCGACGTCTCCGTAATATTCTCACCCATAATACGCATATGTTCCGATGTATTCTGGGAATTCTGTGCCTGTTCGGTGGAATTCTCCACAATCTGGTTGACTGCCATGCGCACATGATCCATGGTTCCGTTTGTCTGGTCTGCCGCTGTACCAAGCAGTTCGGACGCATCGAGCAGGCGTTTGGCATTCTGTGAAATCTCCTGGATAGTTGCCTTCATGGCATCCCGCAGCGTAATCGTCACGCGGGACAGATCACCGATCTCGTCGTGTCTCCCGAGCAGCTTGTCTTCTACCCAGACATTCAGATCGCCGTCCGCCACTTTTCCTACCACCTCAATACTGCTGCGGATATTGCGGCTCATTGAGGTTGCAAGCTTCATGCCGATCGCAATGCATAAGATCATCACAGCGCATACCGCCATACTGATTGTTCCCAGAATCTTGTTGATCACGGCATCCTTTTCCTGCTTGTCCGTTCCCACAAAAATCATACCAATAATCTCATCCGTCGATCCGTTCTGATATACCGGTATAAAATATCCATAGTTCAAAGTGCCCTCGATCGACACCGCATGACTGAAATAGGATTCACCGCCCTGCAATACCTTTTCCACAATCCGGTCACCGGCTTTGGAATTCAAGATGCGGTCACCGTTTGCATCGACCGCCGATGTCATAATGCGGGTATCTCCGTAGAAAAATGTGACATCCATGCCGGTATTGCCCTTGATGCGGTCTACCAGACTCTCGGACTTTGAAATATTATAGCTGCCTTTCCAGATATCTCCATTGCTGGTCTGGAGATAATCTCCCGTGTTCTGATCGTAGGCTGCGAGCGTGGCTGCCGCCGTTCCCCGAAGTGCTTCCTCAATCTCCTCCAGCATGGCGCTCCGTACCATTGTGGTTGTCAAAAACATGGAAATCAACCCCAATATAATAACCGGTGCAATTGTAATCCCCAGAATCTTTTTCTTAATGTTCATACTAATCTCCATTTCGTCTGTGCATCTGCATGTCGCTTTTCGTCCGGCTGCTCCTTAATCCACAACATTCACCGTCTTAAAATACCAGTTGATGCCGCCGGTGATTGTCGCATCGTCGAGCGTCTTGCCCGCTTCACCGACCGTCTCTCCGGTATTTGTCTCGATCACACCGTCAAATACACCGTTCTGCCCCGAAAGGATCTGTTCCTTCGCCTCGTCTACCTTCTCCTGTGTGCCCTCCGCACAGAAATCCGCCAGATTGGTAAGACCGACCAGATTCTCGTTCATGCCGCCGTAATAATTGCTTCCATCCCAGGTTCCGTCAATTAAGCTCTGCACTGCCGCGGTATAGTAGGCACTCCAGTTCCAGATAACGCTGCACAGGCAGGCCTCCGGCGCATTCTTGCTCATGTCGGAATTGTACCCGATACTGTATACGCCACGCTCCTGGGCAAGTGTCTGCGGATACTCCGTATCACAGTGCTGGGCGATCACATCACAATCCATATCCAGAAGTGTCTTTGCCGCATTCTCCTCCGCCTCCGGATCATACCAGCTGTTCGTCACCTTGACGTAAACCTTCGCGTCCGGATTGACCGAATAGATACCGAGCGCGAACGCATCGATTCCTCCCGTCACCTCTGAATTGCTGTTATCCATGGCAGCCACATAACCGATCTTGTTCGTCGTGGTATTCATTCCCGCCACAATACCGCTTAAATAGCGCGCCTGATAGATTCTGCCGAAATAGTTATTGAAATTCCTGCCGTTGCTCATATAACCGGTTCCATGGGAAAAATAAACATCGGGATATTCCTCCGCCATCTCCGCTGTCGCCTCCATGTAACCCCAGCTGGTCGCAAAGATAATGTTGCATCCCTCGTCGATACACTCCTGAATCGCCTGCTTTGTCGCATCCTCGTCGGAATCTGAGACATTGATTTTCCGCACAATCTGATCGTCGGAAAGTCCGAGGTTCTGCTGCATTCCCTGAATTCCCAGATCATGCGTGTATGTGTATCCGCTTCCCTCTGCCGGGTCTGACAGATGAAGCACCCCGACCTTGATCTCGTCCTTCGGAATTCCCTCCGTCGCGGATGCTGCCGCAGCCGCCGACTCCGTCCCTGACGTCTGCTGCACGCTCTCCGCTCCGGCATTTGTAGCATAATCATCAATCTGCGTATCTGCACCGCAGCCGGCAAGCAGAAAACTTCCCATGGCTGCCGCAATCAGTCTGATCCATTTTTTTCTCATATCCGGTACTCTCTTTCTGTATGCTATTATCTGCCAACTTTTTACATCTGCCTTTATTATACACATTTTTTATTTTGTCATCAATAAATTTGTAAATTTTTGGAAATGTATAAGAATGTTTTCTCTGAAACTTTCATAGGAAAGTTCCACTTTCACACATGAATGTATCACGGTATTTCCTATGAAATTAAAAAGCATTCCTACCACATTCCTGCATAGCAATGCTTCTGCCTTCATTCTATTTTTGTGCCGGATTACCATTTCCAGATTGTAAAAAGCAATCGACGTCCTGCGACGCCCATTTTTCAATAAGCAATTGCCGGCTTGCAACATCCATTTTTCAACAAGCATTGCCGGCTTCCAGTCTCCGGGTTTTCCAACATAATCGCAGATTTATACCAGGCGCTTCACCATAAAGTGATCGTCCGCATAGCTGCCGTCCCGATACCGGACACTGTGCGGCTGCGTTCCCCAGATCTCAAACCCGAGGCTCTCGTACAGTCGGATGGCAGGTGTGTTTGTGCTCACCACTTCAAGTTCTGCCTGCTCATATCCGCACTGCTTCGCCACCGTAAGCACCGTCTTTAGCATTTCCCTGCCGATTCTGAGCCCGCAGTATTTCTGATAGAGGGCAATCGCAACACTGCAGCGATGCGCATAGCGCTCATAATTTCCCAGAGACATCAGGGAACAGTTTCCGACATGTTCTCCAGCAACGGTTCCGATCAACATCAGTTCCCGCGGTTCTTTTACGATTCCTTCTATAAAATGTTCCTCCTGCTCCGGTGTAAGACTGATCTCATCCGGCTCACGTATCAGAAATGGCGTCTCCCCGGCAGTCACTTTCAGATACCGGATCAGATCATTTGCATCCGTCACTGCTGCACTGCGCAGAATACAGCTTCGCCCGTCCCGACAGGTAATTTCTCTTGGTTCATAAATCATAATTGGGTCTCCTCCCTGTGATCTGTATCACTCCGGCACTTTATTTTTTCCACATTTTCTTCCGTGATCGTCAAAAAGTCGATCTGCACGGTATCGCTGCCGCCGCAAATCCCGGCAAAAACAGGTTTCTCTGACACGATGCGTCATGATAGTCCCGGCTTTTCCGCTTTTTGTGCATCCACCGGAACATGCTTTTCCGGTGTCAGACCTTACCTGGCTGCGTTTGCATGTATTACGCATCCTTTAGATCGATTCCTGCTTCCCGCAGATTTCTTCGCAGTTCCGGCATATCCTGATGATAAACGCATCCCCGCATTCCCAGGCGTATCCCCGCTTCAATGTTTGCCGGCGAGTCGTCCACAAAATAGCTTTCCTGCGGCTCAATCTTCATTTTCCGGAAGAAATCCACATACGCTTCGCGTTCCGGCTTCAGATATCCACACTCACACGAAATCCAGATGCCGTCCATATACCCTACAGACGGAATATTTTTTGAAAATGCCCGGAAACGGTGTGATGTATTTGACATCAAAAACAAATGGTACCCCTGTTCCTTCAACTCTCCCAGAAGCGCCTCCATCGGCGGATTCGGCTCCTGCTTCATCCGAAACTCCCTCACGAAACGCTCCACAAGCTCCCACTCACTCTGCGGAATTCTCTTGCAAATGGAACGTACCGCTTCCTCATCGGTCATTGTTCCTCTGTCCATGCAAATCCACTCCACCGATGCACAAACCTGATTTTTCAACAATGCCGCCTGCGCTTCATCCTCTGTATATGTCCCGATGTAATCGCTCAGCTTATATTTTGTCAGAACATTTCCCATATCAAATACGATATTTTTCATTTTCTCTCCATATTCCGTTGACCTGCTGCGTCACATTGTTCCGGCGCGTGCGCGCACTCTTATCTTTCTATGTCGATCCGGCGCATGCGCGCACTCTTATCTTTCTATATTGATCTGGCACATGCGCATTGCATCGAGCGCTGTCTCGTGGCTTTTCGGCGTTACCCCTGCACAGCAGGATGCATCCACGATAATCGGTGTCTCCGGCAAAAATGCTTTCAATAACAATGCATTTGAGATCACACAAATGTCCGTGCAGAGTCCAACCAGCGTAATGTCCTCGATCTGCTCTTTTCTGTTCTCCTCCTGCAGCAACTCGCCAAGCTTCTCCGAACCGAATGTCACCTTATCAATCGCCTCCGCCTCCCGGAGCGCCTCTAGCTGCGGACAGATCTCCCAGCCTTTCGTGCCCTTGATGCAGTGCGGCACCGGAAGATGTTTTCCCTCCTGTGTCTCTAGATACCGCTCTCCATGTGTATCCCGCGTGAAAATCACTTTTCCCGTAAACTCGCGGATTTTCTGCTCCACCTTTGGAACAATGGCGACCGCCTCCGGTGTTCCAAGCGCTCCATCGATAAAATCATTCTGCATGTCCACCACAATCAATATTTTCTGCATCTTTTCTCCTCCTTCTGAAACTTCGCGGGTCTCACGGCCTCTTTTTCCTCTCTCAGACCCGCAGGGCACCTCTTTTTCACGAATTTCTTCTGTTTTTTCGCTCTTCGCGGGTCTCACGGTCTCTTTTTTCTCTTCCAGACCCGCAGGGGAAACCTTTCTAACTCGGCTGCAGACCAGGTCTACTCGTCCAACTCTAAGAGTCCCGTCACCAGCATAATCCCCCTTCCAGCTCAACTACCTGCCAAGACGCTCTTCCCAGTTCAACTGCCTACCAGGTTCACCTCTTTATCGCAGCTACTGACCAAGTCTACCTTTCCAGCCCAACCGCACCCGCAGCCGCAACGCCTCATCTTCCAATTTTTTATTCCAGCCCCGCGAACTGCGCCATGTAAAGATCGTAATAAGCACCTTTTTTCTTCATCAGCTCTGCCGGACTTCCCTGCTCTAAGATGCCGCCCTGGTCGATGACAAAAATACGGTCTGCATTCTGGATGGTCGAAAGGCGGTGTGCAATCACGAAACTGGTTCTGCCGGACAGCAGCGCCTCAATTCCCTTCTGCACAAGAATCTCGGTATGTGTATCAATACTGGACGTTGCCTCATCCAGAATCAGAATCTTCGGCATCGAGATCATCGTCCGCGCAAACGCAATCAGCTGGCGCTGTCCGATCGAAAGTCCTGCTCCGTGTTCCTTCAACTCCGTGTCATACCCTTTTTCCATTTTCATAATGAACTCGTGCGCATTGACCGCCTTCGCCGCGGCGATCATCTCCTCATCCGTAGCGTCAAGCTTTCCATATAAAATGTTTTCGCGCACAGTGCCGTGGAAAATAAAATTATCCTGCGTCATGACACCCATCTGCCGCCGCAGACTTTCGATGGAAATCTTCGTGAGATCGTAGCCATCCACCGAAATGACACCATCCTCAATGTCATAGAATCGACTGATCAGATTCACGATCGTCGTCTTGCCCGCGCCTGTCGGTCCGACAAGCGCAATCGTCTCTCCCGGCTCCACCACAAAACTCACATCGGAAAGCACCTTTGTCTCCGCCGGCGTTCCCTTATCGTATGTGAAGCTGACATGGGAAAATTCCACTCTTCCCTGTACTTCCGGCAGTTCCGCCACGTCCGCCGCATCCACGATATCTGCCTTTGTATCCAGAATATCAAAAATTCGCTCCGCCGCCGTTAAGTTTGTCACCAGATTATTGTAAAAATTACTCAGATTCATAATTGGATTCCAGAACATATTGATATACGTGCCGAATGCAACCAGAAGTCCGACCGAAACCTTTTCAAAACCAAGGAAGCGGACGCCGACCAGATAGAGCATCATCGCGCCGATTCCCCAGCAGAAATCAATCACCGGTCCGAACATATCCGCATAGCGCACCGCGTCCACGAACGACTGCTGATGCTCATCTGTCAGATTTCCGAAAATCTCTCTTGTCTCCTCCTCGGCGCCAAAACTCTGCACCACATTCATTCCCGCAATGTCCTCATGCACATAGGCATTGAGGTTGGATGATTTTTTGCGGAAAATCTGCCAGCGCTTATGCGAGGCAGTCTGCACAAACCAAATGCCGCCGATCATCAGCGGAATCGTGCTGAGTGATGCAAGTGCCAGACGCCAGTCCTTTATGAGCATGATCACCACGACGCCGATGACCGTGATCAGTTCCGGAATCAATGTTGTCACCACATTTACCAGCACATCACGCAGCGAATTCACATCGCCGATGATTCTCGCCAGAATCTTTCCGGTCGGTCTGCTGTCAAAAAAAGAAAACGACAGCGTCTGAATGTGTTCGTACAGATCCTGACGGATGCGCAGCAGAATCTTGTTCGATACCACCGCCATCACGTACATACGGATCTTCACCATAATGATAAAAATAATATTCAGTCCCAGCGCAAACAGACCGAGTCCCATCAGCCCCCTCATATCTTTATTTGCAATATAATGGTCGATCGCCTCCTCAATCAGAAGCGGATTGACCAGTGAAATGGCAACCGTCACAGCCATGCAGAGCAGCACGCCGATCAAGATTGCTTTATAATCCAGTAAGTAGGAGAACAACCTTCGGAAAATCTTCTTTTTGTCAGTGTTCTCCATAAATTCATCTTCACGATAGGAATTAACTGCCATGAACTCTCATCCCCTTTTCCTCTATATAAACCTTTCCATCCCTGCAGTCCGCCCTCTCTCAGCAGCACGCTGCTGGAGCCGGCTCTCCTGCAGAGGCGCTGCTCATTGCTAACGCACCATACTGTGCCATGTAGGTGTCGTAGTACAAGCCTTTCTTTGCGAGAAGCTCCTCGTGTGTCCCGCGCTCCGCAATCTTTCCGTCTGCAAGATAAATAATCTCATCCGCATGACGCACCGCCGAGATGCGGTGTGCAATGATAATCTTTGTCGTATCGCGCAGAGCGTTTAACGTCTGCTGGATCTCATGCTCCGTCTCCATATCAAGCGCCGAGGTCGAGTCGTCAAGCACCAGAATCGGGCTGTGCTTTGCCAGCGCGCGCGCAATGCTGATCCGCTGCTTCTGTCCGCCCGAAAGTCCGACACCGCGCTCCCCGATGACAGTCTCGTACTGTTCATCCATCTTCTCAATGAACCCGCGCGCTTTGGCATCCTCTGCCGCGAGGCGCACCGCCTCCATCTGAAGTTCCTTGCGCTGTCCCATCTTGATGTTCTCCTCGATCGTATCCGAGAAAAGGAACACATCCTGCAAAACAACCGCGATGTTGCTGCGGAGCTGATGCACATCCATCTTTCGCACATCCACACCGTCAATCTTCACCGCGCCGTCCGTCACATCGTAAAACCGCTGGAGCAGATTGACGATGGAGGATTTGCCGGAACCGGTCGCCCCCATGATACCGAGCGTCTTTCCTGCCGGAACGGTAACATTGATGTCCTGCAGAATCTTCTGCCCGTCCATGACAAAGCCCGCGTGGTCAAAACAGATCTCTCCCCGGATTTCGTCAAGCACCTTTGGATGCTCGTCGTTTTTGATCTTCGGCTGCTCCGCATAAATCTTGCGGATCTTCTTATAAGATGCCACCGCGGACGACACATCGTTCGTCAGCCAGCCCAGCATCTCCATCGGCCAGGTACAGTTCCTGCTGTACTCCACAAACGCCACCAGCGCACCCAGTGTCATCTCACCGTTCATGACAAAAATACCGCCCAGGATTGTGGAACAAACCGGAAGCACCTTTCCCACAAACGAAAACAGCGGGTAATACTTTGTCAGTACCTTTGCCTGTGAAACATTCAGTTCGTAATACCGGTTGTTGTGGGATAAAAATTTTTCAATCTCATGCTTTTCCCTTGCAAACGCCTTGACCGTGCGCACACCTGCAAGATTCTCCTCCGCCACGGTTGTCAGCACGGCATTTTCCTCACTGATGTCCTCGTAAATCTTGTCGAGCTTGCGCTCCATGATGATCGCGACCGTACCGCACAGGATCATTGTGGCAAGCGGCACGAACGCCAGCTTCCAGTTGAGCGAAAACATGCAGTACAGTACCATGGACACATGAATGATAACCTCGATGACAAGCATGCCCACATAGCCCATCGCATTCCAGATTTTATCCACGTCATCCTTGACACGCGCCATCAGTTCTCCCGTGTTCGTGTCCTCAAAATATCCCATGGACAGCGACTGGATATGGTCGAACAGATCCTTGCGCATTGCCGATCCGATCTTGGATGCCAGCACGTCGAACGTGAACTCCTTGCAGTAGCCGAAAATGCTCCTGCCGATTCCCACGATCACGATTCCAACCAGAAGTTTCGTCAAAAGCTCCAGTTTTCCGCCTATGATGACATCATCCACAATCTGCTGTGTGATCTTCGGATACAGCATATCCAGAACGATCGCCGTCACCATCGAAAATACCGCAAACAGATACCCATACCAATAGCGTCCGATATAGGTGTATAACTTTTTCATTCCCTAATCTCCTCCTTCTTGTCAGTTCCCCGGTGTCACCTTCCTGTAAAACAAAAAAGCGAGGGGACATCCTGTTACGGATTCTCCTCGCTTTTGCGTAAAAAAATCCGTGGCATCTTTCGATCACCACGGTCTATCATCAGGAATGGTATTGTCACATTTTCACGCCATCCGCATCTTCTCATACGGCATGTGCATTACTTCTGACCGTTACTCCCCACCGAGGCAATCATATGATTCTGCTTTTTCACTTCCACGACGTTACTTGTAATTCTACTCATAATGCTTACCTCTCTTTCCTTAAAATTTAGATTACATGTTGTCTTACAAAAACCAGTATACGCATACCTCTTTTTAAATGTCAAGAAAATTCTCATAATTTACCATTATAATATTTGATTTCGTGCAAATAATAGGATTAGGAATTACAGTAATTCATTATTGTACTCCTAAATCACACCGGAAGATGTTCCGGGAAAACAGACGACAATATGGAGGGAAAAACCATGAGTGGATCTAGCAATTCTAATTCCGGCACAAACCAGATGGCAGTGCCGCAGGCAAAAGAGGCAATGAACCGTTTTAAGCAGGAAGTTGCAAGTGAGATCGGTGTACCGTTAAAGGACGGCTACAACGGCGACTTGACTTCCGCACAGGCCGGAAGCATCGGCGGCGAGATGGTCAAGAAAATGATCATGAAGCAGGAAGAGCAGATGTCCGGCAAATAAACCGGCTTCTTCTGCCCATTGCACCAAAAAACGGGGCTGTCGCTTTCAGCAGGCAGCCCCCATTTTTTGCTTTTTTATTTTTCGTGCATCCAGACGCGCATCTGGTTTAAACCGCGGTTGCCCCATGCAAAATAAGGGATCGCACGAAGCATAACCGCTTCTTCCTTCGGCGGTTCCTCGGTATAGAGTTCCTCCGACGGCACAAGCCGG
>ENA-ORTY01004758-ORTY01004758.1-human-gut-metagenome-genome-assembly--contig:-NODE-4758-length-10408-cov-3.167101_pt1 | contig 10408 bp, 11 predicted proteins | sample MGYA00241917_ERZ509198 | MGnify/ENA primary metagenome ERZ509198 (study PRJEB26280, sample SAMEA2338857) | human gut metagenome | biome: human gut; feature: human-associated habitat; material: faeces...
TGTAAAATATTTAAATGTAGTTAATTCTGTAAGCTTCCTTTCCATCATTCTTCTTTTTATTTCAGCAGAATATCTGCAATCATCCTTTCTCCCACATCCTATAAAAAACGTTTTTGCTAATTTTTGACAATCATCCTCTTGTGGTTCATAGTCTACTATATTCTCCTTATCTTTATAAAAATATATAATATCATCATAAGTAAGCATAACTTCTCCCTCTTTCAATTGATTTATGTTTTCTCCATCATTGTACCATATTTTTTCTTGCAATCTTTATCCTTTATATATATTCAACTTCTGAATATTCCCATTTTCATCCAATAAACTCCAAATGCTAAACATTCTTTTCCCTTGTTGGTAGCAATATCCATCACGCCAAACCTCTATACTAATTTCATTTGGATATCCCATAATATCATAAGAAAACCGTACATTTTCATACTCATTTTCTAATGCCTTTTCTACCAGCCTTTTTGCATATTTTTCTTTATCCCAGATAAATAATTTATTAACGACAACACTAAATTCTTGCTCATAATACGAATCCGATGTATTAGCCATACTACTTACAACCTTTTCTTCTCGCCCATACTGTAAATAAACAAAAATAATAATAACGCACACTACTATACTTACCACGACACATTGTTTTTTCATACGAACCCCTCTCCATTAGTATTCGTATACGAACACTATTATAAACGTTATTTTATGCTAATAATAATTACATAGCAAGGATTATAAAAAGAAAGCGGAAATTTCGTGAAATGATTAAGTACGATAAATTATGGGAAACAATGAAATCCAAGGGAATAACACAATATGATCTGTACACACATTATCATATGAACCGTTCCCAACTTAATAGATTACGCCACAATCAAAATGTTGAAATAAACACGATAGATAAACTCTGCAATATACTAAATTGCAACGTTGAAGATATCATGACACATTATCCTGATGATAACGTATTTTAGAAATGGCTTATAAAGCAAGAACATTGTAGGAGAACCGCCCACAATGTTCTTATTTTTATTTATGCTTTGCTTTTTTCAACGCACGCTTTCTTGCATAACGTCTGTATTCATCCAAAAGAATATCTGCTTTTTGCCAGTTATCAATACTTCTTAAAAGTTTGTTACCATGTAATTGAATATCCTGTGTCTGTTCTTCAAGGAAATTAGCATAATACTGATTTTGTAAAACCTCATCCAATATTAATGCCTGTGTTCGCATCATATTCAATTGCTGTCTGGCAACATCTAATTGTTGTTTTGCTACATTCAACTGTTGTTTCGCCACACCTATTTGTTCCTGTTGATATCGATGTGAAATATCCTGATCGTACCTTTCTATTGCAAATTTCAAATCATAATTAGATGTACCGATAAAAGTTGCCAAATACGCTACTGCTCCAATTCCACGATATTGTGCCGGAATGATATTTTTATTATAGACATCTTCCAAAGCATCCTGAGTTTTGGAAATTACATTTCTAAGTTCAGTTTTTTCCTGTTCATACTCAACCAAATCATTTTCTCGATAATATTGGTAATCCCTTTGGTATTGCTCATAGTCTTTCTGATATTGTTCGCAATCTTTTTGATACTGCTCGCATTTTTTCTGGTATTCCACCATTTTTATCTCATAATCTTCACAGTTCTTTTCGTAGCGTTCATACCTTTTCTGATATTCTTGATTCACACGTTCTTCTTCAGCCAATAGCCTTTTTTGATTTTCTTCATCTATCTTTTTACAATTCTGCTGATATTCATCTGATTTTCGTATCGATTCTATTGCTTCATTTTGTTGCTGTTTAACCCATACCCAATCTTTCTTCATTAATTTCAGCGCATGAAAAATACTATAAAAGATCACTATCAATCCTACAAATGAAATCAATACCGAATCAATAATAAAATTACCTATTGCCGAAACTATATATCCACCAATACAATATGGAATCGCTTTTTTCCATGTAGAAGGTGACTTTATTTGAGGTGATTTTATATTAGGATAATTCAATAACTTAACCTTTTGAGGATTTATCTTCACTGGTTCTGATGGCTTTATTGGCTTTACTGGCTCTATCAGCCTTTTCATAGGTTCTTTTGGTGCTTCTGGCACATTATGATTGAGCCTATCTAATTCTTTGTTCAATTTTAAAATTCTATCTTCCAGATAATATGCTGTTGTAAGATGTTCTAATTCTATTTGCTTATCCATTGTACTTTCCTCTAGTCATTTTTAATACCATGAACGTGGTGGTAATGGTAATTCTGGCTGCCCTTTTCTACGTCGTTCTTCGTTAGCTTTTTTTACAGCATTCCATTGTCTCTGTGATTCCAATGCAGCTTCTCTTTTCCTTTTACGTTCAGAAGCAGCCATCTCTCTTTGTCTCATTTTTTCTCTTTTGATTTCATCAGTTTCAGCACTTTGTTTCTTATTGCCACCAAATAGAGCCGATGATGCAAGCATAGACATTCCAATACCTGCACCGATTTTTAATCCTTTTTTTATCTGTGCTGTATCTACTTTATCCATGATAGAAGATAACATTCCCTGTTCTCCTGTCTCAGATTCCACATCTTTTGTATTTTCTGATTGTTCAGTAGCCATGCTTATATTGTCATCAACTTCTATTTTAGGGAAATCCTCTTCTCTGTATACCGGATTCACACATTCTGGATAACAGAAATAATCACTAATCAACTTTACTTCCTCTGTATCTCCGTATTTTTCTTTCATAAATTCATAGTATTCTGCTTTATATGGATTTGTAAGTATTAATTCAAACAGCACTTCTACCATCTTATCTTCTGGAAAATTCGGATTCGATAAGTTTTCAAACACAGCATCTAATTTAGATGTGTCTTTCTCTTCTAAATACCATATATCCTTTCCATTTTTTCTAAGTATCTTAGCAAGTGTCATAAATACAATAATCCGCAAATACTCTATTAAACAAATTTTCTGGTTTAATTCTATGGAAAAGTTCCGCTTTTTGTTCTTCCGTGATTTCTCTATTATCTTCAACCAATCCATCAAGTGTACCCTTTAAGATGTCTTGTGTGAATTGATGATTAAACTTGCTTCCGGCAAATTTATTTAAAGCATTTGCAAAACTATTATTTAGCTTATAATTATTATCTTTCGTCAATTCTTCACTTTTTTCCATTGTAGTATAATCATCTACAGCAAGATGGAATGAATCTATATGTTCCGTTTTAAAACTATCTGTTGTATATGTATATACACCTGATGAAATCAATATATCTACAGCATTCTGAACTGGAATATGGAGATATTCATCATATAACTGTAAAAACATTTCCATAAAACTATCATAATCATTAATCGTAGCAATATATCTTTCTACAAATTCGTCAGCACATACTTTAGCTAATCTTCTGTATTTAGAACGATAATGATTAAATGTATCTAAATTTGCCGGAATAACAATCTGTTTACCATTCAGTGTAAAAGTTGTGTCAGAGCCCTCATAAAATTCAATTTTTTCATCTTCAATTTCTTGCATAATAATAAACTCCTTTTCAACTAAATTTGCATTTTTAGTTACCAATTATTTTACTGATAGATGAATACTTATCGGCTTCTGTAGTTGCTTATCCGTTAGTATTCCTCTTTCATCTAATGTATAAGCTAAGTTTAAAACGCATTTTGAGTATTGTCAACTCTATTCGAGTATTATAACAAATAGCAAGATTTCTTCATATAGTATGGACTATGGAGGGATAATAATATGAGCTTTGGAGATAACCTACGTGCTTTAATTGAAGAAAGAGATATTACACAAAGGGAACTAGCAAAACAACTGAATATTGCGCCATCAACTTTAGGAAGTTATGTTCAGAATGTACGCGAGCCTGATTTTGCCACATTAAAAATATTCGCAGATTTCTTTGATGTTTCCACCGATTATCTATTAGATCATTCTGTAAAAAAATATTCTACTCATCAAGAAAACGAATTATTGCGAGTGTTCCGTTCTTTAAATGAAGAACAGCAACATATATGTATTGAACAATGTAAAGTTCTCATGCTGTCAAATCAAAAGAAGAAAGAAGAAATGCGGAAATCATCATAGTTGATTTTAACAAGAAATCATAATAGAACCAATCTACTGCATAAAATGAATTTGGAGAGGATGTTTATCTTCTCCTTTTCTTTTTTACTTCTTATACGTATCATTACTTCAAAGCGTCTAACCGTCTTGATACTAAATTTCAGATTTTTTCTGAAATACCTTCTATTTATATGGATCCCTTAATAGTAAACAACATGTATCAAGCATTTTCGTGTGAATAAAAACCGTTTATTTTACATGCTTCTAACCTAGATGTAATGCCAAAACAATTGTAGCTATTATATCAACAATGCTATATCGTACGACAATACCAATATAAATTTTTGAAAGGTGGATATTCCTATGAAACGAGTAAAATCCAGAATTTATTCAACAACAGAATTAGACAAAAAACGTATTGCTATATTCTCAACTCAAGATTTAGATGAACTTTTGAACATATTACACGAAGTAACTGGTTACGATATGAGTGTTGAGAAACAATCAGATGGAGCATTGTATGTAACTGTGGATGGCATTGTATATTCCAGTGAATCAAAAATGTAGACGAATGTTAGCGGACATCATTCATATATCATGCGGAGAGAAATTTTATTCACTCTCCGCTTTATTTTGGAGGGAATTAGTATGAGTTAAATAACTAAAACAATTTTCAGTGGTAATTCTTTCTCTCTCTATGTTCTTTTTTAACAAAAAACATCTCATACCACTACAAAAATGATATGAGATGTCTTACGCCATCCGTACGCCATTTGTTTATTGAAAAGCATAGACTTATATGAATTTATGTAAATTTTTCTTTTTATAAAAAAGATAAAGACTCTCTGTTTATGGAGCATTATGAAGATTTATAGAAATATGAAAAAATGGCAATAACTTACAATACCAAGTTTCATTTTCTCTATTTCCTCCTTAAAACCTTGATTTCTAAAGCTAAATCCACAAGGTCTATTTCTCTTATTTTCTGTTATGTGACTCTTTCACAAAAAGAAGCCCCAAAATAGCATCTAATATTATACTATAATGGGGCTTGAATTTCAATCTCTCGTCTCCATCAAAATCACTTTTCCAAACACGAAAGAGATCTTCACTTCATCTTCACCTTCTGCAAACTCATTACTCACACACAAGCTGTCTCCTGATGAGAGCAAATGATTCTGCAATGGATATTTTGCACCGCTGATACAGAAATCCTCAACCGGAAGTTGCATCGGAAATACTGAAAAATACTTTCCGAAAGCTTCTTCTCTGCGAATTGCGATTCCATGATCAAGCAGACGAATTCTATTATGACTGTCTAAGATCATCGCCTGAGATCCTGCTTCAAGTGCAATATTCAGGCACTGAACATTAGCCCAGAAATGATCCAGACGATTTCCTGTTCCTCCAAGAATCCAGATTTCTTTTCTTCTGAGTCCAAGACACATACGAAGTGCAATCTCCGTATCAGACGCATCCTTTACCGGATTGAACTCCCGGATCGGTACACTTGCTTCTTTTCTATAATAATCAATCACTTCTTCCGGTACACTGTCAAAATCTCCCACAATGTAATCCGGCTTGATCTTATGTTCATAAAGAAATGCGAGTCCTTTATCTACTCCGATAATGAATTCTGTCTCTTCTGCCTCAAGAATCGGAAGGACAAAATCTTCTTCCAGCATTCCCCCGCTCACAATAACTGTTCTCTTACACATTGCCGTTTAAAATCTCCATAAACTTTGCTGTATTATCTTTGATATCACCTTTAAAAACGCCTGAACCTGAGACCATTACATTCGCTCCGGCTGCAAGTACTTCTGCCACGTTTTTATGATAGATTCCACCATCTACTTCAATATCAGTTGTAAGTCCTTTTTCATTCAGAAGGTTTCTCAATTCACTGATACGCTCCAGTGATTCCGGAATAAATGCCTGTCCGCCGAATCCCGGTTCTACAGACATGATCAGAAACATCTCTGCCTGATCCAGATATGGAAGCAGTACATCAACCGGTGTCTTTGGTTTAATAGAAATTCCCACTTTCGCTCCTGCTGCATGGATTTTATCAATTGTTGCCTGCAGATCTTCACATGCTTCATAATGAACTGTAACGATATCTGCTCCTGCTTTCACGAATTCTTCCACATAACGGATCGGTTCTGTCACCATGAGATGAACATCCAGTGTCTGTGTTGTTGCTCCCTTGATCGATGCGAGAACAGGCATTCCAAAGGAAATGCTTGGAACGAACATTCCGTCCATCACATCAAAATGAATATACTCTGCGCCTGCTTCTTCTGTTAATTTCAACTGTTCTCCTAAAATCTTGAAATCTGCTGAGAGAATAGATGGTGCCAAAATATTTTTCATAAACTTAATACCTCTTTCTTTCCTTTAGTTCACGGTACATCTCCGTATAATCTTCATATCTGATCTTATGGATCTTCCCTTCTTCAACTGCCTCTTTTACAGCGCATCCGGGTTCATGAATATGGTCACAGCCATTGAACTTGCACTGTCCTTCAAACGGTGTGAATTCCGGAAAATAATATTTTAAATCTTCTTTTTCGAAATCATTGACGTAAAGAGAACTGAATCCCGGAGTATCCATAATATAAGAATCTTCTCCAATCACGATCAGTTCGGAATGTCTTGTTGTATGTTTCCCACGGTCAATCTTCTTACTGATACTTCCTGTCTCCATCTTCACTTCAGACTGCAGAAGATTGATCAGGGATGATTTTCCAACACCGGAAGGACCTGCAATCGAAGTTGTCTTTCCTTTTAAAAGTGATTTTAACTCACTGATATTTTCTTCTTCCTTCGCACTTGTGAAGATTACCGGATATCCGCATCCGGTATAAACTTCTTTCAATTCTGCAATTTCAGGATGGCTGGCAATATCCGTCTTATTAAAACATAATACGACAGGTATCTCTTTTCGTTCCATTATGACAAGAAAACGATCTAACAGATTATAATGTGGTTTCGGTTTTGTCACTGCAAACACAACCAGTGCCTGATCAATATTGGCTACTGCCGGACGAATCAACTCATTCTTACGCGGCAGGATCTCTGTGATATTCCCTGTCATTTCTTTTTCATCAAGTACCTCGATCACAGCATCATCACCGACTAACGGCTTAATCCCGTCTTTTCGAAAAGCACCCTTTGCTTTACATTCAAAAATTCCGGATTCTACTACATTCACGTAGTAGAATCCGGCAATCCCTTTTATTATCTTTCCCTGCATACACTTGCTCTCTGTTATCATTGATTCGTGTTCTCTTCTGTTCCGGAATCATTTCCGGAATTTCCACTATCCGGGGCTGATGGTTGAGATCCTTTGCTGACCATATACTGGACAGTTGTTCCTTTTTCCACCTGTGTACCGCTGCTGACAGACTGATAGAATACCTGTCCTTTTGGATATTCATCACTATAATCTTCACCAATATACTCCGGTGTAAGTCCTGCCTGTTTCAGCAGTTTCTCGGCTGTGTTTTTATCTTTATAGGACAGATCCGGCACAGTAACCACCGTCATCTTTGGTCCTTTGCTCACCACATATCCAATCGTTGTGCCCTTGGATACTTCTTTTCCGGCATCTGTATCCTGTGAGATAATATATCCTTCTTCTACAGTATCACTGTAATCTTCAGTTGCATTTCCGGACAAGCCTGCCTGTGAAAGTGCTGCTTCAGCATCCGACTGGGACTTTCCTGTAAGTTTAGGAACTGTTGCCGGCTGATTTCCCTTGCTTATTACAAGAGTAACCGTTGTTCCTTCTTTTACTTCTGCACCTTCACTCGGACTGACAGAAACAACTTCTCCCTGCTCCACATCATCACTGTAAACAGGATCACCTTTCTTCACAACAAGGTTCTTCGCCTGAAGTGCTTTTTCTGCATCAGCTTCCGACATTCCAACAACACTTGGAATCGTTGTCATCTTAGCTTCTTCTCCACTGCTGATCACGACATTGACTGTTGTATGCTTCTTTACTTTCTTTCCATCAGCAGGATCCTGGCTGATAATCTTTCCTTTTGCAACAGTATCGGAAGGCGCAGTTGACTTATGGATTCCGAGATCATATTTGTTCAGTTCTTTCTGAGCTTCCTCATATGTCTTGCCTGTCACATCCGGTACTTTTACCATCTCTGAATCTGTTTGCTGTGTAGTCGTTCCTTTTCCACCTTTAAATACGCCCACTGCATTTCCTACAAGGAACATGATCAAAAGTGCGATCACAACACCGGCAACAACCATAAGAATCTTCATGATCTTCTTCGTGTCTTTATTCACTTCATTCTTCTTACGGCGATCATCATAACGGTCTTTGCGGCGGTCGTCGTAATCATCCTCATAATCATCATCATAGCGGCTTCTGCGGCGATCATCATAATCATCGTCATCATCATAACGGCTTCTGCGGCGGTCGTCATAGTCATCATCGTAATCGTCATAATCATCATCATAGTCATCCTCGTAATCGTCGTCATAATCATCATCATAATTCTGACGATTCTTCATACGATTCAGTTCATCCTGTGACATAACAACCGTGGTCCGTCCTGTATCCTGAGATGCTGCCGGCATACGTTTTGTCACACCATCAAGAACTACAAAATCTCCATCCGGATCTACCAGTGAGTGCTTCAGATCCTGAAGCAGTTCCTCACAGCTCATATATCGTTTATTCGGCAGTTTCTGTGTACATTTCATAATAATGCACTCCAGACTGTACGGAATATCCGGTACTTCTTCTGCTGGAGACTTGATCACTTCATTCAAATGTTTCAAAGCAACCGTCACTGTCGAATCTCCGTCAAATGGAACATGCCCGGTGATCATCTCATACATCGTGATACCTGCTGAATAGATATCACTCTTCTCATCTACAATACCGCCTCTGGCCTGTTCCGGAGATGTGTAATGTACAGATCCCATCACCGTTGTTGTTACTGCCTGCGTTGCCGTTGATGTCGTAGCCCGCGCGATTCCGAAATCAGTAACCTTAACCTTTCCATCTTTGGAAATAATAATATTCTGCGGCTTAATATCCCGGTGAATGATATGGCAGTTATGCGCTGCCTGAATGCCTGTCACCATCTGAATAGAAATACTGATCGTCTCTTTTGCTGAAAGCTTTCCTTTCTTCTGAATGTAATCCTTCAGCGTAATTCCTTCTACAAGCTCCATGACCATATAATAAAGACCACGATCCTGTCCTACATCATAGACATTGACTACGTTTGGATGCATCAATCCTGCTGCTGCCTGAGCTTCGCTTAAAAACTTCTTAATAAACGTCTCATCCGAACGATATGTGCTCTTCAACACCTTGATCGCAACAAAACGATTCAGCTTATGGTCCTTGCCTTTATAGACATCTGCCATTCCGCCAGAACCGATACGACCAAGTATCTCGTATCGTTTCCCTAAAAATACTCCTTCTTTAATCATACACTCACCTCATCTGCAAATGGCTCAAACAATACCACTCCGATGTTATCTGTTCCTCCATTCTCTTTTGCTGCTTCCACCAGCATCTCACCTGCCTCGACGATATCCCGGCTTCCCTGAACAATATGGAAAAGTTCTTCATCTTCCACCATATTACTTAATCCGTCTGTACACATCAGAATGATGTCTCCCCGTTTCAGACGGTGTTCATAAAAGTCCACATCCACATCAGCTTTTGCACCGATCGCTCTTGTGATAATATTCTTATCCGGATGATGCTTCGCTTCTTCCGGCTTAATTCCACCGAGACGAACCATCTCTTCTACAAGAGAATGATCCTTACTTAGCTGTTGGATTCCCTGATTGATCAGATACAGACGGCTGTCTCCCACATTGGCAAAATACAGCATCTGTTCTTTCACAGTAGCGGCAACAACCGTTGTTCCCATCCCCTTCAGATGTTCGTCACTGGATGCTTCTTTGATAATCTCACGATTGGCAGACTTGATTGCTTTCACAAGAACACGTTCGATATCCTCTCCCTCGCTCTTCGCAATCTCTTTGATCATCACTTCCACCGTACACTTGGAAGCATAATCTCCTGCCTGATGGCCACCCATACCATCCGCTACCACGAACAGGTTCTGGAAAATACCCAGTGGTTTTCCCGTCGTAAAGACGTAGTCCTGATTTACCTGTCGCACCATTCCAACATCTGTAATTGAAAATGTCTTCATACCTTCTATTCTCCTTCAGTTTCTACGTAGCGGCGCCTGAGCTGACCGCAGGCTCCGTCAATATCAGAGCCCATTTCCCTTCTTATAGTAACATTTATTCCGCTTTTTTCAA
>ENA-ORTY01004760-ORTY01004760.1-human-gut-metagenome-genome-assembly--contig:-NODE-4760-length-10407-cov-4.063176_pt1 | contig 10407 bp, 10 predicted proteins | sample MGYA00241917_ERZ509198 | MGnify/ENA primary metagenome ERZ509198 (study PRJEB26280, sample SAMEA2338857) | human gut metagenome | biome: human gut; feature: human-associated habitat; material: faeces...
CAAACGGTCAACGGGCTGAGGTAAAGCGGGCCTGCACTGCGAAGGAATATCCCTGCTTTCCGCGTCCGCTTCGCCATAAAGAAGTCTTTTGCTTTACAAGCGTATCATTCCAACAACTACAAATTTACACCTGAAAGCATCCGCCCCCGATAAATTCCCTCAGCAGGGAATTAGTCGGTACACATTCGCTTCCGATTCCCACAAAATAATCAAAAAATTTCAGCAGTCGCTTTGCTTCCAGATATTCCTCCGAATTTTTATCTACTGCAAAAAGAAGCGGTTCTACATATTGCTTAAGGACTGCAAGTTCATAGCTTAAGGAGGAATTGAACATAACATCTGCCTCTTCCTGATAAGGGAAGATATTTTTTTCTTCTCCACGACGTACTGAAGGCCACATGGATATTGTCCTCGTTGCTGAGGCTCCTCGCGTTCTCGCATCACGCACCAGTCTGCGGATCAGACGACCATCTGTTGATGGAATCCGGTTATGCTCATCAATATTCAATTGAGTCAATGCACTGATGTATATCTTGAATTTATTCTCATCACACAGATTCCTTGTGAGTTCAGGATTCAGGCAATGAATCCCCTCAATCACCAGCAGATCATTCTCTTCCAACTTTTTAGGTCTGGAACTGTATTGCCTTTTCCCGGTCTTAAAATCAAAGATTGGAAGATATACTTCCTCTCCCCGGAGCAGAGCATCCATATCCGCATTGAACTTTTCAATGTCGATTGCCTGCAGACTTTCAAAATCATAATTTCCCTCTGCATCCTTCGGCGTATGCTCTCTGTCCACAAAATAATTATCTACGGCAATCGGGTGTGGTCTTAATCCGTTCACCTTTAACTGAATCGACAACCGATGAGAAAACGTGGTCTTTCCCGAGGATGAAGGACCTGCGATCAGGACAAACTTCACATTCTTCCGGGAAGCGATCTTCTTTGCAATTTCTCCGATCTCCCGCTCCTGATGTGCCTCCTGTACCAGCACTACTTCTTTCATATCCGATGTAGTAATCCTGTCATTTAAAGCACCAACTGTATCGATCTCCTGCAGATCTCCCCAGCGTATTGCTTCATGCCGTACCTGGAATAACTTATTATATGGTTCAAACGGAGGAACAGTTTCCGGATCTTCTTTGGAAGGCATCTGGATCACTACACCATCCTCGTATGGATATAATGCAAAATATTTCAGATAACCTGTATCAGGAACCATATATCCATAAAAGTAGTCTTCAAATTCATTGATACTGTACAGATTTACCTTTGAAACCCTCCGGTACGCAAAAAGCCTTTCCTTGTCATACATTCCATACTTATGGAACAGCTCCACAGCTTCTCCAGTATCAATGCAACGCTTTTGGATTGGGATTGCCATTTTTGCAAGTTCCCGCATCCTCGCCTCTACCTTTGCAAGAAATGTCTCATCCGGCTTTTCTTTTTTGTCAACCGTACAATAAAATCCGGGACCCATCGTAAAATGTACCCTGATCCTTACCCGGTGTTTCAGATCATGCCCGGAAATATCATGGAATGCTTTAATGAAAAGGAAACACAGACTTCTTCGATATGTGTCATTTCCAATAGGATCTGCCGTTGTAAGAAAATGAATCTCGCAATCCTTTTCAACTGTCTTCCGTAACTCCCGAAGATGATAACCATCGACCATTGCCAGGACGATCTGATGTTCATAATCAGGCTGGAACTCTCTGGCTATCTCGGAATATGTCGTACCTTTCTTATATTCTTTCGTAATATTCCCTAAGGTCACTCTGCATACAGACTCTTCCATCTGCCGCCACCTCCTGCATAATTCAGACGATCTGAAATGGATGTTCTACCGGATCTGTCAACACATCCAGTACCGGTAATTTTCTGTTCAGAAACTGTTTCATGTCTTCGATAAAAATATATTCCGTTCCGTAATGTCCTGCATCAATAATTGCAAGTCCCTGCTCCACTGCGTCCAGTCCGTCATGATGTCCGATATCTCCGGTCACCAGAACATCCGCTCCCTTTGCAAGTGCCACCGGAATGCCGGACTTTCCCGATCCCGGAAGAATGGCAAGTCTTCTGACCGGACGGTTCATGTCTCCGAATACTTTCAGACTGCCTAATTCCAGTTTATGCTTTACATAAACGCAACATTCTTCCAACGTCATCGTCTCCGGCAGTTCTCCAATTCTTCCGATTCCCTTTTCTTCACCGACTTCATCAGTCTGCGTCACATCCAGTACATCCGTATGGGCAATGTCCAACACTTTTCCTGCCAGCTCTGCCATCCCCAGTACATCATAATTCGTATGCATCGCATAATAAGAAATATCATTCTGGATCAGCTTTACGATCCTCCGTGTAATAAAATCTTCGTCTGTCACTTTCTTTACGGCTGAAAAAAGTAACGGATGATGCGTGATAAGCATATCTGCTCCTGCCTCGATCGCACGTTCGATCACCCGGTCTGTTGCATCCAGTGCCAGGTAAACCCGGTTCACTTCCTTATCTGCACGTCCTGCCAGCAGTCCTACATTATCAAAATCCAGTGCTGCCGTTCTTGGATATGTCGCTTCGATCACCTGCATAATTTCTTTACACTGCATAATAATCCATCCCTTTCTGTGCTTCTTCCAGTTCTTTTTTTAATTCTGTTCTTCGCTGCTCAATACGTCTGTTCTCTTTTCCATCCAGTCCTGCCAGGATCTGCTCGCGGATCAATATCTCACGTTGCAGATACTCTCTTAGTACCGGATTGCGGTTCTGAAGAAGAAATCTGCCATATTTCAGTTCCGGCTCTGACCACATCTCTGTCCTTTTTCCAGACTTTATCTCTTTCCCGGACTTTAATTTTTCCTCTTTTCCGGAATTTGATTTCATTTCTTCCCAGGATTCTTCCTCCTTATCTGAGGTTTTCTTTAATGGACATACCTTCAGGATCGTATAGTATTTACCGTCATCCTTTACCATATTTTCGTCCAGGATATCATAGCCTTCTTCCAGCAGAAACCTTCTGACCCTTTCGATCTCCGACTGGGGCTGCAAAATACATTCTTTCAGACTTTTTGCGATCTGCTCTCCCTCCGTCAGGATTCGGATCATCAGACCTCCGCCCATTCCCGCAATGACGGCTGACTCAGCTTCTCCTTTTTTCAGTGCTGAAAAGCCATTCGACAGGCGGATCTCTATCTTCTTTTCCATTTTATTTTCTGCTATATGTTCTCCCGCCCTCTGCAGCGGTCCTTCATTAATGTCCATTGCGATTGCTCCGGGAATGCGATTCTGTTCCACCAATGCAATGGGAATATAGGCATGGTCTGTTCCAATATCCGCTAATTTATAACCGGCGGTCACAAAATCTGCGACCGCCTGTAATCTTGTTGATAATTCCATCATTAATCCAAATAATCTCTTAACTTTCTGCTTCTGCTCGGATGGCGAAGCTTTCTGAGTGCTTTTGCCTCAATCTGACGGATACGCTCTCTCGTAACGTCAAATTCACGTCCTACTTCTTCCAGAGTTCTTGCACGACCGTCATTCATACCAAAACGGAGTCTGAGTACCTTCTGTTCTCTTTCTGTTAATGTGTCCAGCACTTCATCTAACTGTTCTTTCAGTAATGTCTGAGCGGCAGCCTCTGCCGGAACAGGCACATTATCATCCTGGATAAAGTCTCCAAGATGACTGTCCTCTTCCTCTCCGATCGGAGTCTCCAGTGATACCGGCTCCTGTGAAATTTTCAGGATCTCTCGCACACGTTCCACCGGCATATCCATTTCTTTTGCAATCTCCTCCGGCAATGGCTCTCTTCCCAGCTCCTGAAGAAGCTGTCTTGATACACGGATCAGCTTATTGATCGTCTCAACCATATGAACCGGAATACGGATCGTTCTGGCCTGGTCTGCGATTGCTCTCGTGATTGCCTGACGAATCCACCACGTTGCATAAGTACTGAACTTATATCCCTTACGATAATCAAATTTCTCCACAGCCTTGATCAGTCCGAGATTTCCCTCCTGGATCAGATCCAGGAAAAGCATTCCTCTTCCCACATATCTCTTTGCAATGCTGACTACAAGTCGTAAGTTCGCTTCAGCCAGTTCTTTTTTTGCTTCCTCGTCTCCTTCTTCCATTCTCTGTGCAAGCTCGATCTCACGCTCCGCACTCAGAAGCGGAACTTTTCCGATCTCTTTCAGATACATACGCACCGGATCTTCAATGCTGACGCCCTCCGGGACAGACAGGTCGATATTCTCAACATCTACATCATCTTCATCCGATATGATAATATCAATATCTACATCCACATCGTCTTCCGTATCTTCACTGATCCGCAGAACATCAATATTGTTCGCTTCAAGATAATCGAACACTTTCTCCATCTGATCCGCATTCAGTTCCATATCATTGAAAAAATCATTGATCTCCTGAACATCAAGAATGCTCTTCTTCTTCTTTCCAAGTGCAACCAGTTCTTTGAGTCTTTCCATGAATTTCTGAGTAATATCTTCCATTGTCCATCCTTCCTTCGCTGCGTGAAAAACGCAGCCTGTCTTCTTTATTTTATCCTTCTTAAATAGAAATATGCAGTGTCCTGAGGTTCTCCAGTTTCCGCTTCTCCTCCATCAGCTTCTGAAGTCCCGCCATATCGGTGGGATCCAGATTCATCGTCTGATAATCAATTCCCGATGCTTTTACTTTCAGTATCGTTTCACGGAGAGCCTGTTCACGCTCTTCCTTTGTATGCAGTTCCCTGATCCTTGTATTGAACAGTGAGGCAACCTCCCGATGTTCTTCTTCCCCGGTAAAATGATTCAGGATCTTTGCCGGATTCAGTCCGCCCTCTTTTCTCTGCTCATACAGAAGCTCCGCCACCGTCCGGTAAAGGTCTTCCGTAAAATCTCCCGGACTTATGTAATTGCTAATCTGATCGAACAGACGCTCTTCCTCGATCATCCATGTCAGCAATGCTTTCTGCGACAGATGGATTCCGTCTTCCTTTTTCTTTTCCACGCCATCTGCACGCTTCGGTCTCACCACCGGTCTCGCCATTCCCGCACTGACTGCTGTCTTCGCGACCATCTTATCCAGACTGTCCCGGCTGATCCGGTATGCCGTGGCAACCGCTTCAATATAATTATTACGTTCCAGTTCATCTTCAAAGGTCAGAAGCCGTCTCGATACTTCTCTGAAGAACTCTGTCTTCCCCTCCGGTGAGTTCATATCAAACTCCCGTTCCAGCATCTCCAGGCTGAACATAAAGCCATTTCTTGCCGCCTGAATCCTTTTTTCATACTCCTCCGCTCCCAGATTTTTGATAAATTCATCCGGGTCTTTATACGGATCCATCCGGATCACTTTTGCTGAAATACCAGCCTCCCGCAGGATTGGCACTGCACGGAGTGCTGCCCTGGTTCCTGCATCATCACTGTCATAAGTCAGATAAACTTCCTTTACATATCTTTTGATCAGCGATGCATGCCCCGCTGTCAGTGCAGTTCCCAAAGATGCGACCGCATTCGTAAATCCTGCCTGATGCAGAGAGATCACATCCATATATCCCTCGCACAGCAGAAAATATGGTTTCCGGGATGTCCTCGCACGATTCAGACCATACAGATTCCTGCTCTTGTCAAAAACCACTGTCTCCGGTGAATTCAGATACTTCGGCTTTCCGTCTCCCATAACACGACCACCAAATCCGATCACCCGGTTATTCACATCCATGATCGGGAACATGACTCTGTTCCAGAACTTATCATATACGCCCTGACGTTCATCCGTATTGATCAGTCCCGCTTTTCGGATCAGTTCCTCACTGTACCCCTTTCCTCTGAGATACTTATAAAGATCATCACTGTACGGATTGGAATATCCGAGACCAAATGCCAGTATCATTTCATCAGAAAGCTGTCTGTCTTTCAGATATCTGTACGCATGGAAACCACGTTCATTCTTCAACTGCACATAGAAATACTTTGCCGCCAGCCTGTTCATCTCCAGGATCGTTGCTTTCAGATCTGCTCTTTCCTTTGCCTCTTTTGAGTACTCCTGCTCGGGCAATTCAATGCCCGCCCGGTCTGCCAGATATTTCATCGCTTCTACAAAGGAGAAATTTTCATATTCCATCAAAAATGTAAATACATTTCCACCTGCTCCGCATCCAAAGCAATAATACATCTGCTTCTGCCGGCTCACAGAAAATGACGGGGACTTTTCATTATGGAAAGGGCAAAGCCCGAAATAAGAACTCCCCTTTTTCTGAAGCCTTACATAGCCGGATATCACATCTACTATGTCATTTCTTGATCTTACTTCTTCTATCAGCTCTTCTGAATAGTACATGTCCGCCTCCACTTAAAAGAATACTCTATTGGTTATATTCGACAAAACTTCTGACTTTCCTTTTTATTTCACAGGATTTTTTCAACTTATTTTCTACTTTTCTTTCAGACGTCGTTCCAGTGCATTTACAACCGTTTCCAGAACTTTGATTCTTGCATAGTATTTATCATTGCCTTCTACTACAATCCACGGTGCATATTCTGTCGACGTCCGAAGCAGCATCTCATTGACTGCTGCCTCATACAGATCCCACTTTTCCCGGTTACGCCAGTCTTCCTCTGTAATCTTCCACTGCTTTTCAGGATTTTGCTGACGTTCCTTAAATCTGCGTTCCTGCTCATCCTTATCAATCTGCATCCAGAATTTCAACACGACCGCACCTGCATCATACAGATCTTTTTCCATATCATTGATCTCCTGATAGGCTCTCTGCCACTCTCCGGCTGTACTGAATCCCTCGATCCGCTCTACCATCACCCTGCCATACCATGTCCTGTCAAAAATAGCAATATGCCCGTCCTTTGGCATTGCTTTCCAAAATCTCCACAGATAATGATGTGCCTTTTCCACTTCTGTCGGTGCTGCTGTAGGATTCACCACATACCCTCTTGGATCCATTTTCTCCGTCAGACGCTTGATAGCACCACCTTTTCCACCTGCATCCCATCCCTCAAATCCAATTACCACCGGAATCCTTCTCCGATACACTTCTCCGTGCAATTTCTCTATTTTCTTCTGCAGCTTCTTCAGTCTTTTTTCGTATTCTTCTTTTCCATAAGCCAGCGTCAGATCTGCCCTGGAGAGAACGGATGACTGAAGCATTTCCAGTTCCCCACCTGCCTGACGCATGATTTCTGCTGCTTCCTGCTGACCTGAAACCTGTTCTGCCGCCTTAATTGCCTGTTCCTCCATACGCCTTCTCTGTACAGCTTCTACCGCCTCAGCAAGTGCATGGATCACCGTCATATAAATCTTTACTGTCGCGAAACGCCTGTCGGTTGCCTCGATCACAGTCCACGGTGCAGATTTTGTATCACTTCTGTATAATACTTCTTCCATCATGGCTGCATACTCTGAATATTTTGCATTTCTCTCCCGGTCTCCCTGAGAAACCCGCCAAGCGGTCTCCTTCTTTTCTAAAAGCTTTTCAAACCTCTTTTTCTGCTCTTTCTGATCAATATCCAGCAGAAGCTTCACCAGGATCGTTCCACCATCCGTCAACTGCTTCTCAAACGCCTCAATCGAATGAAATGCTGTCTCAATTTCTTTTTCTCTTGTCCTTTTTTCAAACCGGTCAATCAAGACTTTCCTGTACCAACTGCCATCAAAGATAGCAATCCGCCCCGCCTCCGGGGTCTTTGTCCAGAATCTCCACAGGAACGGATGCATTCGTTCATCCTCAGTCTCTGCTTTGATCGGAAATACCTGAAATCCTCTCGGATCCATACTCTGGATCAGCTTTCCGATCTGAACTCCCTTTCCCGATGCACCAAAGCCTTCAAAAACAATCATCACCGGAATTTTCAGTTCTCTGCATTCTCTCTGCAATCTGCCAAGTTCTATTTCCATCTGCGGCATCTTCGCTTTATACTCTTCTTTAGAAATCTTTTTTGTCAAATCAACCTTTTCAAGCATTGCATCCTCCTTCAAATTCATTCGCACTGTTCCAATTCTATCCTTATTATAGCATAAACAACTTCATTTCATCCCGAAGAATACATTTTAGCAAACAAAAAAGGAAACCTTTCTTAACTTAAGGTCTCCTTTTTCAACTTAATGCGGAAGATGGGACTTGAACCCACACGACACGAATGTCACAAGATCCTTAGTCTTGCTCGTCTGCCAATTCCGACACTTCCGCTCAAACAATATATAATGCGGAAGATGGGACTTGAACCCACACGGCACGGATGCCACAAGATCCTTAGTCTTGCTCGTCTGCCAATTCCGACACTTCCGCATTTCATATGTTCTATGATCTTCACAGGATTGCTCCGTGCTGACCACGAATAGTATAATACTATGTTCAAGGTGAAATGTCAACAGTTTTTTTAATTTTTTTATTAATATCTACAATTTTGACAATTCACATAAATCAAAAGAACTGACCCCACCCGGAATCAGTCCTCTTTTCTCAGCTTTTGATAAAATTAAGCTACTTTTTCTTTTGCAAGTGCTGCAAGTGTAGCGAATCCTTCTTTATCGCTTACTGCAAGCTCTGCAAGCATCTTTCTGTTCATGTCAACGTTAGCCAGTTTCAGACCGTGCATGAATTTGCTGTAAGAAAGTCCGTTCATTCTTGCTGCTGCATTGATACGGGCGATCCAAAGCTGTCTCATCTGACGCTTACGCTGCTTTCTTCCTGCATAAGATGATGTAAGAGCTCTCATTACAGACTGCTTTGCAACTCTGTACTGCTTGGAACGTGCTCCTCTGTATCCCTTAGCCAGTTTTAATGTTCTGTTATGTTTCTTCTTAGCGTTCATTCCGCCTTTGATTCTTGCCATTTCTTAATCCTCCTTAATCAACTCTCAAATCTTACAGATATGGTAAAACCTTTTTCATGTTCTTTACATTGGTTGCATCTGTAATTGTAGCCTGTCTCAGATTTCTCTTTCTCTTTGTAGATTTCTTTGTTAAGATATGGCTCTTGTAAGCTTTATTTCTTTTCAGCTTTCCTGTCCCTGTTACTTTGAAGCGCTTTGCAGCCGCTCTATTAGTTTTGATTTTTGGCATGATAATTTCCTCCTTTATTGTGCTGCCTTTCCGGATCTTCATCCCGGGTCATATTGCTTTAACGTCTTTCAGTTAAAACCATGCTCATATTTCTGCCTTCCAGCTTTGCTGCCTTCTCAACGACTGCAACATCTTCCAGCATCTTTGCAAAATCATCCAGTATATGCTTGCTCTGCTGTACGTGAGCCATCTCACGTCCCCGGAAACGCAGTGTCACCTTGACCTTATTTCCCTTGGAGATGAACTTCTTAGCATTATTCATCTTCGTATTAAGGTCATTTGTATCGATATTCGGTGATAAACGCACTTCCTTGATTTCAACAGTTCTCTGCTTCTTCTTGGCCTCTTTTTCTTTACGGGTCTGCTCATACTTATACTTTCCGTAATCAATAATCTTGCAGACTGGCGGTTTCGCTCCCGGAGCAATCTTTACAAGGTCAAGCTCCGCTTCCTGTGCAAGTTTCATAGCTTCTCTTGCTGACATGATACCTAACTGTTCCCCATCCGTGCCGATCAGTCTTACTTCTCTGTCTCTGATCTGCTCGTTAATCATTAAATCGCTAATTGTCGTATACCTCCGTCAAATGAATTTCCTTTAGGTTCTTTGCGAAAAACACAAAAAAACGAGTGAATATCATATCCACCCGACAAATATACAAACTTTCAGCAAAAGTTCTTCTTATCGATATCAGACCATCAGTCACTCATTTGTGCTGCGGTGAGAGTGGATACTCTACTTGGTTTTTTGCTTAACGCAATGTATAATTTACCACATCCCACCACTTCTGTCAACACTTTATTTCACAATAATTTGCAACAATTATTTTTTATCTTTTGTATATGTAAGCACAACACCAATAACTGATACAATAAAAGCAAACGGAGCAATTCTTACAAACAAAAATTCAAATGCATGCAGCAATGTGCCCGCAGCTGCCAGTTCCGGATCATTGAAGTCCCAGTTTAAATATTCACTTCCCATAGTTGCAAGACAAATAAATATACTCATAATCCCCACGCCTAATAAAATCAGCAGCCATCGAATTATTCTGATCCTCATTGTGGTTCTTTTAGCCAGCTGTAAATTGATCGCTTCCAGCCTTTCAGAAATACTTTTTAAATTCAATTCATCGTCAGGAGAAGGTTCCGCTACGTCTTCTCCTAATAAAACACTTACCGAAGTATCCAGTTCTTCTGCCAGTGATATAAGCATCCCCGAATCAGGAACTGACAGCCCAGTTTCCCTTAGTTAAAGATATGACCCCTCATTATCAGTCTACTTTTCCAATAAATCGGTAGTATATCTCTATTTCCTGTATTCTT
>ENA-ORTY01004762-ORTY01004762.1-human-gut-metagenome-genome-assembly--contig:-NODE-4762-length-10405-cov-3.125507_pt1 | contig 10405 bp, 9 predicted proteins | sample MGYA00241917_ERZ509198 | MGnify/ENA primary metagenome ERZ509198 (study PRJEB26280, sample SAMEA2338857) | human gut metagenome | biome: human gut; feature: human-associated habitat; material: faeces...
TTGACACTGGAAGGAAAGATGGCTTACCTGAATAAAATCCAAGTTCAGGCGGGAGTCACTCTGCAACAGAGCCATTACAGCAAACCGCACATCTGGAACAAAGAAGCTCCGGCGGTGAAGAAAATGATGCGTACGCCAAATACTTACGGCTATTTTACAGCAACCTACACCCCGATAAAACCGTTATCTATCGCTCTTTCCGGTACCTATACCGGTTCGATGCTGGTTCCCCACGAGCCGGTTCCGGGATTCCTTGAAAATCCGATAACGGTGAATACCAAAGACTTTTTCGATATCGGTTTGAAAGCTGCTTATGACTTCAAACTTTACAAGTCGATGAACTTGCAGGTGAATGTCGGCGTACAGAATATTTTCAATGCCTACCAGAACGACTTCGACAAAGGGGCTGACCGTGACTCCGGTTATATCTATGGTCCGTCATTGCCGAGAAGTTTCTTTGCCGGAGTGAAGATAAGTTATTAAAATTCGATTAAGATTTAAAATCGTCATAAATAGGGATTGTTTTGCATGGAGACAATCCTTATCTTTGCAAAAAACAAACTAAACCTTGACTTAGGTGCACAGAATAAATGTGCAAGATGACCGAATGAAACAATTGTACCTACATATAATGAAGTGGTTTTTGCCTGTACTGTTTATTTCGTACATGGCAGGGATTACTTTGTTTACTCACTCTCATGTAGTAAACGGGGTTACAATTGTCCACTCACATCCTTTTAAGAAGGGCACCGAACACAATCACACGACAGTCGAGTTTCAGTTACTTCATCTATTGAACCAAGTGTTGGTGACAGATAGCGGGTTATTACCTATATTTGTTGTTTCCGTTTTATCATTATTATGTATTCTTCTTATTCGTCCGCAAGGTGCGTGTTATTGCCGGTCTTGTCCGGGTGTTGTCTCTCTTAGGGCACCTCCTGTCCCTTAGTCTACATTTATCGAAATTGCTATTTATTTTTAGAAACAGTACTTATTATTGTTTCCGTTTCCTTTATTACTTTCTGAATTTAAACGATTAAAAGACTAACGACAATGAAGAAATATCTATTAGTCCTGGTCAGCCTATGCTGTGTCTTATCGGCCGCATTCGCTGAGAATCCGGATTACCCTGAGCTGAAAAAATCTGATGCAAATATTATCGGTCATGTATTGGATAAAAAGACGAAAGAACATTTGCCTTATATTACAGTCGCACTGAAAGGCACTACGATAGGAACTGTGACTGATGCAACCGGGCATTATTTTCTGAAGAACCTGCCGGAAGGTAGCTTTGTTCTCGAAGTGAGTTCAGTTGGCTATAAAACACTTACTCGCAACGTTACCCTGAAGAGAGGAAAGACATTAGAGGAAGATTTTGAAATAGAAGAAGATGCGATCGCTTTAGACGGAGTGGTGGTTTCTGCCAATCGCAGTGAAACGACTCGGCGTCTGGCTCCGACTTTGGTCAATGTTGTTGATTTGAAACTTTTTGAAACGACTAATTCTTCAACTCTGTCGCAGGGATTGAACTTCCAACCCGGTGTCCGTGTAGAAACAAACTGCCAGAATTGTGGTTTCCAGCAAGTCCGTATCAATGGTTTGGACGGGCCTTATACGCAGATATTGATTGATTCGCGTCCTGTGTTCAGCGCTCTTTCGGGAGTATACGGGTTGGAGCAGATTCCTGCCAGTATGATTGAGCGAGTAGAGGTCATGCGTGGGGGAGGATCAGCCTTGTTCGGCTCTTCAGCCATTGCTGGAACAATTAATATCATTACGAAGGAACCTTTACGTAACTCCGGTCAGTTGTCGCATACCATTACTTCTGTCGGAGGAAGTTCCTCGTTTGATAATAACACATCGTTGAATGCTTCTTTGGTGACTGACGATCATCGTGCGGGATTGTATATTTTCGGACAAAACCGTCATCGGTCCGGATATGACTATGACGGCGACGGATTTACAGAACTTCCTGAATTGAAGAATCAAACAGTCGGTTTCCGTTCTTATCTGAAGACAAGTACATATTCAAAGTTGACATTCGAATATCACCATATGCAGGAGTTTCGCCGGGGTGGGGATATGTTGGACCGTCCACCTCACGAAGCCCATATTGCGGAGCAGTTACAACATTCGATAGACGGCGGGAGTTTGAAATATGATTATTTCTCACCAAATGAAAAGAATCGTCTGAGTATCTTCGCGTCGGCTGCCAATACAGACCGTGACAGTTATTACGGTCCCGGGAATGACCCTCTCAAAGCATACGGAAAGACAACAGACCTTATTGCTATGGGGGGTGCCCAATACGTACATACGTTTGATAAATGTCTTTTCATGCCTTCCGATCTCACTGCGGGACTTGAATACAACCGTGACCGGCTGAAAGATAATATGTGGGGATACGATCGTCATACGGATCAGACAGTGAATATTTACAGCGCCTTCCTGCAAAATGAGTGGAAGAATGAACGCTGGAGTATTTTGGTCGGAGGACGTCTCGATAAACATAATATGGTAGATAATATCATTTTTAGCCCACGTGCCAATTTGCGCTTTAATCCTACGCAGAATATCAACTTGCGTTTGAGTTATTCTTCCGGTTTTCGTGCTCCTCAGGCTTTTGATGAGGATATGCATATTGAAAATGTAGGTGGAACTGTTGCCATGATTGAACGGGCGAAGAATCTGAAGGAAGAGAAGTCGCAGAGTTTTAGTGCATCCGCAGATATCTATCATCGTTTTGGCGCTTTTCAGACTAATTTTCTGATAGAAGGATTCTACACAAAACTGACAGATGTCTTTGTGCTGGGTGAACCTTATAATCGTGGAGACGGTGTTCTGGTGAAATTACGTAGTAATGGTCCGGGTGCCAAAGTAGTGGGGGTAACGCTGGAAGGGAAACTGGCTTATCTTTCCTTGTTGCAAGTACAGGCAGGATTGACATTGCAGCGTAGCCGATATGATGAACCGCATAAGTGGCATGATGATGTGCCTGCCAAGAGGACGATTTTCCGTACTCCCAATGTGTATGGCTATTTCACCGCTACCTATATTCCGATTAAACCTTTATCAATAGCCTTGTCAGGTACATATACTGGTAGTATGTTTGTGCAACGCATGGATATTACAGCCAAAAATGCTGCAATGGGTGATATGCCCGAACGAAAAGCGGAAGCTGTTAAAACTCCGAAGTTCTTAGATTTGGGCGTGAAACTTGCTTATGACTTTAAATTATATAAAACAGTTGATTTACAACTTAGCGGTGGTGTTCAGAATATTTTGGAAGCCTATCAGAAAGATTTTGATAGAGGAGCAAACCGTGATTCCGGCTATATCTATGGTCCCGCACTGCCGAGAAGTTTTTTTGCAGGAGTGAAGATTAGCTATTAAAACAGTGTATAAAAGATTTGTCTCCAGATAAACATATATAAAAAACAGCTTTCATTTTTCATATCCGCAAAATGAAAGCTGTTATTATTCTAGTAAGAAGGCAGAGTCAATGATTGCAAACCTTTGTGATATCTACGGTAAAACCTTCATCGGTAGACATAAACTTACCTTTCATCTTGAGAAACTCTATAAGTTCATCAATATCCATATTTTCTGCCGAACAAGTATAGAAGCGTTGATCTTCTCCGAACTTTTCAATAATTGCCTTCTTTAATGATGATTCTGAGTAACTATTACCTTTCATCATGTGAAGGACTTCATGAGCATGTAATTGTTCCATAATCTATTTTTTTGCAAAGATAATACGGGCATATAGATTAAAACTGTAACATATGTGACAAAGGTCAATTATATCTATTAATTATGGTTTATTTATTGTTTTTTCGACCATATCTTTATCTATTCCGAATTTTTCATTTGTCTGGCATTCACCGGCAGGTTCTACGTGTACAAGAATGTCATAAACGTTATCTATGGAACTTTTTATGCTTTTTTCCACCGATTCTGCAATCTCATGGGCTTGTGTGATGGTAATTTGTGGATTAACCTCTATATCGAGGGTAATCATATAAAGATTCCCTATCATTCTTGACCTTACACGGTGCGGGTTGCTTGCGCCGGGGACTTCCTCTACGGCTTCAAAGATCTTGTTATATACATTCACATCTTTAACACCGTCCATTAGTTCGACATTAGAATCAATAAAGATACTGACAGACGATTTTATAATAAAGAGACTGATTATTAATCCTGTGATTGAATCGAGTATCGGTAGTTTGAATATAAAGGTAAAGACCAGTCCTACCAAAACTCCGGATGAAATAATAACATCATTACGCATATTGATCGCATTTGCTGTCAGTAAAGAGCTATCAATTCTCTTTCCTTGTTTATACTGATACAGGGCCAGCAAGAGCTTTCCAATGATAGAGAATACAGTAACATATATCGCAATAGCCGAAGGAACCTCTTTTGTTGCATCCGAAAAGATGTTGGCAACGGAGGATAACAACATTTGCATACCGGCATAAAATATTACGAGCGACAGGATTTTGGTTGCGATTCCTTCCGCTTTCTCATAGCCGAATACATACTTTTTTGAAGGTGGGCGGTTCATGATGCGTGCAGTGAAAATCATTACGATAGAGATGATTACATCGGTTGCCGAATCAATACCGTCACCGAGTACAGCCAAACTGCCTGCAAATAATCCGACAATGATTTTTGATGCGGAAAGTATGGCGTTGCCAATTGTACTTACCCAGGAAGTTCTGATTAATATTTTCTCTCGTGACATATAATTACTATGTTTATGAAGCGAATATATATTATTTTATAATACTGACCCTCATATTGTTCTTTTTATTATCATAATTTGATATGTGAGAGGACATGAAATCTAATAAATCACTATAATCTTTCTTTCTCCTTTTAGTAGTTTGGATGTTTTAGTTGTATTATATATAGACAGTCAATTAAAACAAGACATTAACCCATAAATAGTTAGCCTTTATGTTCAAAAAATTAAGTACCTCTCTGCTGATAGTATTAGCTTATGTTTTATACTCATGCACATCTGCCGTCAGGCAAGAGATTGCCATTTTACCTACTCCCGTTAATTTAATGGAACAGTCAGTCAGTTTTGTCTTTAGAGATGAGATGAAGAATACTTCCTGCCTATAGAGAGAAAGATTGTGAAGCCTGCTGATATTCTCAGAATGGCAATTTGTCACTCAACAAGGTAAATAGTTCTCGCCTTGGAGTATAGGCTTTGAATTGTTCTTGTTGTTGAGTCATAACGTTGCTTTTTGTTAGTTTGTTGTTGAGCGAATCGTTTCTTGGTATAACAAGTTTCCATTGGAAAACGTTTCTCCGATTATCTGTCTTTTTAGAAACGATTCTGCTCGGTACAAACTACATACAAACAAAGCTTACAAAGCCAAAGTTATCTTTTAAACAGCAATCTTAATACCTCTTTTTTTGTTGCAATAGCGTTTGCATTGCTGGCAAAGATCATATCCCAGCATTGTTCCTAAAATGAAATCTTCTTCAGCTGTCAATTGATTTAAAGGACGAGTGATAATATGTCGCATAGCTTCCATACATTCGGGTTTACCAAAAAACAGGTTGATTTTATTAGTACTTATCTCCTGTATCATATAGCTGATGTTTTGGTTCTTCAACCGGCGCACGGCAAAGTCTTCATGTTCTTTACTCATTGTATAAAGTACCATGTTACGTATACCTTTCTTAAACTCATAAATATGATTGAGGAAAATCCGGATTTCACCGGGAATGATTCTTTTGGTAGCCATGATGCAAACAATTGTTTATATTAAGGTAAAGGTTAGCTTATTTCTTGTTTTACTTGTTCAGCCCATGCACTGATACGTTCCTCTGTCTGATTGTCTTCGTTGACTTCATCAATTGGAAGTCCGACAAATTTGCCGTCTACGACCGCTATGGAAGAATCGAATGTGTATCCAGCCGTATCTACTGCTCCGCAGAATTTGCAATGCGTGTCTTTCAGGTCTTCATAAATAATCCCGATGGCATCGCAGAATGTATCGCTATATGAGTCGGAATCACCGCAACCGAACAAGGCTACATATTTATGAGACAAATCGCATTTCTTTAAAACATTTACTCCGTCATACCAATCGTCTTGCAGTTCGCCGGCTCCCCAAGTAGAGCTGCCTAGCACAAGTACATCATACTCATTGACTAAAGCCTCTGTAAGTTTAGATACTTCAAAAATATGTGCGGAAGGAACATTTAGTTTCTCTGCAATTCGACGGGCGACGTCTTCGGTTGTTCCGGTTGTGGAACCATAAAATACTCCAATTTTATTCATCTTTGATATTTTTTTAATGTGATGCTGCAAAGATAGGGTACCTTGTAGAAATAGAAAATCCCTATTAATAATGGAATAATAGTCTCATTCTCATCATAAGTGGGGATAAAATAACTATGTTTTTTGATACTTTTATTTAAAATAGCTATCTTTGGGTCGATCAAAACAAACATTATATGAATATGAGAAATTTAAAGTATTTTTCTTTTGGAATCATCAGTCTGATTTTCGCTTCATGTATAGAAGAAAAAAACTTATCTATTCAGAATGAGGAAGAACTGGAAAATGCAGAACTTGGTTTATCTACAGATTTTTCTCTAAAAACAGAGAGGAGCATATCTATTACTGCTACTGACGGAGAAGGAAAAACACAGAAAGGGGTAAAAATGGGGATATTTGCAAGTCAACCTTACACGGGCGAAGGAATTATCTCTGTCGAACCTATTTTTGTTGGATATACAGATGCTTCCGGTAAATTGAATGCGGATGTAGTCGTCGCCAATAATCTTTCTAAAGTCTTTGTTGCTCCACTTACTGCAGGATATGGGCAGGTGCAGGAAGTGGATGTACGGAATGTTAGCTCATTAAATTTTCGTGGAGTTGCTTTCCCGCAGGCTGCTACTGTGACTCGTGCTGCTGCAGATGAAATTCCACAGATTTTTGGTCCAATCAGCGGGCTTTATCAATTATTTATTCCTTATAAAAATGACGAAGTGAATGAGAATGGTATACCTGTTCAGGGAGGTTGCTCGTTGGTGTCAAAAGAACAACTTTCTCCGGCATTGATTAATAAGATTGATAGTTGGTATCCGGAAAAAAAGAATGTTCAGACAGCGGATTTATCAAAGAATTCTGATTTGAGAATTGTTGATGAGGACGGAGCTCAGGTTTGGGTGACTTATGTTGGAGACGGTGGTTTCTGTGTGGATAATCAAACTGTTTATAATTCATTGCTATATTATAATTATAAAGAGGGGGATTTAAAAAGTGATGTTTATAAACTTCACATGACTATGTTACTGCCTAATACAAATCAGTTGCAATGTCCGTCAGGCTTAAAAGTTCAGTTGCTTTATTGGGATGGCTCGAAATATAGTAAGGTTTTTCCAAATGGTACACGAATCGGGTTTGCCGTTGCGCGTGCCGGATTTAAGAAAGACGGTACTGCTATAACAGATAAACTTGCATATAGTTTTAAGAATACGATGAGTCCTGCCGTTAATGGGGATGTGAATGGAATGTATTACTCTACTCCAGAATTGAATACATGGGGTAAAACTCAAGCAGTAACTCGTGAATTGGACGGCTATAATTGTTGTGTGACAGGTTTTGATATCCGTCCTTTTGGAGACAGGAAGGCTGATTATGATTTCAATGATGTAATGGTAAAGGTAACGGCTACTCCTGAAAAAGCTATTAGGCCGGGTGAAGATATTCCAGTTGATGAAGATGTGACTGTGGCTGAATCAATTCATGGTACGTTAGCTTTCGAAGATCAATGGCCTAATCCCGGTGATTATGATTTAAATGACTTTGTAGTGAACTATACATATGGTGTCTATAAAAATGTGGATAATAAAATTAACGGTATCCAAATGCGGTTTAGACCGATTGCTAAGGGTGCGGCAAGTTATACAAAAATTGGTTTTGGGATAGAACTACCGTTGGCTTCGAATGATATTGATGTAGCAGAAGTAGAGGGAGCTATTTTAGAAAGTGGAGACTCAAACGCTACTTTCATTATTTGGGAAGATATAAGTAAACCTTTTGCTGGTGGTGAAACAGGTTTTATCAATACAGAAAAAGGCTCTTCTTTTGTTTCGGCAGAAGAGTTGGTTGTGACTATCCCATTAAAAGCAGTAACTAGCAATGTTTCTATGATGAAGTTTAATCCGTTTATATTTGTCAATAAGCGTTCGCATGAGATTCATTTAACGGATTTTGCTCCGACATCAAAAATGGATATGAATTTGTTGGGAAACGGGAAAGATTGTTCGGATGTATCGAAAGGTTTTTATTTCCGAATGAAAGATATGTATTGTTGGGCATTGGATTTTCCACGAACTTCTGCAGATGAAGCGGCATGGAGATATCCGAAAGAAAAATCATCAGTGGTAAAAGCTTATAAGAATTACAATAAATGGGTAACAAACAAGACAGATTTATCTTGGTTTGACTCTACTATTCCGGGTAATGTAGATGGAAGTGAATTGTATTAATCTGTTTTGATAATAAGTTAATAAATAAGGGGCTGCTTTTTGAGGCAGCCCCTTATTTATTAACTATGTTTTTTAATGGTGGAATAAACGAATTCCTGTAAATGCCATTGCCATATTATATTTGTCGCAAGTGCTGATAACATGGTCGTCGCGTACAGAACCACCCGGCTGTGCTATGTAGCTGACGCCGCTCTTATGTGCTCGTTCGATGTTATCTCCAAAGGGGAAGAAAGCGTCTGATCCCAAAGATACTCCTGTCATTGTGTTCAACCATGCACGTTTTTCTTCGCGAGTCAGTACTTCCGGTTTTTCAGTGAAAAACTGTTGCCATATGCCGTCTGCTAATACATCATCATAATCTTCTGATATGTATATATCAATCGTATTGTCACGGTCTGCACGACGGATTTTTTCAATCCAAGGCAGGTTCATCACTTTCGGATGTTGGCGTAGATACCAGATGTCTGCTTTATTTCCGGCGAGGCGTGTGCAATGAATACGTGACTGCTGTCCGGCGCCAATGCCGATAGCCTGTCCGTCTTTAGCATAACATACAGAGTTGGATTGCGTATATTTTAAAGTGATTAAAGCAATAATCAAATCACGTTTTGCATCGGCAGGAATTACTTGATTCTGTGTCGGCATTTCTTTCAAAAGACTTTCGTCAATTTTCAGTTCGTTTCTTCCCTGTTCGAAGGTTATGCCGAAAACATCTTTGTGTTCAATAGAATCCGGACGATAAGCCGGATCTATTTTGATTACATTGTATGTACCTTTTCTCTTGTTTTTGAGAATTTCCAATGCTTCGGGAGTATAATCCGGAGCAATCACACCGTCAGATACTTCACGATTAATAAGGCGTGCGGTTTCTTCGTCACAGGTATCGGACAATGCGATGAAATCTCCATACGACGACATACGGTCGGCACCACGTGCGCGTGCATAGGCGGTGGCTAATGGGGACAACTTCACATCATCTACAAAATAAATCTTTTTGAGTGTATCATTCATTTCCACTGCAACGGCAGCGCCGGCTGGACTTACATGCTTAAAGGAAGCGGCAGCCGGTAGCTTGGTAGCTTCTTTTAGCTCTTTCACTAACTGCCAACTGTTGAATGCATCCAACAGATTAATATAACCGGGACGTCCGTTCAGTACTTCAATGGGGAGTTCGCCGTCCTTCATGAAAATACGGGCAGGCTTTTGGTTAGGGTTGCAGCCGTATTTCAGTTCGAGTTCGTTTGCCATATCACTTTAATTATAAATTACTAATTACAATTTAATAGCGACAAAATTACTAAAAAAAGAGTAGCCAGCCTAAACTCCTGTTAGAAATTACTAGCATATAATTAGTATTTAGTAATCCGTAATTAATTGAAATACCTATAAATGGTGATTGTATTTCCGTGAAATATTCCGTTTCTTTGCAGTATCTAAATATAAATAGGTATAAATGGATAATTTACAGAAATATAAACCAAACGATAAGATGATTGATCTTATCAGTGATAACTATTCTTTGTTGCAAGTGATGAGTCGTTTTGGGCTTTCGTTGGGGTTCGGTGATAAAACCGTGAAGGAGGTTTGTGAAATGAACGGGGTGGATTGCCGTACTTTTCTTGTCGTGGTGAATTTTATGGCCGAAGGCTTTTCACGCATGGATGGAGAAACGGATGAGTTATCTATCCCGGCATTGGTAGACTATTTGCGCCAAGCCCACATCTATTTCCTTGATTTTTGTCTGCCTGCCATTCGGCGTAAGCTGCTGGAAGCCATCGATTGTTCGGAAAATGATGTCTCTTTTCTTATATTGAAATTTTTCGACGAATATATGCGTGAAGTACGCAAACATATGGAATACGAAGAAAAAACCGTATTT
>ENA-ORTY01004766-ORTY01004766.1-human-gut-metagenome-genome-assembly--contig:-NODE-4766-length-10400-cov-3.047849_pt1 | contig 10400 bp, 9 predicted proteins | sample MGYA00241917_ERZ509198 | MGnify/ENA primary metagenome ERZ509198 (study PRJEB26280, sample SAMEA2338857) | human gut metagenome | biome: human gut; feature: human-associated habitat; material: faeces...
TATACGTTAAAACAGGTCTAACATATTATCCAGATAAATTTCTTCTCTCACGCGCAGCTGATACGCCGGTTTTGTCATATAATACAGCAAAAACTCGAGGATCAGCGCGCTTCCCAGTCCCCTGCCTTCAATCTTGAACTGCGAAAATCCCATTGGCAGATATGTCCGCAGAACAGCATCAACGCCGATGAACCCCGGATTTTCCATCGCCTTGGAGAACCGATAGCCGCTCTGTGCCTCCGGTGCTTTACACCGGTGCTCGCAGTCCTCGCCGAGATTTTTGCGGCTGACAACCTCGTAGCATTGCTTACGGTCACTGCACCCGAACCAGCAGCACTCATTGCACAAAAATTCCACCTTATCTTTGTGCACCTGCGACAAGGCGTTTAATTCCTCAAACCGTTTATTCAATCGAAAATCCGGCACGACATACCGAAATTCTTCCCTGTCCAGCTCGTGCCGGAAATCTTCAAAATCGGTCAGCACCTTGGTTGTGGACGACACGAGGTACAGCGCCGGATACCGCGTCCGCAGGTAGTCGGTCAGCAGCTCGGAATGCACGATTACGCCGTTCTGCACGCCGTTTGCCTGCGAAAACAGCTCGCAGAGTGCATTGCATTTGCGGTCGGACAGGTGTTCCTCGCGCAGAAGCGAATTGCTGAATGTCAGCCGCGAGGAAACGCCGTACTCCTGTGCCAGAGCCAGCGCTTCGCGTGCGCCGCACTCACCGAAACCCGCTCGTCCGCCTCCCCAGAGGCAGTCCGCCGGTGCGCCGTAAATGGACCCAATCTCACACCAGTCATAAAACCAGTCACGATTTGCGCGGTATAACGGCAGGAATGCGCGGTAAAACTCGTAAAATTCAAACAATCCGGGCAGATGATAGTATGCTTTGGCTGACACGGCCGCTCGCCTCCTTTGCTCCGTATAGCATACCACAAAATGCCGGAATACGCAAAAGAACCTGTCGATTGACAGGTTCTTTTCACTCAAATCCACGGAAATACCATGTGCACGCTGAACAAAGTCGCGGCTGCGCTCAGTGCGTTGGCGCACAGCGCGTAAACGATCGGATGAGCCGTTTCCCGCCGGGTTTGCAGCCGTTTGCGGTAAATAACGGCCTCGATGATCCAAATCACAAGCTCAAGCGGCGCAAATACCAGATACCGGTAGAACGGCATGCCAATCCGCATGCAGGCCGCCGTTACGACCGTGAGCAGCAGCTGTGTGCCGATGTTTACGCCGAGGAACAGCTTTGCGTTGCGCCTGTCCCAGAAGCCGAACGGCAGCAGCAGGATTCCCTCAAGCAGCAGCGTCGGCAGCAGCGAGGACGCAAACTGTTTGAGATATGTCAGCAGCGGATTTCCGGTTTTTACCGTATTATCCGCAAAGTCACAGGTGAATACCTGCTGCAGCTGTGTGCGCTTCATCACCTCAGAAAAGTTTACTTTCTGCTGAGAATCGTCATAAACCGCAATCCGAAACGTGTCCGGCGTGCCGAAATAGCTGAACACAAACGTGTCCTTGTCCGGATGCTTGTAAAACAGAGGCGGTTGTGTGCCGTCCAGCATGGCATAGTGCCAGCCGTCCATGCGGTCGCGCTCCAGCGCATCCAGCGGCAGTGACGCACGGTCGATGTGGTTCCACTCTATATTGTCGATGCATTGCTCGGGTACCTCGCCCGGAATGAGCAGGTCAACATAATAATCGCCGTCCGGCGCATTCTGCACCTGAATGGTGATCTGCGGTTTCGGGCCCATATCCGCACTTGCGGAGACTGGCAGCACGGCCAGCAGGAACGCGGCTATGCACAGGCAGGCTTTCCACTTTCGTTTCATGTCGGTCATCCTTTCTCGTATTTAGTTCTCCGTTCCACCGAGATACAGCGCATTCCCCTTCATTTCAACCTGTTCCCCGAGCAGTTCAAACAGCTTTGCCGGAACCCACGTCTTGCCATCAGCGAAATACGGCGCCGCGCCGAACGAAACCGGTGCTTCCGTGCCGTCGCCGTTCATCACCGAACGGATATAGGAATCCTCGCCGATGTTTATATGCGTCATAACCTTGCCGTTGTTCATCTTCGCCTGACGGTTCTCTATGTCCCACGTCACGGTGTAGCCGAGGGCTTCGCCGACCTCACGGAGCGGCACCATAGCCACGCCGTTTTCCATGCGCCCTTTGTCGAGCGTCTTGTCCTTGCACACGATGTTAAACGCATTCGTCTCATCGGCTTCTCCGGTGAAAGCATTCGGCACCCCGCCGAGATACAGCGCGTCCCCGCGCATCTCAATCTGCTCGCCGAGCAGACCGAACAATTCAGCCGGAACCCACGTTCTGCTCTGCGCGATATAGGGCGCGGCACCGAGTGCTCCCGGGCGGCTCATGCCGTCCGCGTCCGGCAGTGCGGTTGCGCGGAAATACGCATCCCGACCGATGGTCACAGTCGTCTGCACCGTGCCGTTGGTGAGGTGCACCGTGCGGTCCCTGGCGTTCCACTTGACCGTAAAGCCGCACAGCTCGGCGGTCAGGCGCAGCGGAACCATAGCCACGCCGTTCGTCATGCGGCCTTCACCAGCGACCATATCGCCCTCAATGACGATGGCGAACGTATCGTCCTCAGAAGGCAGCAGCACAACCTTGTCCGTGCTCGCCTGTGCCGGATAGGATTCCAGAATCGTATCATACCATGCAAAAAAACGGGTTCCCATGCGGATATCCTCAAGTTTTGCCTTGTTTTTCGTGCCGAACGGCGTAACAGACGCATTCCGTGCAATGTTCAGCGTCAGGCCGCCGTCGCTTGCCTGCACGGTCAGACTGCCGTCCGCATTTCTCTTCACCTGCTCGGCAGACAGCAGGCTTGCAGGCTCGTGTTCGTCGGTCAGATTGACCAGAACCGCCTTGGCATACACCTGCGGCGGCTCGGACAGCGCCATCATTTCCCCGCAGTAGAGGTACACCTCGTCACCCTTTTTGATATCCTGTGCGCCTGCCGGCAGACCGGTCTGCGTGTCCATGATGATCGTCTGCTCCGCAATGTGCACCACAACTGTGCCTGCGGTTTCGGTGCTGACGGTCAGCTCGCCGTCCTGCCTGTCGGTTACTGTGGCGCGCACGCCGTACAGGTCAAGCTCCGCGTGCTCGGCGGAGTCGGTCGCTGCCGTGTCCGTGTCGATCAGGTTCACCGCTCCGGCGGGAATCGCGCTCATGCCGAACAGCACCGCTGCAAGCAATGCCGCCATTCGTTTTTTCTCCATCATAATAACTACCTCCTTTTTATACCCAGTTAGACGGTCCGGAAGTGGTTTTGTTCCCGGTTTTCTTTCGGTGAGTGCAACAAAAAACATCCGCTCTGTTTAGTCGTTTTCCCTAAAAGAAAACGCAGGCAAAAGACATGACCGCCAAAGTCACGCTTTTGCCTGCATACCTTATTTATTTCGTTCCAGAGAGGCATCGTGCGCCGTCTCCATTTTGCTCAGCAGCTCCGCCGCCGGTCCTTCCGGATAGTCGGCTTTGCACGATTCCATTACCTGTGCAAACTCCTCCGAACCGTCATGCCATGCTGCATCTGCCGAGGCAATCTGCCCGCAGATGAACTCTGCCGCCGGTGTGCTGTCGTCCGACGATACCGTCTGATCCCCCATCAGCACCAGATACGCCAGAACAGTGTGCGGCGATTCCAGAAAACGGCTCCGCAGCTCCTCGCACGCGCCCTCACTCGGCCCGCCATCGGACGTGAGCGTAAACGCGATCAGCCTGTCGAGCGCGACCGTGTCCGTATGCGCCATCACATACGCAGCGTCCTCGCTGTTCGTATCGGTGCTGACTGCCGTCCAGTCGGTCTTCGCCAGCTCGGACGCAACCGCCTGTGCGCAGGAATCCGCCGTCTGCGACACCTTTTCCCCACCGGCACCGCTGCATCCCGAAAGAAGAACAGACGCCATACATACCAATACCGCTGCTTTTTTCATAAAGATCCCCACCTTTTATTAAATTTTCAAGGCAATACCGTTTGAATTGTACTGCCTTACTTACGGCAACACCGCACAATTAAAGCGGCGGTGCTTTGCGGAAATTTTGTGCCCTGACTTTGTTGCAGTTTCACGGCAATACATTAAGTATTACCGCAAAACTGTGCCTCGTCAGTACGCAAAATTTACTCGCAAATCACTCTTGTTCAATTATGTGGTATTGCCTTATCTTCTCTTGCGCGTGGGCGGCTTTTTGCCCTTGCCGGGCTTGCCGCCGCGTCCCTTGCCGCTGTGACGGCGGCGCTCCGCGCGATTGCCTCTTGGAGCACGGTCGGTGTCCTCACGGCGCGGACGATCCAGCTTTTCCGAAACCGGAAGCGAGCCGTCTGCCGGTGCAAAGTCGATCTGACCGGTGGTGTCGCTTGCGGCAAGCAGCTTGACACGCATCGGCGTGCCGATCGTAAACCGCTTGCCGGTGTGGCGGCCAACCATCGCCATGTGCTCCTCGTCGTACTGGTAGAAGTCGCCGGTCATCAGCTCTGCACGAATCAGACCCTCACAGCCGTTTTCCAGCGCAACGAACACGCCGAACGACTGCACGCCGGAAACCTCTGCGTCAAATTCCTCACCGATAAACTGCTGCATGTAGGACGCGATATACAGCTTGTCGATGTCGCGTTCGCAGTTGTCGGCGGCCTGCTCACGATTGGTGGACTGGTCTGCGGCTTCCTCGCACATCGTTTCGTCTGCCGCGGTAAATTCTTCGCCGAGCAGCGCCTTCTGCAGCATGCGGTGCGCCACTAGATCGGGATAACGGCGGATTGGCGAGGTAAAGTGCAGGTAGAACTTCGCCTTCAGACCGTAATGGCCAATACACTCATCCGCGTAGCGGGCGCGCGCCAGCGAGCGCAGCAGAAGCGTCGGCAGCACGCGCTGCTTCGGGTCGTTCTTTGCGCCGCGCAGCACGGTCTGGAACTGCGCCGTATCCTCCGGCTTGGACGGGTCGATGCGGTAGCCGAACGGCCGCGCAAACGACGCAAACACGCGCAGCTTGTCCGGATCGGGATTCTCGTGCACACGGTAGACGGTCGGCAGCTCGCGCTTGCACATATACTCGGCAACCGCTTCGTTGGCCTGCAGCATGAATTCCTCGATCAGCTTTTCACTCTCGCCGCGCTCACGGAACCGGATTTCAACCGGCTTGCCGTTCTCATCCACGCGGATTTCCGCCTCCGGAATGTCCAGCTCGAGTGCGCCGCGCTCAATGCGGCGCTTGTACAGCGCGTGTGCCAGATTGTTCATCGTCTCGGCAGTCTCGACCAGAAAAGCGTATTCCTCGCGCAGCCCCTTGTCGCCCGCGAGGATTTTATTGACCTTGTTGTAGGTCATGCGGGCCTTGGAGCAGATGACCGACTTGGCAAATTTCGCACCATACCGGCGGCCGTCCTTATCGACCTCCATCAGCGCGGAGAACGCCAGACGGTCCACCTTCGGGTTGAGCGAGCAGATGCCGTTGGACAGCGCGAACGGCAGCATCGGCACAACGTGTCCCGGGAAATAAACCGATGTACCGCGGCGGAATGCCTCGGCGTCAAGCGGCGAATCCGGTGTAACGTAATGGCTCACGTCCGCGATGTGTACGCCGAGCAGATAGTGTCCGTTTTCCAGCTTTTCGAGCGATACCGCGTCGTCAAAGTCCTTCGCGTCATCGCCGTCGATGGTAAAGATCAGCTTGTCGCGCAGATCGAGCCGCTTGCCGGCGGTGCCCATATCGACCTCCTGCGGAATGGCGAGCGCCTGCTCGAGCACCTCGTTCGGAAATACGTCATACACGCCGTTTTCGTGCAGAACAGCCGCGATAGCGGCCTCCATCGTACCGCTTTCGCCCAAATCCGCACGGACAACGCCCTGCGGCATAAACTGCTCATCGCCGTAATGCGAGATCGAAACAGCCACGCAGTCACCAACGGCGGCTTCGCCGAGGTCATGCTTGTCCACCGCAATCTCCGGATACTTTTTCGAGGTCGGCTGCACGAAAAATGCCTTGCCGCGCTGCACGAGTTCGCCGGTCAGCTCCTTGCCGGCGCGTCCCAGCACGCGGATAACGGTTGCTTCCTTGCGGCCGCGGTTGTTCTTGCGCTCACTCACCTTGACGAGCACGCGGTCGCCGTGCCACGCACCGCCGGACGCATTCGGCGGGATGAACAGATCATCCGGCTTGGCTTCGCCCTCCGGATAATCCGGCGCGACAAACGCAAATGCCCGCTCGGTAGCCAGATAGGTTCCGGCCGCACAGCCGTAGTGCGCGGAGACCGCAAAGCGGTTTTTCTTGTTTTTCATCACCCTGCCGTCCGCAACGAGCGCATCCAGCGCGTTTTTGAGATTGTTTTTGCCTGCATTCGGCAGCTCGCGCCGGATGTCCTCAATACGGCACGGGTGCACCAGAATTTCCAGCAGTCTGGATTCCAATTCGGTGTCTGCTTCTTTATTTTTCATATTCGCCCCTCCTATCTTCGGCTTCTGGCGAAAAATTATCCATTGTAAAAATAAGCTGTCATACTTCATCATTATTATACCATTCTCCCATCTTATTGAAAAGCGAAATCGGGGTAAACCCGTAACCGGCCGCAAATTTGTACAGAATGTGACGAACGGCATGAATTGACGCGGACAACGCATCATGATACTATATAGTATATGAATATCAGAGCAAAACGGAGGGAATTTGCATGAAAGCACTCATCACGGGTGCGTCCTCTGGACTGGGACGCGAAATGGCGCGCCTGCTGGCGGCACGCGGCTACGAGCTGATCCTGTGCGCCCGCAGAGAGGAACGCCTGCGCGAACTGGCGGCAGAGCTTCCGGTGCCGTGCCGCATCATCGCGGCGGACGTGTCGGACGAGCAGGAATGCCGCCTGCTGTACGAGGCCGTACAGAGCGAGGAACTGGAGGTCGTGATCAACAACGCGGGTTTTGGCCTGTTCGGCGAGTTTGTCACCGCCGATCTGGATGAGGAACTGCGCATGATCGACACCAACGTGCGTGCCGTACACATTCTCACCAAGCTGGCTGTGCGGGATTTTGTGCAGCGCGGACGCGGCTACATTCTCAACGTGTCGTCCTCGGCGGGATTTTTGCCGGGACCGCTGATGGCGACCTATTACGCCACCAAAAACTATGTTCTGCGCCTGACAGAAGCCTTGCGCGAGGAGCTGCGCCGCGCCGGCTCTCCGGTGCGTGTGTGCGCCCTCTGTCCGGGACCGGTGGACACCGAGTTCAACAAAGTCGCAGGCGTGCGGTTTTCGCTCTCCGGTCTGTCGGCAGAGCGTGTGGCGCGCGAAGCTGTTGACGGCCTGTTTGCAGGCAAGGCAGTTGTCGTTCCGGGTGCAGCCATGAAGGCCATGACACTGGCGCGGCATTTCGCGCCGGACAGCATTCTTGCCCGTATCACCTATCATTTTCAGCATAAGAAGGGCGCAAAATGACTGCAAAAGAGATAAAAAGAACGCTGCAAAGCGAATTTGTGCGTACACTGCGCAAGCCGTTCGTGGACGCGGTAAAAGCATATGGACTGGTAAAACCGAGCGATAAGGTTGCGGTCTGCATCTCCGGCGGCAAGGATTCCATGCTGCTGGCACTGCTGCTGCAGGATTTGCAGCACACGGTGGATTTTGACCTCGTGTTCCTTGCAATGGACCCGGGTTATGCGCCGGAGGGCCGCAAGCACCTCGAGGAAAACGCGAAACGGCTGGACATTCCGCTCGAAATTTTCGATACCGATGTGCTGCGCGTGGCAGAAGTGCATTCTGCCGAGCATCCGTGCTTCCTGTGCGCAAAGATGCGCCGCGGCTATCTGTACACCGAAGCACGCAAGCGCGGCTGCAACAAGATCGCGCTCGGTCATCACTATGATGATGCCATCGGCACCGTGCTGATGGGACTGATCTACGGCGGTCAGGTGCAGGCCATGCTGCCGCGCGTCAAGGCCAAGAATTACGAGGGCATGGAGCTGATCCGTCCGCTGTATTTCACGCGCGAGCAGGGTGTCCTCGACTGGGCGGAATATTGCGGTCTGACCTTTCTGCCGTGCGACTGTCCGGCAAAAAAGCTGGAAAGCGACACCAAACGCGCGGAAATCAAGCAGCTGATCGCGTCTCTCGCGGCAAACAACCCGCAGATCGAAGCGAATATCTTCAACGCGGTCAAGAACGTCGATACCGCCAAGCTGCTCGGCTGGCGCGATGCGAACGGTAAACATAATTTTCTGGATCAATTTGAGTGATTCGAGGAACTATCATGAACATAAAGAGAGCAAAAAACGAAATCAAAAACGCACTCAAGGCGTATCTCGCGACCGATGAATTCGGCGCGTATCGCATTCCGCCGATTCGGCAGCGGCCAATCCTGCTGATGGGACCTCCGGGCATCGGCAAAACGCAGATCATGCAGCAGATTGCCGAGGAGACCGGCGTCGGCCTTGTCTCCTACACGCTGACGCACCACACGCGCCAGTCCGCGCTCGGTCTGCCGTTCATCGACAAGGTGATGCTCGGCGGCGAGGAACGCACAGTCACCGCCTACACGATGAGCGAGATTATCGCTTCGGTGTACCGCGAAATGGAACGCACAGGCGTAAAAGAAGGCATTCTGTTCCTCGATGAGATCAACTGTATTTCCGAGACGCTCACGCCGATGATGCTGCAGTTCCTGCAGTGCAAGACCTTCGGCAACCAGCAGCTGCCCGCTGGATGGGTGGTCGTAGCGGCCGGAAATCCGCCGGAATACAACAAATCCGTGCGGGAATTTGACGTGGTAACGCTCGACCGCGTTAAAAAAATCGACATTGAAGAGGATTTTGGCGTGTGGAAGGAGTACGCGTACCGACGCGGCATCCATGGTGCCATCCTGTCCTATCTTGAGATCCGGCGCGAGCATTTTTACCGCATAGAGGCCACCGCCGACGGACTGCAGTTTGTCACCGCACGCGGCTGGGAGGATTTGTCCGAGCTGATGCAGGTGTACGAGTCGCTGGGTATTCCGGTTGATCGTCAGGTTGTGGAGCAGTATTTGCAGCTGCCGCAGGTGGCAAGTGATTTTGCGAATTATCTGCAGCTTTATAACAAATACAAGCAGGTTTACCGCGTGGATGAGCTGCTTTCCGGCACCTGGGAGCCGGTTCGCGCTTCCGAACTGCGGGACGCGCCGTTTGACGAAAAGCTGGGCGTACTCGGTCTGCTGCTGAGCCGGCTGGCGGACGGTGCCCGTGACGCGTACCGTCTGGATGCGCTGACCGATGCGCTTCACGCCGACCTGCTCGCCATCCGCGAAGGCGAAAAAGCTATCGCTTCCCTGCCGGATGAAAAACGTGCCGCGCTTGCAGACAAGCGAAACGGCGGCTCGTCCGACAAGGACGCGCTCTATGTCGCCTCCCGCGAGGTGGAGCGTCTGGATGCCTACCGGCAGACGCTCATGCTTGAAAAAGTACCCGAGGATCAGCAGTTTGACCGTCTGAAGGCGCTTTTCTCCGCCGATGTGGACGCACGCGCAGCCGCCGCAGACAAGACCGATGCCGAACTGGCAAACGCATTTGCCTTCCTCGATGCTGCCATTCCGGACTCGCAGGAGCTGGTGCTGTTCGCTACCGAACTGACCGCGAACTGGTTTACCTCGTGGTTTATCCAGAACTTCGGGTGCGATGCGTATTTCGCGCATAACAAGCGCCTGCTGTTCGATGATACGCAGAAACAGCTTCTGCAGAATATTGAATCCGCAAGAAACGAAGAATCCTAAACATTCTGCCCAGAAACCCGGTTGTGCATTAGGCCGCAGCCGGGTTTCCGGCGTATGTAGAAAAGGTAAATTGTAAAGGCAATACCGTATAATTGAACAAGAGCGATTTGCGAATAAATTTTGCATACTGATAAGGCGCGGACGGAACTCGCGCAAGGAACCGAAGCCAAAATCAGAATACAAAATTTCTGCTTAAAGCCTGCAAAAAACAGACCGACATTCACTCTGTCGGTCTGTTTTTTGCGATTTACAAATAATACTTCAACAGCTTGAGCTGCGTCAGCGGACCTTCCGCTGCAATCACCATCGCCCAGATCACCACGAGGTGCAGCGGATACGCCGCATAAAAGGCTTTGTTCAGCTTCGGGTGCGGTTTCCGGCTGCGCTCGCCGTTGTACAGCAGCAGAAGGAGCGCTGCCGCCGCCGTGCCGCGGATCGAACCCCAATCCGGCATACCGAGCGAGGAATAAAACAGCGCACCCCAGAGTAAAACAACAAGCGCGCGGCTCCATCGGCTCTCGGCATACGACAGGCACAAAATCAGCAAAATTCCCCATACACCGTAGTCGATGTTGCACCGGAGATGCGCAAGCGGATACCGCTCAAACAGCAGCACAGCAAACACGAGCACCGCAAACCGCG
>ENA-ORTY01004779-ORTY01004779.1-human-gut-metagenome-genome-assembly--contig:-NODE-4779-length-10381-cov-4.966783_pt1 | contig 10381 bp, 7 predicted proteins | sample MGYA00241917_ERZ509198 | MGnify/ENA primary metagenome ERZ509198 (study PRJEB26280, sample SAMEA2338857) | human gut metagenome | biome: human gut; feature: human-associated habitat; material: faeces...
TATTTTGTGTTTGTGTTGTGACGGTGCTGCGATGTGAATCGAGGTACCGTTTTTTGTGCAGGTTATTTGGAATTTCTTCTGCGGTAGTCAGAAATGTTCTCTCCCATTATGTGTTTGAAGAAGCGGCTGAAAGTACATACGTGCTCGAATCCGAGAATGGTGGCAATCTCTTTCACGCTTGCCGGGCTTTTCAATAACAGGCGTTTGGCTTCTGTGATTATTCGTTCGTGGATAATTCTGAGAGGAGAAGGGAGCTGGTAAGAGGCGAAAATATTACTGAGAGTTTTGGGCGAGCGATGTAACATTTCCGCATAGTCGGCAACTCGTTTTTTTTCTTTGAAATGTTTATCTACGAGGATGGAGTATTGCCGTATGATATCAAAGCCGCTTTCCTTTTCCTGCGAGTCGGAAAAGTGCTCTCTTGCCAGGCGGGTACATAGTATGATAAAACGTTTGAGTAGCAGGCGGAGCATTTCTCCTTCAAGGCTGTCATTCAACAGAAATTCATCTCTCATTTTATCAATGACTTCATAAAGCTGTCTGATGGTAATCTCCGGAAGTTGCATGTTGACAATACGAGAAGTTCCATTGAATAATAATCCGTTGCATGAGACTTCTTCATCGTGCTTGTAGATGCTGTAGAATTCTGAATTGAATAAAAGTCCGATATATTTCCCTTCTGCTTTTTTTATTTTAATGTCATGCAGTGGGCTTAGAGAGATAAATTCGTCTTTGCCCAAAGTTTTTTCTACATGGTCGACAACAAGAGTTGCTTTTCCTTCTTGTATCCAGATAAATTTGTATAAGTCATTCGTCTTATGACCTGCCAGAACTGCTGGTAAATTGTTTGTCAGTAGGATAATTCCTTTCAGTGAATTAGTGTAATAGTGTGTCATAAGAGTAATAGATAAAAGGGGGCGATGATGGTTCTTGTATGAGTTTACATAAATATAAATTTCTTTTTCAGTAAATTCTTGATCTTGCTTTTTAGTGATTGAGAGATGATCGGTTTGGAAAGATAGCCGTTAAATCCGTTTTGCAAGATACGCTGTTCATCTCCCTCCAAAGCATAAGCTGTGATAGCTAAGATCGGAATGTCTTCTGATAATTTTCGTATTTCGGTAGTTGCTTCATAACCGTCAAGAACCGGCATTTTTATATCCATTAGTATCAGAGACGGTTGTGCTTCTTTGAATAAGTTAATAGCTTCCAGCCCGTTCCATGCGTGGAGCAAGGTATATTCTTTTTCCAGTATAGTTTTAAAGAGTTTATAGTTGCTTGGATTATCTTCAGCAATCAGTATTTTTACGTCTTTAGGATTGTTGATACTCAGTTGCTCTTTTTTTTGCTCCTCGACTTCTTGTTGAGGAGGTAAAACGGGTTGGCAGGGAATCTCGAACCAAAACTCGGAACCTTTGCCTACTTCGGAAGATACTCCTACGTGTCCGTCCATCTTTTCTGCAATCATGGAGCAGATGGATAATCCTAGTCCTGTGCCTTGCTTGAAGTTATCCAATTTGATAAAGCGTCCGAAAATCTGCTGCTGTTTTTCTTTGGGGATTCCACTTCCCGTATCCCTAACGAAGAACCTGATTTTATCTTCTTTCGGAGGGTAATAGCCGAAATGGATGTATCCGGAAGAAGTGTATTTGATTGCGTTGGATATATAATTGTTGATGACTTGCAGTACACGATTCTTTTCGGTGTACAGCATACATTCGTCAAGAGCCGGCAGGAAACGGATTTCTACGTTCGGACCCAGGTCTAGTTTCAGGCGTGTGGCAGATTCTATCTCGTTAAAGCTGCCGTTGACATCCATATCACCATATACAAATTCCAGTGTACCGGATTCTATTTTGGATATGTCGAGAATGTCGTTTATTAATTGTAGCAGGAGTTGATTATTGCTTTCGATGATGTGGACATACTCTTTGCTTTCTTCGTTCGGATGTGTATCTGCGAGTAGAGCGGAGAAGCCGACAATAGCGTTGAGAGGAGTCCGTATCTCATGGCTCATATTGGCAAGAAACGCAGATTTCAACCGGTTGGCTTCTTCTGCTCTTTCTTTGGCATGTAGCAGCTCCTGGTCTAGCTTTTTCCGTTCATCAATCAGTCGGGTGGCTCCGACAAGTACAAGCGGTTTGCCGTTTCTATCCCGTTCGCTGACGATTGCAAAGGTTTCTGCCCAAGATGGAACATCATCTCCTTCATAGATAATCTGGTACTCCTCGTTGAAAGGAGAAGGAGTTCCATTCTTTAGATTATCGAAAGCTTGACGTATCCGTTCACGGTGCTCGGGGATAATCTGTGAATAATAATCATCTCCTTTTTCGATTACGGTGCCTGTTGCTGCATGAGTTTTCGGTGTGAAGTAGCTGCGGTTACAGGTTATTTCGTCTTTTCTTAAGTCCCATGTCCATGATATCAGGCCGATAGCTTGCATGACAAACATATAGTGGCGGTTCATTAGTTCTATCTGTTTGCGTTGCATTTCAAGTTCGGTGATATCCAGAGAGGAGCTGACCAGCCAGCGTTCGTTGCCTTTAGGAAAGCAGACTAATGCTTTGTGGATAGACAGAATTTTAGTCTGACCGTCTCTGTTGGTAAAGCGTTTGACGAACGATTTCGGTTTGCCGTTTTCAATCACTTCTCTTTCTGCTTCAACGAGGAAGTCAGTACGTTCCTTGCCGATAAAGTCTTCCTCTCGTTTCCCTATGATATGGGAAGCATCTGTATTTACCATTTCGGCTGCTTTCTTGTTCCATACCAGATATTTGCCTCTGTCATTAATATCTTTCACAATAGTAGCAATAGGAAGATTGTCAAGAAGGGATTTGAGAAAAAAGTTAGACCTCTCGTTGCGGATACGTTCATTTTCAATGTCAGAGATATTACGTACGAATCCCAGAACATGATTTTTGTCATAATAAGCAATATGTACTGATACGTAAAGAGATTCTCCTTGCATGTTTTTTATCTGAGTCTTGATGTGCAAGTTTTTTTTAGTTTTCAACACCTGCTCTATTGCTTCCATATTCTTTCTGAATTCCTCATCGTCCGTTATTATCTGACGGATTTCCATATGCTCCCCTTTTTTGATGCTTTGCACGTAATTTTCTTCTGCGGGAGTGTTTAGAATCTGTTCTACAATTCCATGTTTGTCTACCAGATAAACTGCCACATCTAATGAATTGATGATACGTTTATTCATGTTCTTGTGCTTCTTGCCGATACGGTAAAAGTAATGACGCATGACGAAGATAACCAGTGGAATGAGAATGAGTCCAAGAATGTTTTTCCAGTATTTTTCGTAGAAACTGACTGGTTCATTATAAAGGTGAATCTGGTCGGGACAGAGCTGTGGAGATATGTTGAACCATTGTAAATCGAGATAGTTAAAGTAGTTTTCAGGAGTCGATTGTCCGGCATCGGGTGGAATGTCGGATGCCGGTTTGCCTTCTCTTATTTCGTCTATGATTCTCATACAGTCGGTTGCATAGTCACTTGCGCTGACGTAGTAGCCTCCACCAAAGTAGCCGTCCTGTGGGTGTAAGTCTTTTAGCGTGAAAAGAGGGGAGTTGGCAAAGCCTGTAAGTGTTTTGCCTATATTGTCGGTAAGGAAACTGTGACTGGGCATCTGTTGCGGCTTGTGCCAGGAGAAATACAGCAGTCCGGTACTTTTGTCGTAGCTGCTGACTGTGTCGAGCAGTTGTTCCAGGTCGAGTTCTCTTTGTGAGAGCCATATAAGCTTCAGGTCGGGGTAATGCTGCCGGACTGTTTTTTCTACTTTGCTGAATACCATGTGGCTCATATAGAGACTATCTGAAATAAAAGCAATGTTCTTCATTTCCGGCTGGAGAGCACGCATCAGTCGGAGGGTTTCTTTGATATAAAGCTTTTGCTCCAGAAAGGTGATGTTGTAGTGTTTCTGTAATTCTTTGATGGTGGTGATATGGAGAGAGTCGGGTGCTTCATATGCCAAAATGCTTTGCAATGAGTTAGGCAATGTGGCTAGCGGATGGCATAGGATTACAGGAATGTCTTTCCAAGTGGTTTCGAATAAGTGAGAAGTGATATGCCATCCCATTGCACCTATGATGACAACTGCTTTAGGACGATTCGAAGCATATTTCTGCAATATTCGGGCGCATTGTTCTTTAGAATCTTTTTCCGTGTCTGCCGACGGAAAGGACAGGGTATAGGAATCTAAGTATAAATTTGATCGTTTATGACAATGATCTTGTAACTCTTTATTGAAGTCTTTATCCCAGGTTCCATTAGCTAAAGTGGAATTAAGTATTAAGATAAATTCCTTTTCAGTCTCAACTGCTTGGGTGCTGATTGCGATTAATAGACTTACTGTGAACAATATGATTTGTTTCATCTTAGTATTGCTTGTCCTTTTGTTATACAAAGATAGTCTTTTTTGCGAACTAAGGATATATAAGAATATGAAACGGGAAATATTGTTATCACATAGGGAAAAATTGTAATTGGGTAGGGAAGGCGAGAATAAGCATCTTTGCAGAGAAGGTTTTGCTGCTTTTGTATGGGGAATAAACAGTGTGCGGTAACTTCTGAAAGGGTTGCCGCACACTATAATGATATGGTATATACTGACTGGTATTTAATACACGCTTGCCGATTTAATAACGATATTTTCGAGCAAAGTTTGCATCTTTTCGATGACAGGTTCATTTTCCAGCCCATAATTGGCTGCCATCGGTTTCATTAATGGGAAGGTAGCCCATACACTGCCGTTCTTGTCTTCCCATACAGAGATTTTCAATGGCAGTTCGATAGATATGCTTGGATTTTCCTGCATCAATTTGGTGCCTACTTTGGGCGAACCGAATACGATAACCTGATTGGGGCAATTGGTTTTCATACTTCTTCATAAATGTTCCTCCATTTTGAGCTAGTATCGTTCCCGAAATCAGCAATACCATAATTGTTAATACATTCTTTCTCATAACATTCGCTCCTGGTTGTTTGTTGATTAATTATTATGTTGCAAAGGTAAAGGATGAGAAGGCAGAAGAAAAGCCCTCAACGAGTTTAAATATGAGTTTTGCTCTCATGCTCTCACGGTCTGCCTGTATCCCTTTATTCATCGGAGTTGCAGTGATGGTAGCAACTGTGGTGGCAAGTATGAGGGCAAGCGTTTGCTCTCACTTTGTTTTTGTTCTGCAGTATATTGTTTTTCTGATGTTATTTGTTGATTTATAATGTGTTAATACTTGATGTGTCAACTATTAATGATTGACGTCCCGGCTATTAATAACTGATAAATCAGACGTTAATAGCTGAGACTTCATATATTATTGACCGATAAATGGTTCAAGCCTTCTGAAAGAACAGGTGAATTGAAGCAACAGATCCGGTCAACCTGACCGGATGGTGCGGTTCGTTCAATTCTATCGACAGGTGTTTCAAAAAGTTTCAAGCGCTTGAAACACTTTGTTTCGCTGTATGAAACACTTTGTTTCATTGCTTGAAACAGTTTGTTCCAAGGCATGAAACAAAGTGTTTCAACGGTTGAAACTGATCCTGGAACTATTTGAAAATGAAGAATGAAATAAGAGAAGGGAAATAAGAACGGACTTACAAAGATTCTGAAATAATATGCCTTATTATTTATAGTAGAATCTATGTAAGTCCGTATCATTTCCGGTACCTTCAAAAGTACCTTATCGGGATGTTATAAAGGCATGTTACCGTGCTTTTTGGGCGGATTGGTCTGCATCTTGTTTTCCGTCATCTCCAAAGCCTGTATCAGGCGTTTGCGAGTCTGTCTCGGATAGATGATTTCATCAATGAATCCCAGTTCGGCAGCCTGATACGGGGTGGCAAACTTTTCTTTATATGCCTCCAGTTCTTTAGCTTTCGTTTCTGCATCTGCCTTGCGGAACAGGATATTGATTGCGCCGTCGGCACCCATCACTGCAATTTCCGCACTTGGATAAGCAAAGTTTACGTCGGCACCTGTCTGCTTGGAGTTCATTACGATGTAAGCGCCGCCATAGGCTTTGCGGGTAATGACTGTCAGTTTGGGTACGGTAGCTTCGGCAAATGCATATACGATTTTAGCACCGTGGCGGATGATTCCGTTGTTTTCCTGTGTATATCCCGGCAGGAATCCCGGAACATCTTCAAAGGTGATCAAAGGTATGTTGAAGCAGTCGCAGAAGCGGATGAAGCGGCTTGCCTTATCACTGGCATCGATATCGAGCACTCCGGCAAGATAGGCTGGCTGATTGGCAACGATACCTACCGAACGGCCTGCAAGGCGTGCAAAACCAATGATGATATTCTTTGCAAAGTTGGGCATTACTTCGAAGAAATAGCTGTCGTCTACCACTCGTTCGATAATGTCCTTCATGTCATACGGCACATTCGGATCGGCAGGTACTATCGTATCTAAAGTGGCGTCTTCGCGGTTCACTTCGTCCGTACAGTTCTGTTTTTTCGTTTCATCCATATTATTCTGAGGCAGGAATGAAAGAAGTTCGCGGATGCTCATCAGCAATTCTTCTTCTGTGTTGCACATAAAGTGCGTTACACCACTCTTGCTGCTGTGAGTCATCGCACCGCCCAGTTCTTCTTTGCTTACCTCTTCGTGAATCACCGTTTTTACCACGTCCGGACCTGTAACGAACATATGGCTCTTTTCCTTCACCATAAAGATGAAGTCGGTAAGGGCAGGAGAGTAGCAGGCACCTCCAGCGCAGGGACCGAGAATGGCGGAAATCTGCGGAATCACTCCGCTTGCCATCGTGTTCTGATAGAAAATATCGGCATATCCCGAAAGACTTTCGATACCTTCCTGAATACGCGCGCCACCCGAATCGTTCAGCGCAATAATCGGAGCACCGTTCTTCAACGCCAGCTGCTGCACTTTTACGATTTTCTTGGCATTGGAAGCTGACAGCGAACCGCCATATACCGTAAAATCATATGCATAAACAAATACCTGGCGACCGTCAATCTTTCCGTAACCAGATACGATACCGTCTCCCGGAATCTTATTTTTATCCATACCGTAGTTGGTACAGCGGTGAACCATCAGTTTGTCCAGTTCTACAAAAGTACCTTTATCGAGCAACATCTCGATACGTTCGCGGGCAGTCATCTTGCCGCTTTCGTGTTGCTTCTCTATCTTTTCCACACCTCCGCCAAGAGAGGCGATGCGGTCACGTTCTTCAAACGTGGCATATGCGTTATTCTTTTCTTCCATAATGCAATCCGTTCTAAATATTATGCAATCGGTTCTAATGTTATTAATGTCTGCTCACCGGTGATGTTATCACCTTCCTGAACCAGAATTTCTTTGATGCGGCAGTCTGAAGATACTTTATAGTTACTTTGCATCTTCATGGCCTCAATCACGATGGCGGTGTCTCCGGCTTTCATTTCCTGACCGACCGTTACGGGTATTTTCACCACCTTGCCCGGCATCGGAGAGGTGATGCAGTCGTTTTGTTCCTCTTCGCCTTTCTTGCGCATGCGCAGGTATTTCGCCTGGCTGTCCACTATCTCTACATTGAAACTGCTATAGTGGGTATTTACCTTGTAGTTTTTACCATTCTCGCGGCGAATCAGTTGCGCGTTCGAACTGCGGCCATCCATCAGAATGTTGCAAGTACCGTTTTCGGCCATTACGACATCTGCTTCAAATGTCTTTCCGTCAATGGTAAGCACCACTTTATTATCTTCCTTGCTGACCAGTTCCACTTCGGCCACACGGTTTCCTATATGAATTTCCATAATTGAATATTCTTTGTTAACGTTAGATTCTCAACACACCTTTGTGTAATCCGAACTCTTTCCACTTGCTGATGGGGCGGTTGTCGGTTGCCATACCACTGTTATTCTCTTCAAGATTCATCAGATAGTCCATATATGCGGCAATCAGAGCTATGTTTTCGGAGCGTTCGCTGGTGCGCATGATGCACTGTTGCAGGTATTCGCCATTCTTGGCGATGAATCCGGTATCGTAATGACCTTCTACAAAGTCGGGAGTATCCATGATGGCACGCAGGTAGCTGATGTTGTTTTTCACTCCGGTGAGTTTATATTCGTGGAGCACGCGGCGCATCCGTTCGATGGCATATTCGCGGCTGGTGGCCCATACTATCAGTTTGCCGATCATCGGGTCGTAGTAAATAGGTATCTCATAACCCTCGTATACATAGCTGTCGATGCGTACACCGATACCGTTCGGTTCTGTAATCTGCTTGATGATTCCCGGGCTTGGCATGAAGTTCATTTCTGTATCTTCGGCACAAATACGACATTCGATAGCGTGTCCGCGTTGCTGAATATCTTTCTGCTTCAACTGCAGTACTTGTCCGTCGGCTATCTTGATCTGCTCTTTTACTAAGTCGACGCCCACTACCTGTTCTGTTATCGGATGTTCCACCTGCAGGCGGGTATTCATTTCAAGGAAGTAGTAGTTACGGTGTTTGTCTACCAGGAACTCGATTGTTCCCGCACCGATATAGTTGACAGCTTTTGCCGCAGCTACCGCTTTCTCTCCCATATCTTTGCGCAATTCCGGAGTGACAAAAACCGAAGGAGTTTCTTCTACAATCTTCTGATTGCGGCGTTGAACGGAACATTCACGTTCGCAAAGGTGAATGACATTTCCGTGTTTGTCACCCAATACCTGAAACTCGATATGGTGAGGCTCTTCGACGAATTTCTCCAGATAAACCGTGTCGTCACCGAAAGAAGACAAGGATTCGCTCTTGGCAGTCGTATATGCTTCTTCTACTTCTTCGGCACTGTGGATGAGGCGCATACCTTTTCCACCGCCACCCATAGAAGCTTTCAGCATCACCGGATAGCCGATCTTGTTGCAAAGTTCTACAGCTTCTTCTACGCTCTTCAGATTCTCTTGTGTACCGGGAACTACAGGGACTCCTGTTTCTATCATTTTTATGCGGGCGGAAATTTTATCTCCCATCGCCTCCATTGTTTCCGGATTGGGGCCGATAAAGATGATGCCTTCTTCCTGGCATCGACGGGCGAAAGTGGCGTTTTCGGATAAGGAAGCCGTAACCCGGATGGATAGCGTCGGCGTGACTCGCTTTGGCCACTTCGATGATTTTGTCTATATTCAGATAACTCTCTTTGGATGCTGCCGGTCCTACACAATATGCTTCGTCTGCGTAGAGCACGTGCTTCGCGGTCCGGTCTGCTTCGGAGAAGATAGCAATGCTCGTTATCTCCATTTCCCTGCAGGAACGCATCACCCTTACGGCGATTTCACCGCGATTGGCTACTAAGATTTTTTTTATCATACTTCTTTCATTTAAGTACATACTTATTTAATGTCTTCCCATCTGACGGACATACTCCACCTGATGAAAACACAGTATTTTCTTGATTTGGGGCTTAACAAATGATGTTCTTTACTCCTAATCCACGAGGTGCAAGAACGCTTTTACGCGAAGTGGCAGGTCTTCTGACTGACTCTTGTCTTATTTGCCTTCCCGAATTAACATCAGTGGCGTAAAATTAGTTCACTTATAAGACATTTAATAGAACTTCACAGCAGCGGGACTGTCCGGGATTTACACCCGATTCCCTTTTAATCATCGTCCGTTGGATACGGATTCCGAACCATTTCGGGGGGCAAAGATAAATAAATATTGAATAGAATATCTTTTTTTTGCACGAAAGTTTCATTTTTGTGCAATGATTTCCTTCGGTGTATATAGGCTATCCGGTTGGATAGGGAGAGCTGACCGGTAAATACAAACAGACTTAACCGGGCTCTTTGAACTCCTTTTTTAGTTTTCCAATAGAACTAAATCTCTGTGTATTAATGTTTATCTCCTAAACCTTCCTTCTTTCATGTTGTTGAGACTTCCAATCATTAATTAAAAAAAGGAGAATCAATCATGAAAGAAAAGAAAATAGCCCGTGAGGCAAGAAACAAGGAGAAACTAGCCGGTGACGACTGGGTAATGGCAGAATTTTATGCAACGTGGTGCCCTCATTGCAAACGCATGGAACCTTTGGTAAAGGAGTTCAAAAGAGAAATGGAAGGTATAGTTGAAGTGGTGCAGGTCGACGTAGATGAAGAAAGCGAACTGGCTAATTTCTATACGATAGAATCTACTCCTACATTTATCCTTCTCAGAAAAGGGGAACAGTTGTGGAGGCAATCCGGCGAACTGTCTTTGGAAAGACTGGGAAGAGCCGTGAGGGAGTTTAAATCTTGAAAAAGTATTAATAAGAGGGAGTATTTCCCTCTGAAAGTTTTAAATCATGTTATGAAACATGCTTTTTTATTTGGATAATTTGCGGATATGCTAAAAGTCCGTATCTTTGCACTGTGTTTTTCATAGTATTAGATTTAAGGTTAACAAAG
>ENA-ORTY01004786-ORTY01004786.1-human-gut-metagenome-genome-assembly--contig:-NODE-4786-length-10372-cov-2.235437_pt1 | contig 10372 bp, 5 predicted proteins | sample MGYA00241917_ERZ509198 | MGnify/ENA primary metagenome ERZ509198 (study PRJEB26280, sample SAMEA2338857) | human gut metagenome | biome: human gut; feature: human-associated habitat; material: faeces...
TGCCTGATAAGCAGTTCCAATGTCGCTCTGATATAAATGCGCATAACTATAAACTTTCTTATCCACATACTCCATCGGATTCATACTCATCTGTTCTGCTTTCGATGCCAAATCCGTAATAAATTTCTCTGGTACTTTTATCTCTGTCTCATCTGAAAATGACAAAAAGCCATCGGAATCAATCGCAATTCCGGATTCAAACAATTCTGCCGTGTGTCCCTCCACAAGATAGCGCAGCTCACCACCCGGTCTCGACGGCTTATGATTTTCCTCGCCATACTCGTCACTGCGTTTGAGCAGACCATTGTACAACGACAAAACGCGGTTCATGTTATCCTCCACGTCCTCACTTCGCCCATTAAGCACATCCTGCGAAGCTTCCGAAAGTTCCATCGACATTTCCTTCACATTCAGCGCATACGCCTGCGTGTCCGCAGAAAGTTTCACCATAACAAGCGGATTCGCATTATTCAGGCTGACAATGCTTTTATATTTATTTTTTAATTCTCTTTTGTTGTGAATACTGTTTTTGGGTGACACTTCCGGCAGGAAGCCCCCAAGATATAAATTATATGCCGCTATCATAATCATCACGCCTTCCGTGGCTGTTCAAATTTCTTCTCTTATGTGTAATCATAAGTCTAATGATTCATTATTATTGTAAATCATTTTTCTGCAAAATGCAAATAAAATCTCCTTTTGTCCTAAAGCAGAAAAAGACACCGTGTCAGACCACGGTGTCTTTTTCTTTTCATATATTACACGATATTTGCTTTTTTGCCAAGTCCCTTTCCCTGAAACAATTTCCGGTATTTTTTTAGTTTTTTCTTTGGAACCTGAATTTTTAATTTAACATTTGTTTTTTTGAATGCCTGCTTACCGACCTTTGTTATCTTTGTTGACAAGACCTTTATTTTCTTTAATTTTGACATTTTGTAAAACGCTTTTTTGCAAATTCCGGTTACGGCATATTGATACCCTTTATAAGAAACTGTCTTGGCTATCGTAATACTTTTCTTTGTCTTGTTTGCCACTCCGAGAACGGATACCGTCTTTACCTTTCCGGAAGACGTTGTAATTACATATTTCACCCCACCTTTTTTGATTATGGTTCCTTTTTTCGGAAGTTTTGTCTTTGCGGCAGGTGTACCGGCAACCGGCTGACTGACACCCGGTTCTTCTGTCTGTTTTGGTGCTTCTGTCTGTTTCGATGCTTCTGTTGGGGCAGCGGTTGGTGTTGCTGTCGGAAGCGGTGTTGGTGTTGCATCCGGCACTGACTTTTCAACAAGTGACGTTTGTGCTGTCATAAGTTCAACCGTACATTTTTGAACCTGTTCCCCGGTTACCGCCGGCGTAATTATCGCTTGTTCACCTGCCAAAATTGCATTTTTTAATGCAGTTGCCGATACCTCTTCATACTTGGCTGCATCAATTTTTTTCGCCTTTTCTAATTCATCCTTTAGAAAACCAACCAGCTCGTCTATTGTCACAAATTCTCCTGTCATAACGGCATTTTCCGCATGCATAACAAATGAAGAACCATCCAATGCTTCCTGCTTTCCATTTACCGTAAAGGAACCTATTTTCAAATAGTATCCTTCATCTGCCTTTAAACTTACCTTTACAATGTCACCAGCATGATATGTGGATTTTTCTCCACTTATCTGACCATGCTTCGTATTTGTATCCATGGAAACTTCATATGCTGTAATCATTTTATTATGCACAACATCTGCCCAGCGTTTTCCGTGTTCAATCAAACCAAGTTTGCTCAGATGAAGATTATCCGTGTGTCGATACTCCCCCTGTAAATCATCGGTCGTTGGTCCCACAAAAATAGTTTCATCGTTGCAGGCCGCACGCTGGGTCTCTTTCATGGATTCCATTTTCTTCGTATTATTGTAATTGCTCCATGCATAGGAAACCTGCGCAATGCACCAATTCAAATTATATCCGGCATCTTCTCTTGTCTGTGCAATTAACTGCTGTAAAGAAGTCAGATATTTTTCGCGATTTGTTCCATCCGTATCAGCCTCTCCCTGGTGAAGCAAAAAAGCACGATACCCATATGGCTTCAAATCATTAATTGCATTTTTAATTGCAAAATAATGTTTTGTACGAAGTTCCTCAATTTTAGCAGAACCAACACCCGTTGATACAAAGCCAACCGGAACACCAGTCTTCTGTGTCAGGGCGTCTCCCATGGAAGGCCATGCGGAGCCACCGCCATTACCGGTATTAAATCCACTTTCACTCGGCTGACTGTCCTCACAATGCTGCCACGTGTTAGTATTTGGATTATATGCTGATACTAAATCTGATTGAGCAGTTGTTTTTTCACCTCCAAAGTTACAGGAATTTGACTGTCCACCGGTAATAAAAACTTCACCGACTCCGACTTTTTCTACTGTTTTACTCTCACTTCCCGCATTTACAATCAATGTATACCAGCCACCTCCGGGTACATTTGCAATACTTCCTTCATATGTATTACCTTCCCCTTCGGTTAAAACCGCCGTTTCTCCTAATTCTTTATCTCCGTCATAAAGTTTTGCCGACACCTCCCCGGTTCCACTGTACTCAATAGAAACCTTTACGTTGGCATAATTGTTATTGTCCCTTTGATAAATTGCGTGCTCGGTAGGAATTTTAACCTCCAATTTTTCCGCCGCTTTTCCCGACTGCGGCACAAAACAAATCCCCGCCATCATTGCCATCGTAATCACCGACCATTTCATGATTTTTTTTAATTTCATTAATACTCTCGCTTTCCTTTGATAATGAAAGAGACCTGCAAAAAGAGCAGGTCTCTTTCATCGCAAATACTATTTTACAAATGTTATCTTAGTAATCGTCACAGAGCCTGCGTACCCTGCCTTTCCGGCATTGATTACAACAAACGGTTCTGTACCCTCTCCTTTTTTCACATTGGAAAGATTTACCTCAAAATATCCTTCTGATGTAACACCATACTTAGGATCTGTTACTTCTGCACCATTCACTTTATGACCAACAATTCCGTGGAATTCGAAAGTCGGATCGGATGCTGTAAATTTAATCTGGCATTTTGAATATTGGTTAAAATCAATATCACTCGGAAGCATAACTTTTGCTGTTGGAGCCCACTGTGCCAGTCCGCTTTCCACATAACTTACAGCCTTTGGAAGTTCCGACACAAGACTATCTTCTCCTGCTGTTACCGACAGATACGTAAATGTTCCTTTAAATCCGGCAGTTCCTGTGCCTACATGAACATAAACCTTATCATCCGCACCGATTTTCTTCATGTCATCAGCAGTCAATGTTAGATTTACCTCGCCGCCTGTCTTGCCATAGTAATCTTTAATTGCCGGGGAATCCCATTTGACACCGGTCTTTAATCCAATGTTAAATCTCTGTGTATCTTTTACGTCAGTATCTCCTTCCATCGCTGTGTACTTTATCGAAATAGTTGTTCCTTCTTTACTCAATTTTGACTTATCAATCTCAAAAATTCCCATAGAAGCATACAGAGCAAATCCATTAGGTACATACGTATAAGATGCACCTGCTCCTAAATCATCACCTTCTAAAACAAGGTCAGAAGCGGGTTCTTCTGTTGGTGTTGCTGTTGGCGTTGCTGTTGGTGTTGCTGTTGGTGTTGCTGTTGGTGTTGCTGTTGGCTCCGCCGATGGTTCTTCTGTTGGTGTTGCAGCAGGCGTTGCTGACGGTTCTTCTGTCGGCGTTGCAGCAGGCGTTGCCGACGGTTCCGTTGTTGATGTTGCTGTTGGCGTTGCCGACGGTTCTTCTGTCGGCGTTGCAGCAGGTGTTGCCGATGGTTCTTCTGTCGGCGTTGCAGCAGGCGTTGCTGACGGTTCTGTTGTTGATGTTGCAGTCGGTGTTGCTGTTGGCTCTGCCGACGGTTCTGATGGCGCAACTGTTGGTTCCGGCACATCATCTTTTCCCATAAGAATAATGGAATAAATATTAAAATTGCGATTTGGTAAATCGTCACCATCCGTATGATATGCATTGTATTTCAAGCGAATACCGTAAGCAAGTGTTCCCTCTGCCAAAGCAGCTGCCAAAGCATCACTAATCTGGAATTCAAACACTTGTGCTTTACCGGCTTCTGTAATAGCATTGTACTCACTGAAGCCATCAAATACGTCAATTCCACCACCCCATATATTTGCCGGATTGCTCTTAAGCAATTCACAAACAACAGGTGTATTTGCTGCATCTGATGACGCTACAATACGAATGGATTTGTATTTGGATAAATCAATTCCGGACTTGCCTGCATTGGTCCAGTATGCTACACCACCACCGCTTGCTTCTCCGGTCGATGTATAGCTTACACCATTTCCTTCATAATAAGTAATGGTATCTTCCAATACTGAATTCTGACCGTATTCGTTTTCTTTTGTCAGGTCAATTTTAACATCGTTTTCACCAAGATCCGGAAGCGGCATTGGTGTCGATGTTGCTGTTGGCTCTGCCGACGGTTCTGTTGTTGATGTTGGTGTCGGTGTTGCTGTTGGCTCTGCCGACGGTTCTTCTGTCGGCGTTGCAGTAGGCGTTGCCGACGGTTCTGTTGTTGATGTTGCTGTCGGTGTCGCTGTTGGCTCTTTTACCGGTTCTTTTGTTGGACCATTCGTTGAACCGTTTGCCGGTTTCTGTGTAGTCTTAGCCGGTTCTGCGGGAACAACAACTTTTTTTGCACTGCTCACTTTCACCGTAATCGTCTTTTTCACTTTTTTCTTTCCATTCTTCATTTGAACGGAAATTTTTGCAGTTCCTTTTTTTAAACCTTTAATTGTTGCTCCCTTTTTTGATTTCTTTGTGAGTTTAACAATTTGGGCTGCTTTTTTTGTTACTTTCCAAGTAACTTTTTTTGCATTTTTTACTGTCACCCTTTTGGTTTTCCCCACTGTAACGGAAACCTTTGTTCTACTCAATTTTGGTTTTTTTGCTTTTGCATCTGCAGATACACCCGACATCTGTGACACAAGCATACCAGCCGCCAACAATAAGGCAAGGCCTTTGGCATGTGAAGTTTTTGCTACATTTCTTTTCATGATTTTCAATTCCTCCTTTTTGACTTTTCCATCAAAACCCCAAAAAAGCAAAATACTGCCATTGTTTTCACAATGACAGTATTTTTAGTTATAAGAGTTTGTTTTGAGGGAAAGTAAATATTGATTTACTTGAGCATTAGTATAACTCACTTCCCACAGCAAATCCATGATATATCTTGAACAAAGATTGATTTATCATGCACACTTTACGGCCGAACCAAATGTTCTTTACGATAATGGCTTGGAGAACATCCTTCATGCTTTTTAAATTGGCGGCAAAAATGCTCTACATTGCGATATCCACACTGCATACTAATCTCACCAACATCAAAGTCACTTCGAACCAAAAGCATCTTTGCCCGAATCATCCGACTCTCAATCACTTCTGAAATACATGAAATATTTGCGAAATTTTTATACACTTTCTGAAGCGAGCGTGGACTTAGATTTATCCGCTCTGCCATCATTTCCAACGTCCAGTCATATTCTGGATGTGCATAAATATCCCCGCGCAGTTTTTCTAAGAGCGGCTGATACCTGGAGCCATGCTTAGAAAATGCATAATCATGGAACCAGTGAAAAATAATATGCATTAAATCCGAAATAATATATTCTTCACTTTTACGATGCCAATAATTCTCACAGGCAACCATATGCCAATAAACAAGAAAATAGTCATAATTTAAACAGAAAATAGGAACTCCAAACGGCACATAGCCTTCCGCAAACAAAGGTTCATCACAATCAAATCGTATCCATGTGTATGTTAATCTTCCTTCTTTCGCATGATAATGAACTCTCTGACCGGGCTTATAAATAATTCCGGTATGTGCCGGGTATGGACGCATCTCGCCATCCACTTCTATCATCGTATCGTTTTCAAACAACATCATCTCATACTCACCTTCAGCAAATACAAGATTATCCTCAAACCCCTCCGGCATACATTCACGTTCGACTGCATATATAATTCGAAACATGTATTAAACACCTCCTCAACTATTAGTGCTATTATAACATGTCCTTTTGAATTATAGCAATACAAAAGGAACAGCACACCACAATCTTTTATGGTATGCTGTCCTTTTATACATCTACAAAACAATACTATTACTTTTTAAAGCTCCAAGAATCCATACGAACATCTAACATATCAAACTCAAAATAAATGGTATGCTTTCCTGTCAACTTTTTACCGAGTTTCTTTGTAACCGTCTGGTAAGAATCCGATGTGGAATCCCCAAGCTTCATGGTAATTTCAGATGATCCATCTGCTCCAAAATCAACATCCGCTACATCAATATAAGCACCGATCTTTCCATTGTATACCGAATAATTTACGTTCCAGTCTTCATTGGACGCTTTTTCAGCATTAATCACAGTTCCAATCGAATCAGCCATCGCAAATGTTTCTGCCTCAACCGTTTCATAAGGATTGATTGTACCAACCGATGATACACCTGTCTTTGTCATCTTTGTATCGGCAATCGTTCCATCCGCATTTGTAAAATCTCCATTGTCACCAAGATTTAACTCATTTACATAAGTCGTACGGTAATCCTGTTTCGTACCGACTGCTATTGTGTCTTTCTTCGTATGATAAAATGCATACAGTTTACCATTAAACTGTGTAAAACAGTGATGGTTATTACCGGTTGCTCCAAAATATGTACCCGGATTTTTCAAAACACAGCCAACATATTTAAAGTCACCCATTGGGCTGTCACTTACCATTACCGCAATGTTTGCCGCCGGGCAGTCTGCACGGTCAATGGCAACACCATCAATGCTTCCGGTCCAGTTTGTGCAGTAACTGTAATAATACTTATCTCCAATTTTGTTAATACCGGAATCTTCAAACATGAATGGTGCATCAATCATTTTTGCATCCCCATCTACACTAGTCATATCGTCACTAAGTTTTACAACTCGTGCACATAAAGTCTTCTTTCTTTCCATCGGTATTACCAATACCACCAAAATAAAGGTAGCCGGTTCCGTCATCGTCAACCAAAACTGCAGGGTCAAAGAGCCATCCAATTTCAGATTCTGCGCAGCCGGTAATGGAGCGGTCAATAATTGGTTTGCCAATCGGATCCGTCCAAGGACCGGTTGGGCTGTCTGCCGTCAATACACCAATACTGCTTGCGTTGTTCGCAAAATACAGGAAGAATTTCTCTTTGCCGTTAATCTTCTTATGACATACTGCAGGTGCCCATGAATTTGCCGACCATTTCGCAGCTCCTTTGTTTCCGGATACTGCAATCGTTCCATGATCTGTCCAGTTCACCATATCGGCAGAAGAATAGCAGTTCAATGATTTAATTTTGCTGTAGTTATTATCTGCATTAGCTGCTGCCTCGTACTGCTGAGAATCATTTGTTCCATAAACATACACTCTTCCGTTGTATTCCATAGCCCACGGATCCGCTGTCAAACGGGAGGTCATAATCGGATTACCGATTTTCCCTTTAACAAGTCCTGTACTAAGATCCGGAACGCCTGCATCTTTATCCGCTGTTTTTGCAACTCCTGTCATGGTTACCTCATCCAGGTAAAAGTCCATATCATTATTGGATTGGTACACAGACTGCCAGTAAATCAAGATCGTTCCCGTGTGCTCCGGCACCTTCATAGTTGCCTCACATTTTGTCCATGTAGAATCCAAAAGTTCAACGGACGTAATTGAATCGTAATGAGTGGACTCATCATCCCCTACATACTGCATGGAAAGATCCAATTTCTGATCCTTGCCTGTTTCCTGCTTTGCATAAAAAGAAATCGCATATTCATTGTCTGTTTCAACCAAAGAAGAAACATCAATTGAAGCACCATGCCAGTCATCTGTACGTCCTGTTACTTTAGCGCTTTTCTTTGTGTTATTTGCTCCATCATCAACAACTGAAATAGAAGCTGAACCACGAGAAGCCATTGGCTCATATTCGCCCTTTTCCATGTCCGCATTAACAAGCACTGCCGGCGTTGGTTCCGGTGTGGCATCTGCTGATTTGGTCGGCTCCGGTGTTGGCATATGTCCAAATCCATCAGCCTCAGCAATTAAATTAGAATCCTTAATTTCGTCCGTATACACTTTTACCGATGTGCCTTTTACAACCGGTGCCGGATTTGTTTGTGCCGGATTTGGCTTTTCTGTTGCTTTCGCAGTAGCCTTTGCCGTAGGCTTTGTCGTGTTTACTACGTTTTTATCCGGTCCTTTTTTCCTCGTCACCGTTACCTTAACAGTTCCAAGTTTTCTCGTTTTCCCGTTCTTTTTAACTTCTTTTACCGTAATCTTGGCTGTCCCCTTCTTCTGACCGGTCACAACACCCTTTTTCGATACTTTAGCAACCTTTTTCTTGTTACTCTTAAATGTGTACTTGCAGGATTTTTTCTTTTTTACAATTTTAATTGTTTTCTTCTTTCCTACTGTAACACTAATTTTCTTTGTCTTTAATTTTGCTTTTTTCGCTTTTGCCCCCGCATCCGGCGCTGTCATCCCGCCAAGTGTCATTGACAAAGCTAAAATCCCCGATAAAACAACCCCACTAACTCGTTTCCATTGTTTCATGGCAGTTCCTCCTTTACATTATATAGTTATTATGTTGCATTTATAGTAGCACAAAAAGAAGTTCCCTGCCATGATGATAAACGTATCGTTTTTGATATATTCGGCACACTCATTGAAGCAGCAACATCGGATTCACCGTGGTTTTATTCTCCTTCACTTGAAAATAAAGGTTTGTTCCTTCTTCTTTATAATACTTTGTCGGCTCTGCAATTTTCCCGAGAACCTGTCCTTCCGAAACCATATCACCTTTACTTACAGAAATATCTTTTAACTGTCCATAAACAACTGTAAAACCATCACCAATTGATATCGAAACCGTACGACCGGTTTCTTCAGAAGTTTCCACCGATTCCACGATACCATCCGCACTCGCTTTTACATCCATTCCTTCTTTGGCTTCTAAAAGAAGTGCCGGATTTGTGCGGTACTGTGCCAGTGTCTTAAAATATACCACTTTGTCTGCACTGTACTCCATCAGCACATCGCCTTTTATTGGCCAGGAAAGGCCCTCTTCCTGATTAAACGATAATTGCTTTTTCGCAGGTTTTGCATTGGTTTGTACAGATTTTTTCTTACGTTTTTTTGTTTTCTTTTCTTTTACCTCGGAATTTGCATGATTGCTGGACGCTTCTTTCGTCTCCGGTGTTGCCACCGCGGTCGCCTGCGGGGGATTACTCGCCGAAGCCACCGGCTCCTTTTGTTCACTGCGGTTCATATTGATGCATAACGCCGCAAAGGCGCCAATTGCAGCAATGCCACAGGCTAATGATATATAGAATCCTTTTTGTTTAAAAAACATACTATCACCTCACAAAAATTGTTTGATGATAGTATGTTCGATTTTAAAATGATTTATTCAATTTTATTACAAAGTAACTTTCTCCAAATGCCAAATCTCTTTCGCATATTCTTCGATGGTGCGGTCGGAAGAGAATTTACCGCATTTAGCAGTCTGGAGCATTGCCATCTTCGCCCATCGCTCCTCATCGCGGTATGCTTCTTCTACTTTCTTTTGTGCCGCCTCATAAGAACGGAAGTCTTTCAAAATAAAGTACTGGTCCGCACGCTCATAGCCGTTTGTCTCAAGCAGAGAATTGTAAATCTCGCGGAACAATTCAAGATTTTCAGGGGAATATGTTCCATCGATCAACTGGGTAAGCACGGCACGGATATCCGAATCCATGTTGTAAATTTCTTTCGGATCATACTGGTTATTATGCTCGAAATCAATTACTTCCTGTGAGGAAAGACCGAAGATGAAAGCATTTTCCTCGCCCACTTCTTCTACGATTTCAACATTGGCACCATCCATTGTTCCAAGGGTCGGTGCACCATTTAACATAAACTTCATATTACCGGTACCGGATGCCTCTTTACTTGCAGTTGAAATCTGCTCTGATACATCGGCAGCGGCAAAAATAATTTCTGCATTGGACACACGGTAGTTTTCAATAAATACAACTTTGATTTTTCCTTCAATCGAAGCGTCATTGTTTACTACGTCAGCAACACTGTTAATCAGTTTGATAATTGCCTTTGCTCGGCGGTATCCGGCAGAAGCTTTCGCACCAAAAATGAAAGTACGAGGATACATATCCATACCCGGATTTTTCTTCAACTGATTATACAAATACATAACATGCAAAATGTTAAGCAGCTGGCGTTTGTACTCATGCAGACGTTTTACCTGTACATCGAATATCGAATGAGGGTCTACTTCAACACCATTGTGCTCCTTAATATA
>ENA-ORTY01004792-ORTY01004792.1-human-gut-metagenome-genome-assembly--contig:-NODE-4792-length-10362-cov-2.213156_pt1 | contig 10362 bp, 3 predicted proteins | sample MGYA00241917_ERZ509198 | MGnify/ENA primary metagenome ERZ509198 (study PRJEB26280, sample SAMEA2338857) | human gut metagenome | biome: human gut; feature: human-associated habitat; material: faeces...
GCTGCAAATAAACAAATTTTTGAAATTGCACCAACAAATGCCTCATCAATAATCTTAACATTAATAAACAGACAGGCAACACTTGTCGCCGTAAACGAAATCGCATAATACTTGATAATTTTCTTATCAAAATACCGCGCTGCCATACTTAATGTGATAAAATTTGCCAGAAATGCAATTCTATTACCATTCACCAAGCCTGAATAAATTAATACTGCATAAGACGGGCATAAAACAATGACCAATGCTTTGGCAAAATCGCTGATTTTCAAAAAATTTGCAACAGCTACAATGACCAGCGTTGCTACCAACACACCACAGCCCTTAATAGACTTTGCCGACATTCCATAAGACATAATCGTTGTTACTGACAATGCTAAAACACATGCCAGAATCACCAGCAGATTCGCCTTGTGTACTCTTTCCATAACCTTCTCCTACCTTTCGTATTTTAATTTTCAATTTTAATCCGGTCACACTATTTAAGTAATTCTGATTATACCACATTACCGTGTAAAAGTAAATAATATCAGCAATTGTTCCTGTTTTTATACCAAAACAACGGACTGCCAGTCCCTTACATTCCGCTTCTGTCTCTTCGTTCTTTTAAAATTCGTGCATTCTCTTCCACCTTAGTCTTTCCAAGCGGATATAAAAACCATAAGGACAGTGCAAGTAAAACAAATCCTGCTGCCGGTACAATACACGTAATCGTATAAATGCCGTTTACAACCTTTTCGTCATATGCCGTTGCCGTATTATAGCCAATCACTGACAGCAAAACACCGACAAGCCCTGATGATGCCGCCTGTCCCAACTTTCTTGCAAAGGAGTACACCGCATAAATTGTTCCGTCCGGGCGCTGTCCGGTACGCACCTGTGTATCGTCAATGACATCTGTAATCATCGCCCAGCACACCAGATTAAACATTGCCAGTCCGATATAGGAAATGCCGTAAAAAATAAGCCACACATACACATTTTTTGTATGCACAAAATATACCGCTATCAATGCCGCCGCACCGATAAGCGATCCGGCCGCCGACATTTCCCTTTTCCCGACCCGCTCTGCCAGCCGCACCGTAAAGGCAGACAGCACCAGCGTGACCGCTGTTCCAATCAGTGAAGCCAGCGAAAGTCCTTTGACATCACCGAAATAATTCGGATAAATGTATGCACCCATATTGGATAACGACAACTGGGAAAGCAGTAACAGCAATGCACTTACCACAATTCCGATGAGCGCACGATTCTGAATCAGACTGCCAATCAGTCCCATAAATGAGAATTTCTGCTTTGTTGTTTCTGCTTTTACGCGCTCCGTTACCATAAAATAACACAACAGATAACAGATAACTGAACCTACAGAACACCAGAATGCTGCAATGCTCATACGCGTACCGGAAAGCACGGCATTCCCGTTTTCATCGGTGTAATAAACCACTAACGGCAGTACAACACCAATAACCGTTGCCGCAAGCGTAGCGCCGATTGTCCTCCAGTTCGATAGCGCCGTTCTGTCTTTTGGCTCTGCCGAAATTGCCGATGCCATCGAACCATATGGAATATTAATTGCCGTATAAAACACACTGCCCCAGAGCAGATACGTAAAAAACATCCAGATAATCTTAAATGTCATCGGCATATCTGCAAACCACGAAGCATACATTAAAAATGAAGATACTGCCACCGGTCCGCACATTCTTAATAGCCACGGTGCAAATTTGCCTTTTTTATTTCCGCGGCTTCTATCCGCAATCTGCCCCATCGTCACATCCGTGAACGCATCAAGCAACCGCGCTGCCATCATCATCGTACCAACGACTGCCGCCGACACGCCCATCACATCCGTATAAAATTTTAACAAAAACATAGACGATAATATAAATGCAAAGTCATTGCCAAAATCGCCAAACATATACCCAAGCTTATCCGCCATACCAAATTTTCTTTTCATAAAGCTCCTCCATTTTAACATCACAATTTCAGTATGGCGGATTCTTAAAAAAATATACAAAAAAGCTGTCAGGCAAAATGTTTGGCACATCTGCTTTTTGCATAAAAACGCCTCACCGTTGTCACTTGACTTCGGCTTATTTTATGCAAAAAGCAGATAATATACATTTCTGTATCTGACAGCTTTCTATTCTATATTTTTGTATTCCTAAATTGTGCGTGTTAAAGCGCCGTTTTTGCCCCATTTACAGCCTTCCGTACAGGTAAAGTCCGCAAATCCACAGCGGGCGCATGGTTTCCCGCTTTCTGTGGTGTCTTTTAAACGTTTCTTATTGGCAGTGGACAGATTATCTGCATTCTCAACAAATTTCTGTGTGAGCTGTTCTGTAATGCGCATAATTTCAAGCTGCGCCCTGCCGCACATTCTCTCTTTGCTTTTTAATACAAAATCTTCAAACAAGCCCTGTTCCGTAACGGATACAAGTGTTCCCTGCGGATAAATTTCCTTAATGCTTCGCATATCCGAAAGCCACTGTTCCTCTAACGGTGTTTCCCGAAGAATTTCCGGTACGTAAAAACCATATTCTTCTGCATCGTCCCCGCTGAAATGAATTTTTACGCGCAAGGTTCTGTGGCGCTGTTCCTGTGCTACCTGTGCAAAGGAAGCAAGGAATTTTGCCGTATAGACATCACCAAAATATTCACGGTTGTCGTTATCGTCCTCCCCGTAAGCCTGTACCGGCATAAAGCGGAAGGCTTCATTTTTATTGTCATGGAAATTCTGTTTTCCGCCGACAACTAAAAGTAACTGCTCCTCTAAGGATTCCAGTTCGTCATGCAGTCTTTTATTAAAGCCGCCGGATAATTTCTCCAGATTTTTCTTCATCTGCTCTGTCCAGTCCAGCACATAGAAAATGTTACGGAACGGCAGGGAATAGACCATTGCAGTCGGACAAAAAACAGAAATCATATATCTTGCATTTTCATAGGCAAGCTTGTCCACTTCCTTTTCATCAAATTTTCCCGGATACACCTCACAAATCCGTTCTAATACCAGTGTATGCCACTTTTCATAGAACTCCCGTTCTTTTTCGGTCTGCGGCTGCATTTTGGTGTATCTTGCACTTTTTTCTGATGTATTGGATACACCGATAGAATTTAACAACATGGCAATGATTTTCGGACATTGGATTTCCATTGTCACCATGCAGTGCTGGAATACCGAATGATGTCCGCGTTCCGCCGTGCCTTCTGCTCTCTTTACCGCACGTTCCACCGGCTGGGTACGAATCGTCTGGTACCCTTCCTTTGCATAGCACGTACCGGCAAACTTGCCGCTTAAAATTGTCAGTTCTGTATTCATCTGCTCAGGAATTACATCATTACATTCCGTCGTTGCAGCAATCGTCTGAATTGTTGTCATATTCTTCTCCTTTTCTTGCGCCCTTTTATCGCAATCCAGCGATGAGCAATTCGCACGGGCGATTTCTCATCTGAATTCATTCAGTTCTGCGATAAAAGCATTTTGTGATGCCCGCAGCACAAAATGCCATGTGAAGCGCCTTAAATTTAAGGGTGCTTCACATTGCTCCATTCTTGAAATTTAAAAAATCTTTCTCTATAATAATACTGAAATCATTCTCATCTGTCATGTATTTTTTATAAATACATACTTATTTTAAAATATTTGGAGGCAGTTATCTATGGAAAATTTTACTTATTATACACCGACAAAGGTTGTTTTCGGCAAAGGCACTGAAAATCAGACCGGTGCGCTGGTTAAAGAACAGCACTGCAAAAAGGTTTTAATTCACTACGGAAGCGGCAGTGTTGTCCGCTCCGGTCTGCTCGACCGCATTAAGACATCCCTTGACGAAGCAGCGGTTTCTTACGTAGAACTGGGCGGCGTTGTTCCAAATCCGCGCCTTTCCCTTGTTTATGAAGGTATTGAACTCTGTAAAAAAGAAAATGTAGATTTTATTCTTGCTGTCGGCGGCGGCAGTGTCATTGACTCTGCGAAAGCCATCGGTTACGGTGTCTACAACGGCGGCGATGTCTGGGATTTTTATGATTTTAAACGTCAGGCAGAAGGCTGTCTTCCAATCGGCGCAGTGCTTACCATTGCTGCTGCCGGAAGTGAAATGAGCGGTTCTTCTGTTATCACCAAAGAAGACGGTCAGATTAAACGCGGCTACAGCAGTAATTTCAGCCGTGCCCGCTTTGCCGTTATGAATCCGGAGCTGACCATGACACTCCCGCCATATCAGACGGCAAGTGGCTGTGTTGACATTTTAATGCACACCATGGAACGCTATTTTAACCAGTGTGACAATATGGAACTGACAGACGGTATCAGTGAATCTTTAATGCGCACCGTTATGAAAAATGCAAAGATTTTAAAAGACGAACCTGATAATTATGATGCGCGTGCAGAAGTCATGTGGGCCGGCAGTCTTTCCCACAACGGACTGACCGGCTGCGGCACGGACGGAGGAGATTTCGCTTCCCATGCACTGGAACATGAGATCGGAGGACTGTTTGACGTGGCACACGGTGCCGGACTCGCCGCTTTGTGGGGCAGCTGGGCAAGATTTGTACTGGATGCCCGTCCTGCCCGCTTTGCGCAGTTTGCCACACATGTCTTAGGCGTAACCGCCGGTGCAGATGATACGGAAACCGCTTTAAAAGGCATAAAAGCCATGGAAGACTTTTATCATTCCATTGACATGCCGGTTTCATTATCCGAACTCGGCGTTACCCCGACACCGGAGCAGATTCGCACTATGGCTGAAAAATGTGACATTTCCACCCACCACAATGCCGGAAAAGTAAAACACCTGTCCGTAGATGACACGGTTGCTATTTATACAACCGCTTTATAATGCTGCCGGGGCAAAGCCCACAGCTATAAGTTTTAACATCATACAGCAAAAGGCAGGAACACAAGCTATGCGGTGTCCCTGCCTTTTAATTATACAATTTTCTGCTCTTTATTTTTCAAGTTTCTTTTTCTTCATAACAAGGCATCCTGCAAAACCTGCTGCAGCTGCCATCAGAATTACATAGAACCACATTGCAAAAGAATCTCCTGTCTTTACGCCTGTATCTGTATTATCTGATACTGCTCCGCCATTCTGACTGTTGTTCTGATTATTGCTGTTCTGGTCTGCGTTATTCTGTCCACCATTATTCTGGTTGTCACCGCTCTGGTTTCCGTTATTCTGTCCACCGTTGTTCTGATTGCCACCATTCTGGTTTCCATTATTCTGTCCACCGTTGTTCTGATTGCCACCATTCTGGTTTCCGTTATTCTGTCCACCGTTGTTCTGATTGCCACCGTTCTGGTTTCCGTTATTCTGTCCACCATTATTCTGGTTGTCATCACCAGTGTTTGAATTGTCATTATCCTTGACTACTGTTTCATCCACAATTACATAATTGCTAAAATGAGCCACTGTAAATGTCATTTTACCATCTGCATAAACTGCATTTACATCTTCCATGCTTCCATCCTCTGCAACATAGAATACTTTTGTTTTTGCAGAGTCATAACCATTTGGAACTGAAATCGTAACTGTAACTGTTCCATCCGGCTGAATGACATTTCCTTCTGTATCCAGCAGTCTGATATCCAGCAGTGAGAACTTCTTATTGTCAAAAGATTTCTTTACTGCATCATATGCATTTCCTTCTCCCAATGCTGTTACTTTCAGCTGGCTTCCTGATGGAATTACACCTGCATCTGCCTTTACTGCAACCGCTATATTTGCACCGGAAGCATCTGTTACAGCAGAATCCGACTCATATCTGGCACTCAGTGTTGTGCTGATGCCCTCTACGGTCCAGTTAAAGCCTGCCATCTTATCATATGTTCCCATAGTCTGTGCAGCTTTCCACCATGTATCGCCTGCCTGAATTGTAAATGTATGGTCTTTTGTTAAATCAAGACCTGTTACTGTATAAGTTGTTTCAGCCGTTGTATAATCGCCGTTTACCGGATTGAAGTCCTTACCTTCCGGTACAACCGGTGTTCCGTCAACATATACACGGTATCCGCCGACTGCGGTGTCATCTGTTGCTGCTGTCCATGTAAGAACAACATCGTTATCCTTTACTTCTGCCGTTACTTTTGCATTTTCTGCAAATACCGGTGCTTTGTAATCATAGCTGCCAAGTGTTGTAATCTGTGCCTGTGGGTACTTGTATTCAACCCCTGCATCTGTAAATGCAACGATTTCAACTGTATTTTCTGTACCCGGTGTCAGTCTGCCAATCTGCTTTGATACGGTTTCTGCCGTTGCAAATTTCGGAATCTGATAGTTATAAACTGTATTGACAAGCTTTCCGTTTGCGTAAATCTTATAACCTCTGATTCTTGCATCACTTGAACTGATTGCTGTCCATGTTCCCTGTGCATGTGTATAAACTGCACTTGCAAGTTCTGATGTCACATTTTCCGGTGCTTCAATATCTGCTGTATCTTTTTCACCGTCTACAGTAACAGTTACTTCGCCGAGTAATGTTTTATTCTGTCCTGTAACACTCATGCTGTTTGCATTGTCACCTTTTTCACTTACATATACTTTAAATGTATAAGTTACACCGGATGATAATCTGTCCATAATGGTTTCTGTTCCTGTAATACCATCTGTAATATCAACCTTTTCACCATTTACATAAGTATCTACACCGTAGAATACTTCTTCTGCTCCATTCTCAACCGCATTCCATGAAAGCTTTACCTGACGTCCGTCAGAAGCCTTGGCGGTCTGTGCCTGTACTGCTGTCGGCGCTGCTGTACCGGCTGTCTTTGTAGCAAATGTAATCTTTAAAATATTTGCTGTTGCGCCGTTTGCATAAATGTAATAGGTCTTTCCAGCCTGTACCTGTGCAGTTAATGTTTCATATTTTGCTGCTGTATCCTTTGCATTGGTATTCTGATAGTCTACAACAACTTTACCATCTGAATCCACTACATAAAATCTCTTGGTTGCAAGCGTCTTCTGGTCAATGCTTAATACGCCGTCTTCTGCAGCTTCATATGTAAGGAAGCATCCTGATACCGGAATTGTTCCCTTAGACTGTGTTTTACCGTCTGAATCCATTGCCTTCGTCTTACCGGACACGACATATTCTGTTCCGACCGGCCATACAGCACCTTCACCTGTTGTATCGGCTTCTGCTACTGTTGCAGTCTTCCAGCCGCCGTTTGCATCATTGGCATCTGCATGTGCTGTCAGTCCGTTGGCAGTTGTTGTAGCTGCTGCAATTGCCGCTGCATCCCATTCTGCCTTTACCGTTGTTTCTTCACCTGTAGAACCTGAATCCGGTTCTGTAACAGCCGGAACAACTTCTGCCTTTACGGTTGAATCCTTTACAGTAATACCTGACATCATGTTCTGCATCTTATCGGTGCAGTTGTTGACTGAATCCCATGTTGTACCCTGGAATACAATGTCTTTGCAATACTGCATATTATTCCATGTCTTATCCGTCTTTTTATCTACTGCCTTCTTTGCATAAGATACGGTCTTAAAGTTATAGAATACTGAATTTTCACAGCCGATTAATGATTCCCAGCCGTTCTTATTCTTAAAGCCGCCATTTGTTCCGACATTACCAAAGGTAATATCCTGGAAGTATAAGTGGCTGTGTGTATGCCATGGTTTCTGTGGATTGCTGACCGGATCAACATCTGCAAGTACCTGTACGGTATTATACTGTACGCCGTATACGGACACATTGTACGATGCAAAGTTGTAGAATTTTCCGATTTCTGCAAATTCTGTTGTAGATGCACTGTTTGGGTCACTGTAGCTTGTTGTAAGTACCCATGCCTGCTGTGTATCTGCAACTGCGCAGTCACGCATTGTAATGTTGGCAATAAAACCACCGTTCGTCGGTGCAGATTTGAAACGGAATGCCATATCAATGTGGTTCATGACGGTATCTTCAAATAATACGTCCTGAATACCGTTTCCTGTGTGTGAACCTGCTGCCAGACCACCGTGACCTTCACGAAGGAAGTTATTAAACATCCAGATTTCTGAATTGGTCTGAATATCGCTGTCTCTTGCGCCTTCACCAACAGATGCACCGAAACCTAAGTTATCATCACCTGTATCTGTGAAGTTGTTCCAGCAGATTACATTCTGTGAACAGCCAAATCCAAGTCCGTCACCGTTGTTGCCGTCATAAGAGAATACCTTGACATTTTCTGTTGAAATATTTCTGGAATCCAGAATATTAACAGAGTGGTTTGCCGGATTTTCAACGGTAATGTCACCTACATAAACGTTGCTGACATTTCTCATAATTAACAGGCTGGAACGTGTCGCATAAGCATTGGTAATATCTGCCTTTTCAATACCTGCATTATTTCCCGTTTCTACGTCGATAAATTTATCCTTTCCGTTTTTATCAACCTTACCGTTATCTGCCAGATCTTTTTCAATATAGCCTGACAGCGAATTAATCAGTTCATCGGAATACTTTCTTGAACCGTCTTCGTTTGTGAGGTTGGCAAGATATTTCTTTGCAGAATCGGCAGCCTGGATACCATAGTAATAAACCTTTGTATTACTGCCGCCCATGTATCTTGGCAGACCATAGTTTTCTGTATCTGACGGATCACCTGCCTGCGTATTTACACCGGTATTGGAGGTGTAACCGTCTTCATACATTTTATCGCCTGCACCATACTTCCAGCCGTTGCCGTAAAGTGTACCGTTACCGGTAATACGGATATTTTCAAGCGGAGCATTTTCATCGGCACTTGTGGCATTCAGTAAGCCCCAGCCTCTTGTATCGGTGTAGAACGGATACATTAAGAAACCGATTTCAAAATGGTCACTGTTTGGTGATGCCCAGAGTGTACCGTCTAATTCTACTGTAATGTCGCTCTTTAACCAAAGTGCACCGGATACGAAGACCTTTCCGTCCTCAGCCTGCGGAATCACAACCTTTCCGCCCGGTGTACAGGCATCAATTGCTGCCTGAATTGCCTTTGTATTTTTTTCTACAAGTGCATTGACTTCATCATTATAAGAAGTGTAACCTTCTGTTGCCACTGCACCATAATCTAAAATGTTAAACTCCTCCGGCTTAACTGTCGTTTTCTGACTGATTTCCTTTGCCGTTCCGAGTTCTTTTCCGTCCTTATCAACTGCAACAACCTTAAAGGTATACTCTGTGTCAGGTGTAAGACCTGTTGCACGATAAGAATGAATATCCACATTTACCATATCTACGTCACTATTGGTTTCATAGTATTCATAGAAGGATTTCATATATGTATCTGCCCATTTGGCATTTTCTTCATAATTCTTTCTTGCTGTTCCATCAAGTGTGCCGTTGACGTAAACGTTATAATCTGCTACATTATCATATTTTTCCGGCTTATCCCATACAAGTGCGATGCTTGTATCGTCATATGCCAGTGTTGGAACCTGTAAATTACTGATGTCACTGCTTCCCGTTGTCTTGTCAAATAAAGGGTTCTCCAATTCCTTTGTACCAAAACTATCATCAGAAATCACATTAAAGACTTCACTGTTGACATATTTGTTATGTCCGTCGGTTGTCGGCAATCCCGCTGCATTTACTGACAGCCCCTGAAAACTGATAGAACCGACTGTCATCGCAGCCGTAAGTCCGACAGCCATCATTTTCTTCAAGCTTCTTCTCATAGCACTCCTTTCTTATCTGCGCCCAGCCACAGATAATCCCAATACATTCTATATTCCACTTAAAAAAATGCTTATGTAAACTCTACCAATTCTGAATCTGGAAGTGAAACAGTTGTACTCCATGTTAACTTCTTCATTCCATTGTTTACAGCTTCTTCATTCTTATAATTCTTGCTAACACCCCAGTCACGATGAGTAACATCTACTCCCGCCGTGCTGCTGTTTCCTGTTCCATCCTTTCCTATTGTTCCTGTATTCGTAACCTTTCCGTTGTTATCTGGAGCTGTGGTCCTATAAGTTATTCGATATTCACCTGTATATGGTTGGTCAGTTCCAAATGTGTATTCAATACTTCCATCTGCTTTCACTGTAGCTTTACCAACAACTGCATTATTATTGGTAGTATCAACCACATCAAATTCTGTTCCGATAAAATCAATTCCATCTGGAAGCGTATCTGAGAACGTATATCCTTGAATATCCTTTCTACCCTTATTCAAAGTAACTGTCCAATTGATAACATTTTGGTCAGAATCATAACCACCTGTTTTGCTGATCATTGCCTTTGAAATCTCAATAGAAGACCATGTTTCTTTATTTTCAACTTTTATTGTTGCCTTAGCTGTATTATTTACAGTAGCTGCGCCATCCCAGTTTCCAGAACTATCAACTGAAATATTCGCAGTATACTTTACAATATACTTTTCTCCTGCCTTTA
>ENA-ORTY01004795-ORTY01004795.1-human-gut-metagenome-genome-assembly--contig:-NODE-4795-length-10355-cov-2.298447_pt1 | contig 10355 bp, 7 predicted proteins | sample MGYA00241917_ERZ509198 | MGnify/ENA primary metagenome ERZ509198 (study PRJEB26280, sample SAMEA2338857) | human gut metagenome | biome: human gut; feature: human-associated habitat; material: faeces...
AAGAGGTCACCGAGAAATTCGACATCTCCTCTCCGACGCAGGTCATTGATATCCTCGGACTGATGGGGGACGCGTCCGACAATATTCCGGGTTGTCCCGGTGTGGGCGGAAAAACCGCATCCAAACTCGTCAACCAATTCGGCAGTATCGAAAATCTGTTGGAACATACGGACGAACTGAAAGGCAGTTTAAAAACCAAAGTGGAAACCCACCGCGACACGATTGCTTTCTCTAAGTTCCTGGCCACCATCAAAACGGACGTGCCCATTACGCTCGACCTGGAGGCACTCACCACAAAAGAGCCGGACGCAGAAACCTTGCAACGTTTATTCGAAGATTTAGAGTTCCGGACTTTACTGGAACGAAAGTTCTCCAAAAAGCAACCCACCGCAGAACCGGGCTTTTTCCAAGGCTCTCTCTTTGCAGAATTTGCGGACGAATCCCCGGAAGCAAGCAAATATTCAAATCTCAGCAAGTACAAAAAGGAGGATTTCGACTACCAACTCATTGAAACGAAAGAAGATAGACAGCGGATTATTGACTTATTCGTTACAAAAGATTTTCTCAGTCTAGACACGGAGACCACCGGAACCGACCCCATCAGTGCCAAATTGGTGGGATTGAGCTTTAGTGTCGAGGAAAATCAGGCTTTTTACGTACCGATTCCGCAAGACCCTGAAGAAGCACAAAAGATAGTTAATGAATTTAAATCGGTCTACGAAGACGAGCGGATACTCAAAATCGGGCAAAACATCAAATATGATTTGATGGTACTGCAAAACTACGGTATTACATTGAAAGGCGAAATCTTCGACACCATGATTGCCCATTACCTTTTACAACCGGAATTACGTCATGGCATGGACTATCTGGCCGAAGTCTATCTGAACTACCAGACCATCCATATCGAAGAACTTATCGGACCGAAAGGAAAGAACCAGAAGAATATGGCAGACCTTCCTCCGTCGCAAGTATATGAATACGCATGCGAAGATGCCGACATTACCTTGAAACTGAAAAACGTGTTTGAACCGAAGTTAAAGGAGGAAGGATGTTATGACCTGTTCCGTGAAGTAGAAATGCCGCTCATGCCGGTATTGGCTTGGATGGAACGCAACGGAGTGTGCATCGACACCGAAGCGTTGAAGGAAACTTCTACGCTCTACACCAAAGAAATGAACCGTTTGGAAGAAGAGATACACGCCTTGGCCGGTGAACCGTTCAACATAGCCTCTCCCAAACAAGTAGGCGAAGTCTTGTTTGAAAAACTAAAAATAAGCGAAAAGCCCAAGAAAACCAAAACAGGACAATATGTCACCTCGGAAGAAGTATTGGAAACATTACGCACGCGCCATCCCATCGTGGAAAAAATCCTGGAACACCGAGGACTGAAAAAACTATTGGGCACATACATCGATGCCTTGCCCAAGCTTATCAATCCCGAAACCGGACATATCCACACCTCCTTCAATCAAACCATTACCACGACCGGACGGTTGAGCAGCAGTAACCCGAACCTGCAAAACATCCCTGTACGCAACGAGGAAGGCAAAGAAATCCGCAAGGCTTTTATTCCGGAACCGGATTGTGAATTCTTCTCGGCCGACTATTCCCAAATCGAACTGCGTATCATGGCCCACTTGAGCGGCGACCCACACATGATAGAGGCTTTCCGCGAAGGGCACGACATCCATGCCGCCACTGCTGCAAAAATTTACAAAAAGCCATTGGAAGAAGTTACCCGCGAAGAACGAAGCAAGGCCAAAACAGCCAATTTCGGCATCATATACGGTATCACCGTATTCGGATTGGCCGAACGAATGAACGTCAGCCGCGCGGAAGCCAAAGAGTTGATTGACGGCTATTTCACCACGTATCCCAAAGTGAAGGAATACATGCAGAAGAGCATTGACATGGCCCGCGAGAAAGGATTTGCCGAGACCCTCTACCACCGCCGTTGCTACTTGCGCGACATCAACAGCCACAACGCAGTGGTGCGCGGTTATGCCGAACGCAACGCCATCAATGCCCCGATACAGGGCAGCGCGGCGGACATCATCAAAATCGCCATGACACGCATCTACCGGTGTTTCAAGGAAGAGCACCTGCGCTCCAAAATGATACTCCAGGTACACGACGAATTGAACTTCAGTGTTTATCCAGAAGAGAAAGAACGGGTGCAGGCCATTGTCATCGAAGCCATGGAACACGCCTGCACGATGCAAGTGCCCTTGGAAGCGGATTACGGTTGGGGCAAAAACTGGCTGGAGGCGCACTAAGCCCCTCCGGTCCAGCCCCACCTTATATAAAAATTACTTGCTGCCGTCAAAATCCCGGCGGTACGCCAAGATGGTTTCCTGGTGGGCCAAAGCCCATTCCGTCAGTGAACGGATCAAGGGCATGAGCGACTGCCCCATGTCCGTCAACTCATACTCCACCCGGATGGGGACTTCAGGATACACCTTCCGTCCGACCAACCCGTCGGCTTCCAACACATGCAGGGTCGATGCCAGCATCTTGGAAGAAATGTCCGGAATCAACTTGCCCAATTGCCCGAAACGCGTTGCGCCGTTTTCATCCAATGTGACGATCACCAACAGCGACCATTTGGTGCCGAACCGGGAAACAATATTCCGGATCGGACATTGCTCCACAACAGAATTTTTTTCTCCTTTTTTTGCCATTCCAAGTCTTTGTATTCCAACAAAAGTGAAGTGCAAGTAAGTAACTTACAAAAATGTAACTTATTGCATATCATACGTTTATTCTCTAACTTTGCACCGTCTGAAAGAGAAAGGCGCACCGACAAAGATAGTGTATTCTGCCAACAGTCCCAAATATCTGGGCTGCGGAAATGCAAAAAACATGCGCCTCCTCGGACAAACCTTATATTACAAATAATTTTACTAACCGATAAAAACAAAAAGAAGATGAAACAGATTGAAGGAATTGCATCAGAAAAGAATTTCAAGGCCATCAACGTAGGCCCGCTGGACGAAGTAAGCCAATATGTGTTGGAAATGGGACCGGAAGTCAAAATCCCGGGCAAAGTGTTCTGCGGCGCGGCCCTCGGGACGACTGGCAGCGAACTCTCTTTCCAGGTGTTCCAACCGGGAACGGAAACCGGATTCCTCCACACCCATAAGAACCATGAGGAACTGTACTTCTTCCTGGGCGGCAAGGGCCAGTTCCAAGTAGACGGCAAGGTCTTCGATGTACAGGAGGGAAGCGTTGTCCGCGTGTCTCCCGAAGGCAAACGCTCCGTGCGTAACAATGGTAGTGCCCCACTCGTCATGCTGTGCGTACAATACAAGGCGCAGACCTTCAGCCCTGAAGATGCCGCAGACGGGAATATACTCCAAGAACCCGTATGCTGGTAAATCCGTTCCTTGGACAAACAGCAGGAAAACCGGATGCCTACGCCCCGGTTAACCGGACATAAAGGCAAAACGAACCCATACAGGTAGAAGGATGTTTTTCCCCTCCTCCTGTATGGGTTCGTTTCTTTCCATGAGACACAACTGATAGCTTCCGTTGACTACGCAGCCCGCCTGAGACATTTCTCCCCCTTTATTCACCTATTCCAGAAATTTATTCTTATTTTTGCACCTAATTAAATAAGGTAATTGATAAAAACAAAATAAACTATGGCTTTAAAAGCAGGTATAGTAGGTTTGCCCAACGTGGGCAAGTCTACCCTTTTCAACTGTCTGTCGAGTGCCAAGGCACAGGCTGCAAACTTTCCGTTCTGTACCATCGACGCACAAATGGGACAAATCACCGTGCCGGACGAACGTCTGAACAAACTGGCGGAATTGGTCCACCCCGGGCGCATCGTTCCGGCCACATGCGACATCGTGGACATTGCCGGACTGGTGAAAGGAGCCAGCAAAGGAGAAGGTCTGGGCAACCAGTTCCTCGGCAATATACGTGAGACCGACGCCATCATCCACGTATTGCGCTGCTTCGACAACGACAACATCGTGCATGTGGACGGGTCGGTAGACCCCGTGCGCGACAAGGAAATCATCGACACGGAACTACAGCTCAAGGATTTGGAAACTATTGAAAACCGCATCAAACGCGTGGAAAAAGTGGCCAAGGTGGGCGGTGACAAACAAGCCAAACTGGAATACGACGTGTTGTTGCAATACAAAACAGCTTTGGAACAAGGCAAATCGGCACGCACCGTCACCTTCGAAAGCGAAGACGAACAGCAGGCGGCCAAAAACCTTTTCCTGCTCACGGCCAAACCGGTGCTCTACGTCTGCAATGTGGACGACACCTCTGCCGCCCACGGTAACGCACACGTGGATGCCGTACGCGAAGCCATCAAGGACGAAAATGCCGAACTGCTCATCATCTCCGCCCAGACGGAGGCCGACATTGCCGAACTGGAAAGCTACGAGGAAAAACAGATATTCCTGGAAGACATGGGGTTGAAGGAATCAGGATGCGACCGACTCATCAAAGCTATCTACCATTTGTTGGACTTGCAGACGTTCATCACGGCCGGAGAGATGGAAGTGAAAGCCTGGACCTTCCGCAAGGGATGGAAAGCCCCGCAGTGTGCCGGCGTCATCCACACGGACTTTGAAAAAGGCTTTATCCGCGCGGAAGTCATCAAATACGATGATTACATCCGTTACGGTTCGGAAGCCGCCGTACGCGAGGCAGGCAAGATGGGAGTGGAAGGAAAAGACTATGTGGTGCAGGACGGCGACATCATGCACTTCCGTTTCAACGTATGACCGCTATGGACAACCTGTTATTTATCACGTGGAATCCCGACCTGTTCGCTTTCCACCTCGGCTCGTTCGGCGTGCGTTGGTATTCGCTATGTTGGTGCTTCGCCCTGTTGGCAGCCTACGTATTGGTGCAACGCCTGTACCGGCAACAGCACATCGCCGACAAACTGTTCGACCCGTTATTTTTCTATTGTTTCGTAGGCATCCTCGTAGGTGCCCGTCTGGGGCACTGCCTGTTCTACGAACCGGGCTACTTCCTCGCCCATCCCTTGGAAATGATCCTGCCCATGCGGCAGACGGCCAACGGTTGGGTGTTCACCGGTTACGCCGGACTGGCCAGCCACGGCGGTACGATAGGCTTGATGCTCGCCCTTTGGCTTTACGTCAGGAAAACGAAACTGAACATCATGCGTGTACTGGACAACATTGCCATCGCCACTCCGGCCAGTGCCATGTTCATCCGTCTGGGCAACCTGATGAACTCGGAAATCATCGGCAAGCCGACCGATGTGCCTTGGGCTTTCGTCTTCGAGCGCGTCGACATGCTGCCACGCCATCCCGGCCAACTCTATGAAGCCATCTGCTATTTCGTGTTCCTCATTGCCGGATACGTGCTTTACCATAAATATCCGCAGAAAGTCGGTACAGGCTTCTATTTCGGTTTCTGCCTGACTACCATCTTCACGGCTCGTTTCTTCATCGAATATACCAAAGAGGTGCAAGAAGCATGGGAAGCCGCCATGCCCATCAACATGGGCCAGATACTGAGTATCCCCTTCATTCTGTTGGGAGCCTATTGCATGGCAGGCGGCAAACTCTGCCGCAAGTTAGGCGAACCTCGATGAACCGATGAAGGGCGCGACATCCATCATACGAATTCTTGTCGTGGGCATGGCCTGCCTTCCGGCAGCCTGCACGGACAAGGATTCATGCTTTTCCTACTCATTCGAAAACGGTTTGAAGGGAGAAATCCGCTTGGAACACATACACGACAGTTTGAGTGTGTTACGTCACTTCATCGACGGTACTGAAGTGTCGGAATGGGAACTCCCCTACCCCGTCTACCGTTTCGATTGCGGTGACTTGACTGGTGACGGGACACCGGAAATCGCCGTGGGAGTCATCAAACCCACCCGTTATTTCCCACATCCGGAAAAGCGGCTCTTCCTTTTCAAACTCTACAAGGGTCGGCTCATCCGTCCATTGTGGATGGGGTCGCGGTTGGCGCGCCCGTTAGTGGACTTCCATATCTTGCGTGACTCTGTTCCTGCACGGGTTTGTACCACGGAACGTGTGTCCGACGACACCTTAGTACAGGCTTTATACCGTCAAGAAGGCTTCGGACTGGCATTTGAGCGTGACCTGCCCAACCCATAAATTACCAACACATTAACTTTCACTACTCATGAAACACCATCTTTCCATCTATTGCTGCATCTTATTCCTCACAATGGGCATGGCGGCCTCCTGCAACTCTTATAAGAAAAAAGCACCGACCCAACCACAGCAAGCTCAGGAACAACCCGTACAAGCTGCTCCCGCCTCCCGCCTGCTGACAGACAGCCTTCTTCCCCAAAGCGTGGATTTGGAACAGGACATCAACGGATTGGGCTACGAAGAACTCCGCATCCTCAGAAGTTATCCATACGCCCTGCATGGATACTGGTTTATCGAAGGAGACCTGAACAATTTCTTCTGCCGCAAGACAGATTGGTACTATGACTTGTGCGAGAAGACGCTCTACGAAAGCTATGAGAAAAACCTCGTTTATGCGGACACATACGACAAAGTCAAACTCCTGCCTGAAGAAAAAGCTTTCGTGGAAAAGATCGACCGCCGCATGGCCCAACTCGCCCGACACAAATACAAAACAAGGGACGGACACAAACTGCTCAACTCCTTCCTTTGTGTCAACCTTTTCCAAATAGAAAAGCCCAGCGGAAAGTTCCTTTCAATGTTGGACCGCTGCAACTTTGCCATCGCCCCCATGGGGTACGAACAGCTATTCCATGTATACGAAGCCAACGACTACCAACAAATACCCAGTTTCATCACCACGGATGTCTACCTGCAAGCCTACCACATGTATTTCAGTTATGCACTGAAAAGCCTCGAACGAAACCATTTCAACCCGGCCTTACAGAAAATAGTGCAAGCCCTCTACACGGAATGCATGAACCTGGAACAGCAAGAAGCCATTAAGGCTGAGGCAGGATACGCTGCCACTTATTTCGCCATAGCCTATTACCTGCTGACAAAGAAAGAACTGCCCGTGCCTGTCGCATTGCAGCCTGCTTACAAGGCTGAGTTACGGAGCACTACGAGTTGCCAAGATGCTCCTTCGGCCTTTTTGGACTATACGGACATACTCTTCCCTTACAGTTTGTTCAAACCTCGCGGCCATTACGCCCACAACGCAAACGACCGTTGCTATTTCCAGTGCATGATGTGGTTGCAGACGGCTTCCTTCTGCCGCGAGACCCCGGAAACCCTGTGGCGCGCGGCCATAATAGCCGCTGCGCTGAACCGTATCCCGGATGAACTCCGACAAGCTTGCCTGAAACTAAATCAAGCCCTTACTTTCCTGATGGGGACACCGGACAATGCCTCCATCCTCGAAATGGCGGACTATATGAGCCGACACGGGTTGACCGACCGGATTTTGGCACACGACGAAGATGCCATCCGGCAAATAGACGGCATGCTCAAGGAAGTCTTCAAGACACGCAACCGCATCAAGCCCAAAATCCAATTAAGTTGTGCCGACAAAATCAATTTCATGCCTGCACGCTACATGGCAGACAACGAAGTCTTGAATGAAATGGCGGATGCCACCCCCAACAGCAACCGCGCCTATCCCAAGGCTTTGGACGTGTTTGCTGCCTTCGGCGTAAAAAGTGCGACCGCCCTCCTCGACACATGTTACCACGAGAAAGAGAACTGGAAAGACTACCCCGTCATGGCCGACAAGATGAAAAGAAAATTCCAAGACCGTTCCGGAGACACAGTCACCATGTACGACCGATGGATGGAAGCCCTCATAGAATTGCAACGCCCCAACAAGGATTATCCCTGCCTGATGCAAACCCCGGCTTGGCAAATCAAAAACCTATATACGGCCTTGGCTTCGTGGACGGGACTGAAACATGATGTCATACTCTATGGCGAACAGCCCATGTTGGCCGAATGCGGGGGCGGTGGTGAATTGGCCATCCCGGTCGTTGTCGGATACGTAGAACCCAACCAGACTTTCTGGAAGAAACTGAAAGAGCTCATCGCCCGGCACCGACAACTCCTGAAGGAAACGGATTTCGACGATGAGGATTTGATTTCGAAAGCTCGCATCCTTGAAGAACAGGTGGACTTCTGCCTCCGAGTGACAGAAAAGGAACTACGGGGAGACACACTCACGACAGAGGAATACATGGACATACAGAAAATGGGAAGCTCCATCGAATGGTTCACGCTCAGCGTCATCGAGCCGGGAGTCTCTTATAACAGCATAGAAGAGGTGAAAGGTTCCTCACGCTCCGTAGCCCTCGTAGCGGACGTATTCACCCGCAACGTACAGGAATGCGGAAAAAACGGTATCCTGCATGAAGCCACAGGCACTGCCAACGCCCTCTACGTACTGGTTGACATCGGAGGACAAATCTACCTCACCCGTGGAGCCACATTCAGCTATTACGAATTCGTCCGTCCCTTGGGCGAACGGTTGACGGACGATGAATGGCAAAAAATGCTAAAGGACAGCAAAGCACCGGACGTACCCTCATGGATACGCCCCTACCTATTGGACCATGTACCTACAGTGGACGAAACTTATTTCTACAGTTCAGGATGCTAAAGACATTACTTTGGATTTACCCCCTTCTCTGCCTCTTTTCCTCCTGTTGGCAACAAACGAAAGAGGACACGCTAAGTATCCTTTTCACGGGAGACGTTTTGTTGGATCGCGGTACGCGCCCTTGGATAGAGCGCGAAGGCGTGAAAGGACTGTTTCAGGGAGTCAGCGAGGCATTCCAAAAGGCCGATGCTGTAGTTATCAACTTGGAGTGCCCGCTCACCGAACGCCACACTCCGGTGGGCAAGAAATTCGTTTTCCGAGGCAAACCCACATGGGCCAAAGCCCTCCGGCAAGCCGGTATTACACACGCCGCCTTAGCCAATAACCACACCATAGACCATGGGCGGGATGGACTGGCCGATACTTATCACGTACTCCGGGACGCTGACATTGTCCCACTCGGTTACGGAAAGACGGTTGAAGAACAGACCACTCCCGTAACCATAAGGAAAGGCAAGCTCGAAGTGGCACTCTTCAACACCATCCCCCTCCCAATAGAGAACTGGCCGCGAGCGGAAGGAAAACCGGATATATGCCGTGCTTCCGTCAAGCGGTTGGCCGCTGCTATCCGGAAATATAAAGCCTCACACCCTTCTGCCCGTATCGTGGCCGTATTGCATTGGGGTACGGAGTTCCAACCCATTCCCGACATGCAGCAGCGTTACGATGCCCACCTGTTGGTACAGGCCGGTGCAGATGCCATCATAGGACACCATCCACACGTCGTGCAACCCTTGGAATACATCGATTCCCGACCCGTATTCTACAGCCTCGGTAATTTCGTATTCGACCAAAGCCACCCTGACTGCCAGAAAGCCTCGATGGCTCTCTTGTGCTTCAAGGCTTCCGAAGTGCAGGCACGGGCCATTCCTGTAGAAATCCGGCAATGCAGACCTCAAATCAGTCGGAAACAACATGAAAACCGATAAAAAGCACTATCTTTGTCCCTAAAGAAACCCATTAACCCTTTTCATCATGAAAAAGCTATTGACTTCTTTAGTATGCCTGCTTGCCGTATGCAACGGTATGTGTCAATCCCGTATCAAAACCCATGTGCCCTTGGACTCCATCGTCCTGAGCGACCCTTGTATCTTGCCTAACCGCGCCACCATGACCTATTATATGACCGGAACGGGTGGCAAGTTATGGAAAAGCAAAGACTTGCGGTATTGGGACGGCCCTTACACCGTAACGGAAACCGACCCTGAATCTTGGATGGGGCCGAAACCCATGATTTGGGCGGCTGAGCTTCACCAATATAAAGGTAAATACTACTATTTTGCCACTTTCACCAACCAGGCCGTAAGTGTGGGACGTTACAAAGGAAACAACCTGGAACGCCGGGCTTGCCATGTGTTGGTCAGCGACAAAGCCGAAGGCCCCTACCGCCCGATGAAGGACGAGACTTACCTCCCGGCAGACAAATTGACGCTCGACGGTACGTTGTGGGTAGACACGGACGGACGGCCTTACATGGTCTACTGCCACGAATGGCTGCAAAACTGGGACGGCACCATCGAAAAAATAGAATTGAAACCCGACCTAAGCGGCAGCATCGGTAAAGGAAAACTATTGTTCAAGGCCAGCGCATCGCCTTGGAGCCGGGAAGTCATCGAAGGAGACACGCTTCCCAACCGCGTGACGGACGGCCCTTATTTGTTCCGCACCCAGACAGGACGCTTGGGCATGATATGGACCAGTTGGATTTATAATGTCTATACCCAAGGAGTTGCTTATTCAGAAAGCGGCACATTGGACGG
>ENA-ORTY01004796-ORTY01004796.1-human-gut-metagenome-genome-assembly--contig:-NODE-4796-length-10354-cov-2.855811_pt1 | contig 10354 bp, 8 predicted proteins | sample MGYA00241917_ERZ509198 | MGnify/ENA primary metagenome ERZ509198 (study PRJEB26280, sample SAMEA2338857) | human gut metagenome | biome: human gut; feature: human-associated habitat; material: faeces...
ACAATTGCATCAAACTCTTTGGGATCAAATTCCGCCAAATCTTTGACATCTCCGCGCGCAATACGTGCAGATTCCGCCAAAACATTGCGGTTATCGTCATCTCCGGCCAGGGCGGTTGCCTGTCCGGTAAAATGGTCAACCGTTTTGGCCTGCCAGGTATTCGGGGCAAAACACCGATATTCACCGCCGGCTTCATCAATCGCCAGCATGGTTAAAACGGCTTCATGGATTTCGCTTCCGTCAAAAACTCCGCAGCCTGACAGAACAACGGCAAAACGCGGCGCAGAATTAATCATTATTTTCTCCCTTTGTATAAATTTTGTTTGTAATAATATATAATAGATTGTATAAATTACAAATCAAAATCGCAATTTTTAGAATGGAACCTATATGCAATCAGAGATTACGACATTAGCCAACGGATTACGTGTCATTACTTCATCCCGTCCGGAGATTGAAACAGTCTCGCTCGGCATTTGGATAAAGACCGGTTCGGCTTTTGAAACTGAGGAAATGAACGGTATTTCCCATTTTTTGGAACACATGGTCTTTAAAGGAACCGAAACCCGCAACACCTTTGAAATTTCGGAACAATTTGAAGATGTGGGCGGGCAGTCGAATGCCTATACGGCACGGGAATTTACCTCTTTCTATGCCAAGATGCTGAAAGGCGACACCGAACTGGCAATTGACATTCTGGCCGACTTGGTAAAAAACGCGACTTTTCCCGAAAGCGAACTGCTGAAAGAACGTGAGGTTGTGGTTCAGGAAATTAAACAAACAATCGACATGCCTGACGATATTATCTTTGACTATCTGCAGGAGCAGGCTTTTCCGAATCAGGCTCTGGGGCGGACAATTCTGGGACCGGCGGAGAAAGTCCGTTCTTTTGACAAGGAAAAACTCAAGGCCTATCTGAAGAGCAATTATGCCGGAGAAAATATGGTCGTCTGTGCCGTGGGAAACATCAGACATAACGACTTTGTCCGCATGGTTGAACAGCGTCTGGGCTCGATTCAGGCTCAAAGTCATTTTACGCCCGACAAGCAGGTTTACAAGGGCGGTTTTTTTGTTGAAAAAAGAGAGATTGAGCAGGCGCATGTGGTTTTGGCTTTTGAAGGCATTAAGTATGAATGCGAAAACTATTATCCATGCATGGTTTTCTCAACGATTTTCGGCGGCGGCATGTCTTCCCGCCTGTTTAAGGAAATAAGGGAAAAACGGGGGCTGGTTTATACGGTTTACAGTTTTTCCAACTCTCATACCCAGAGCGGCCTGTTCGGCATCTATGCCGGAACCACCAATAAGGAACTGAAAGAACTGATGCCGGTCATCTGCGAAGAAATCAACAAAATCTGCCGGGAAAAAGTTTCAGAGCAGGAACTGAACCGGGCCAAAACCCAGTTGAAAGCCAGCATGCTGATGGCTTTGGAGAGCTCTTCGTCAACCGCAGAAGTTCTGGCGCGGCAGATGCTGCTGTTCGACCGGATTATTCCGATTGAAGAAATGGTTGAGCGAATCGAAAAAGTGAGCGTTGACGATGTACAAAACATTGCCCGGAAGATTTTCTCAAGCAACCCGACTTATACGCTGGTCGGCGACATTGAGGGGTATCCGCCGTATGACGAAATTAAGCAAATGATTAAATTGTAGGACGGACGATGGACATTTATCTGGCTGAACCGCGCGGATTTTGCGCCGGTGTGCGACGGGCTATTTTTATGGTGGAAAATGCCCTGGCGCAATACGGCGCTCCGGTTTATGTGCGTCACGAAATCGTTCACAATAAGCATGTCATTGCCGATTTAACGGCTAAAGGCGCCGTTTTCATTGAAGAACTCGATGAGGCCGACAGCCGCCGCCCGGTGATCTTTTCGGCTCACGGCATCAGCCAAAAAGTGGCGGAAGAAGCTGCCGCCAGGGGACTGACAACCATAGACGCCACCTGCCCGCTGGTTGAAAAAGTTCACTGGGAAGTCCGTCGCTTTCAAGATGAAAATATTGAAATTATCGTTATCGGCAAACAAAATCATCCTGAAATTATCGGGACGGTCGGACAGGTTTCTCCCGAAAGGAAAGTTCACATCATTTACACGCTTGAAGAAGCCCGAAAACTGGATATTCCATCGGAAGCCCGGGTCGGTTTCGTGACACAGACGACCCTCTCGATTGACGATACGCAGGAAATCATTGCCTACCTGAAACAACGTTTTCCTCACATCTGCGGCCTGCCGAAAGCCGACATCTGTTATGCCACCACCAACCGCCAGACCGCTGTCAAAGAACTGATTAAATCGACTCCGAATATTGTTATTCTCGGCTCAAAGAACTCGTCCAACTCCCGCCATTTGAAAGAAACCGCCCTCAAAAACGGGGCTCAAAGAGCCTGGCTGGTTGACGACTGGCGTGAGCTTGACTGGGCAGAGATTGACGGACTTGACAGTCTGGGCATCAGCGCGGGAGCTTCCGCCCCCGAATATCTGGTTGAGGAGCTGCTGGCAGAGCTTGCCCGCCGTTATGACAATATTAACAAACACCGGGTTATAATTGCGGAAGAAAGTGTCAACTTCAAGCTTTAGCGGCAATATTTAAGGAGAGCAACATGTCCCGCGCCGAAGATATTTTTCAAAAGCTGGTTTATTTCGGCGAAGATGCCATTGACGAATATATCGTCAATATGCAGACCGAAGAACTGTTTCTGGATTTTAAGCAGGCCATTTCCATCGGAAAAAACGGTACCACCCTGCATAAGGACGACCGTAAAAATCTGGCCAAATGCATTTCCGGGTTCGGCAATTCGGAAGGCGGCGTGGTTATTTGGGGGGTTGAATGTTCAAGGGATATGGAAATCGGCGATGTGGCCAAGGCCAAGGTTAAGGTCAAAAACGTTCATCGCTTTCTGAGCTGGTTGGAAAACGCTATTTCCGGCTGTACCATTCCCAGCCACAATAAAGTTCGCAACCATATTATCAGCGCTGATGAAAACGGCGACGGTTTTATTGCCACTTATATTCCCAAAAGCGAAATCGCACCGCTGATGTCCACCGTGGGAAACAACATTTATATCCGCTCCGGTTCAAACAACGTGCCGGCCCCCTATTCGGTGATTGCCGGAATGTTCGGGCGGCGGCCGCAGCCTAATCTGGAGCTGGTGGTTAAAGACAAGCGGCTTGACGTGCTGGAAAATGTTGACGAAGACGTCCTTTATCCCAAGAGCATTGACAATCCGCCGGAAAAATACATCAAAATAAGTTTCAGCATTCGAGGACACAATGACAGCAACGTTATTGCCCGCGAGCTTTATCTGTCATGTACGACAGCTTCCACCGGAAGCGAATATAACAAGGTTCGTTTTATGAACTATAATCAAATGGATTCAATTCCGGGAATCGAGGGGCAGCTAAACATTATCACCCGCCCGGAACTGCGGCTGCCGCCGCGCGGAACCATTCGCTTTACGAATGTGGAAATCATCTTGTCACCGTATGTGGAAGAGGATTTTTTAATGGACGGCGTTATCGGCGCCGACAATGCCGCTCCCCAGAATTTCAGAATTTATCTTCCCAGAAACCAGCTGCGTTCTTTTGTTGCCAAAGCCATGCGCGAAGACGAAGAAGACAAAGACTGCCTGGCTCATGAATTTTTCAACGATTTTATGGTAAGCGAGCGGTAATCATGGCCAGAATTGAAATTTTTACGGACGGAGCCTGTTCCGGCAATCCCGGTGCCGGAGGCTGGGGAGCCATTTTGCGCTATAAAGATACGGAAAAAGAACTCAGCGGAGGCGAAGCGGAAACCACCAATAACCGCATGGAACTGACCGCGGTGATTGAGGCGTTGCAAGCGCTTAAAACCCGTTGCGTCATCACGCTTTACACCGACAGCCGCTATGTGATGGACGGGGTCAAACAATGGCTGCCCAACTGGAAGAAAAACAACTGGAAAACCGCCAACAAAAAATCTGCGGTCAAAAATATCGACTTATGGCAAAAACTGGACGAACTGGTCAACCAGCATGAAATTATCTGGGTTTGGGTCAAAGGACATGCCGGACATCCGGAAAACGAGCGCGTTGACAAACTGGCACGGACGGCGGCCTTAAGTTTCAAAAAAACTGACGATACCCAAGATGCCGCCCTTCAATCTTAAGGCTGTCGGCTTCTTTTATCCGGCAACATTCTGAATTATTTCGCGAAAGTCTTTTTCCGTCATAATTTCCGGCAGAACCATTCCCTCCGGAATATTGGGGCTGAAAAGAATATAAAAAGGAATGCCGCGACGTCCGTAACGTGACATAAAATTCAAAATTTCAGCACTGTAATTGGTCCAGTCAACATTAATCATCTTGACATTATGACGATCCAGCAGATTTTTGACACCGATATTCCCAAAGACCAGTTTATCATTGTAAGTGCAGGTCAGGCACCAATCGGCTCCGACATTGACAATAACGGTTTTTCCGGCCCGGACATCAGCGGCAATTTCGGCAAAATCGATCTGCCGGGTTTTGGTCTGTATTTCCTGCTCGCGCTGCCGGTGAAAGCTATGCGTTACGTCCCAGGAAGAACCGACGACAATCAGAACGGACAACAGAACAAAACCGAGACCGATCAGCCTGACCACACCGTTTTTAACCTCAGCCTCCAGCTCGCTGACGGCAATCTGGTTCAGCAGCAGATAACGGAACCACACAAGCAGCAAAAACAGGCACAAATAAACAGCCAGACGGATGCAGGTCCATGCTTCGGTCTGCGCCCAGAGAATGCTGAACAGCCAAACCATGGTCAGCAGCAGCATTATCCGCATCACGGTATTCAGTTTGTTCATCCAGGGGCCCGGTTTGGGAATAAACGCCGTTATATCGGGCATAAAACAGACCAGCAGATAGGGCACAGACAATCCCAGCGCCACCGCCAGTAAAATGATAAATATGTCAAGCGTGCTGCCGGCAAGGGCAAAGCCGATTGTGGTTCCCAGATAAGGCGCGGTGCAAGGAGTGGACATGACCACAACCAATACGCCGGTCAAGAGAGGCAGCCAGTCATTTTTGCCGCTGCGGCGGAGCAGCTTTTGTTCCAGTTTTTCCGGCAAAGAAATACTGTAAAGCCCCATAATCTGAGCAATAAACAGGGTTATGACAAACAACATCACCACAATAAACACAGGGTTTTGAAACTGCATGCCCCAACCGACGGAATGTCCCAGCGCTTTGATGCCGGCAAGAAGGATCGCCAGCAAAACAAAAGCGCCGAAAATTCCGGCCACCGTCAGCAAAAAGCTCTTTTTGACCGCGCTCTCCCGCTGGGCTCCGAAACCGGTGACCGACAGCAGCTTAAGCGACAGAACGGGGAAAACGCAGGGCATAAAATTCAAAATAAAACCGCCCAGCACTGCCAGCAAAATCATTCCCAGCGACAGTTTGTCTCCCATAAAGTCAAGTACGGAAGCAGCCGAAACCTCATAACGGTTACGCAAGGCCGTATATTCGTCCAGAACGACGGTCAGCTCGATTTCCCGCTCCGCAAGTTTGACATTTTTATCCAATACATCCAGCCTTGCAATCATACGGTCGCCGTCAATTGCAATCCGCGGGCGGGAAAAACGAATATTGTCATTCGTGGAAACAAAGATATCCGGTTTGGCGGCAATTCCCTTGTTCGTCATAATAATCCGCAGACTGTGCTCGTCATCATCGGCAATTACCTTATCAACCGTCAGATCGTCACTTTCAGCCAAAGGCAGATAATTGAAATTTTGAATAATGAAATTATTGAAGGCTGAAGGATATCCGTTTCCCGGTTCCAAAGACAGTTCAGGCTCCAGTGCAGTTTGGCGGCAGTTTTGTTTGTCATCGCAGAAAACAAAGCTTATTTTGGCTTTCAGATGCAGCGGCTTATCAACATCCTGCGGTTTATAAATGACCGGGATGACCATTTTTTCCAAAAAGACGATACGGTCGTTTCCGTCCTCCCGACGCAGACGCCGCGGCACCGGGCGGAAAATGACGGCTTCGGACAGGTTTTCCGAGGCGCCGAAGTCAACTTCGGGCTTAGAATACTTGTCATTTGTCACCGCTCTGATTTCATATCCTTCGGGAACATAAACCCGTAAAACGCCGCGAATGTCTTTATTGCCATTGACGGCTGTCGTTTCTGCCAGAAGCGAGGCTTTAACCGCAGAATCGGTTTTGTCGGAAACCCAGTCGCCGCCGCCCCTGCTGCCGATAACAGGATTCTCATAGAAGATGCCGTAAAACGGAAGTTTGCGCCATTCCAGCGATGAGAGAATATTGCTCAGTTTACCTATTCCCGACTGGGGAACTTCATCCTTTTTCCGCTGCCGCTCCAAACGGGCTTTATAGGCCTCATAATCCCGTTTGTCCGCCCCGTAAGAGAGAACTTTCTTGAAGTCCGTCGTTATCAGCACCTGTCCTTCGCCGGCTTCGACATAAGGCTCGGGAACGTAATCATCATAGTCTTTTTCATCGACCATCAGGGGCGGCGCTTCCGGCACCAGAAATTTGCTTTTGACCTTTTCATAGACGTCTTTAAAATAGCGGTAAAATTTGACACCGTCGCGAATCGTCTGTTCGCGGTCACCTCCTGCGGAGTCAAATCGGGGAAGAAACGGCGGACATCGGCTGACAAATCTTCTTCAATAAAAGCATCGGGATAGTTTTGGTTAAAATAGGCGCCGATCTCAAGCCAAGTTTTGGCCTGGTCAAAAATCGTCACTTCCTCCTCATTTGGCTCACCGGGAAGAAGCTGCAGCGTCACATTGGACGGAACAGGCTCCTCCGCCAGCACAACCGGAGCAAAAATGCAAGCAAAAAAAAGCGAAATTAAAAAATTTTTCATTTATTTTAAACTATCCTCAAATTGTAATTTTAAATTACTTTATTATATGATAATATACAAGTGTTGAGTGAATAATAACCAGGGTAAATTTATGACTGTTTCTAAAGAGAATTATCTGACCGGAAAGTGTCTGGTTTCCATGCCCAACATGCAGGACGAACGTTTTGCAGACACTCTTATTTACATCTGTTCCCATTCCAAAGACGGGGCTATGGGGTTTGTCGTCAACAAAAAAATCAAGGAATTTTCCTTTGCCGACCTGGCCAACCAGCTCCCGATCAACACTTTGAGGCCGATTGAAGCCATTGACCTGCATCAGGGCGGCCCGTTGGAAAAAGTGCGCGGCTTTGTGCTGCACTCCACCGATTATGTCAAAGAAGACACTATCGTCATTGACGACAAAATTGCCGTTTCCTCCTCAATTGACATTATTACCGACATTGCTTTCGGCACCGGGCCGAAAGACAATCTGATTGCGCTGGGTTATGCCAGCTGGGCTCCGCAGCAGCTGGAGAAAGAAATCATCAACAACACCTGGCTGGTAACCAATCCGACCCCGGAACTGGTGTTTCGCACCAAAGACGAAGAAAAATGGCAAAAAGCCATTGACTCTCTGGGAATTGACCTTAACCGTCTTTGTGCCCGTCAAGGACACGCCTGACCGACAGGCGGTAAACCATATTCTTTCGACATAAACAAAGCCTGTCCTCACGGCGAGAACAGGCTTTGTTACGTTTTACTTTTGAGCCAGTCTTATTGAGACGGCCTCATAAAGGTCTGCGACGGTTTGGATGTCTTCCATTTCCTCATTATCAATATGAATGCGAAAATCTTTTTCCAGAACCATAATCAACTCAATAAAATCAAGCGAATCAAAATCCAAATCATCTTTCAGTGAAGCCTCGGGGATAATTTCGCTTTCATCGACCCAGACGCGTTCAATGATGATTTTTTTTATTTTCTGAATGTCTTCCTGACTGAGTTCGGGCGTTTCAGCCGCTTTAGTTTTTTGTACCATAATAACTTTGTTTTAGGGTTAATAATATCTTTCTGCCGTGACCGTAACTTCTTTTTCCATTTTTGTCAATGATTCAAAAAAAACCGGAAGTTATCCGGTTTTTTTTATTTTGGGGCAACAACTGCCGAAAATCAGGCTATCTGGCCGTGGCAATGTTTATATTTTTTGCCGCTGCCGCAGGGGCAGAGATCATTGCGGGCCACTTTTCCCCAGGTGCGAGGGTCCTTAGGATCAACCGCGCCCTGCGCATAACGGAAAGGCTCGGCTTTTTCAGCCTCATCAGCTTCAGGAATTTGTTTTCCGACCAGCGTTTCCGGTTGTTCATGGATTTCCTGCATACGGGCCGGCTGAGCCTGCGGCTGGAAAGCTTCGGCGCTTTCGGTCTGAATGGTTGCCCGACACATCAAAAAGGTGGTTTTTTCACGCAGCTGATCAAGCATATTGGAGAAGAGGTTAAAGGCCTCTTTCTTATATTCAATCAACGGATCTTTCTGACCGTAAGCACGCAGAACAATAGTGTGACGCATTAAGTCAAGCGTTGCAATATGGTCTTTCCACAACTGGTCAAGAACCTGAAGAAGAATATTTTTCTGCAGCAGATGCATAATGTTTTCCGGAATATGGGCGTTTTTGGCCTTCAATTCATTTTCCAGCGTTTCGATAATCTTACGCCCCATGGTTTCGGCATCCATTTCCGGCTCTTTGGCCCAATCGGCAATCGGGAAGTTAAAGCCGGTAATGCGCAGAATTTCCTGCTGCAGTTCATCAACCGGCCATTCGGACGGTGTCAAATGTGACGGCAGGAAAGAACAAATCACGTCAGAGAGATATTCTTCCCGCATATCCTGCAGAGTTTCAGAAACGTCTTCGGCTTCCATCAATTCCTTGCGCTGTTCGTAAATAACCTTACGCTGGTCGTTCATAACATTATCGTATTTGAGCAGGTTTTTACGGATATCAAAGTTACGCTCTTCAACTTTCTGCTGGGCTTTTTCCAAAGCTTTGCTGATCCACGGGTGAATCAGGGCTTCGCCTTCCGGCAGCCCCAAACGCTGCAGCATAACCGACATCCGCTCGGAACCGAAAATGCGCATCAGGTCATCTTCCAGAGAAAGGAAGAATTTGGAGGTTCCGGGGTCGCCCTGACGACCGGCACGGCCACGCAACTGGTTATCAATACGGCGGCTTTCATGACGCTCGGTGCCCAGAATATACAAGCCGCCGCTGGCCAGAACTTTTTCCTTGTCCTCGGCAACCTGTTTTTTGAACTTGGCTTTTAACGCTTCAATCTGTTCAGGAGTTTCCTCACCGGTCAGAACTTCCTTCAGCTTCATCTCAACGTTGCCGCCGAGCTGAATATCGGTACCGCGGCCGGCCATATTGGTAGCGATGGTAATGGCTCCGGGAACACCGGCCTGTGCAACAATCGCCGCTTCGCGTTCATGGTGACGGGCGTTCAAAACCTCAAAGCGGACCGAGGTTCTGGCCCGCAGCATATCGGCAACCAGTTCGGACTTTTCAATTGACGTCGTACCGACCAAAATCGGCTGGCCTTTTTTATGGCACTCAAGAATGGTGTCGATAATGGCTTTATATTTCTCTTTTTCCGTCCGGTAAATGACGTCATGTTCATCTTTACGCTGAACCGGGCGGTTGGTCGGAATTTCGACACAGCACAAACCGTAAATGTCATTAAACTCGGCTTCCTCGGTCATGGCGGTGCCGGTCATGCCGGAAAGTTTCGGATACAGACGGAAATAGTTTTGGAAAGTGATGGAAGCCAGGGTCTGGTTTTCAGACTGGATCTGGACACCTTCTTTGGCTTCAATCGACTGGTGCAGACCGTCGGAATAACGACGCCCTTCCATCATACGGCCGGTAAATTCGTCAATAATCATAACCTTGCCGTCTTTGACGATGTAGTCAACGTCGCGAACGTGCATTTTATGCGCCCGCAAAGCCTGATTGACATAATGAACCAAGGTAACGTTGTTGATGTCATAAAGGCCGCCTTCGGTAATCAGCCCGACTTCCTTAAGCAGGGCTTCGACATGTTCCATGCCTTTTTCGGTCAAAACAACGGTGCGCGCCTTTTCATCCTTTTCATAATCTTCATCGCGCAGTTTGGGGATGATACGGCTGACGCTGATATATTTTTCGGAGGAATCTTCGGCCGCACCGGAAATAATCAGCGGGGTGCGGGCTTCATCAATCAAAATAGAGTCAACTTCATCGACGATGGCATAGTTAAACGGGCGCTGAACCATTTCATCAAGGCTGAATTTCATATTGTCGCGCAGGTAATCAAAACCCAATTCGTTATTGGTTCCGTATATAATGTCGCAATTATAGGCGGCGCGGCGCTCGTCGTCGTTCTTTCCATGGACGATATAATCGACCGTCAGCCCGAGGAAGCGGTAAACCTGCCCCATCCATTCGGCGTCGCGTTTGGCCAGATAGTCGTTGACGGTAACGATGT
>ENA-ORTY01004811-ORTY01004811.1-human-gut-metagenome-genome-assembly--contig:-NODE-4811-length-10320-cov-2.272187_pt1 | contig 10320 bp, 8 predicted proteins | sample MGYA00241917_ERZ509198 | MGnify/ENA primary metagenome ERZ509198 (study PRJEB26280, sample SAMEA2338857) | human gut metagenome | biome: human gut; feature: human-associated habitat; material: faeces...
GGCATTTGTATCCTACGGTCCGGCGGGCTTAAACGCATCGGTAAAGGGTGTCGGATTTTTACCGAAGGACGAATATCTTGAGGAAACGCTGGAGATTTATTTAAAGCATATTGCAACATATGAGCCGGACGATAAAAGCTACGGTGAGCGTGGTTTAAAGCTTTTAGTGGAGCAGATGTACGGCGAAGAAGCCAGAAAGCGGATTGATTTTACAAAGCTTGGCAGTCTTGAAATGGCAAAAAAGCAGAGCTGGACAAACTATCAGGTAAACCCCGAAGCGTGTCTGATTTTTCATCAGCCGCCGATGATTTCCTATAAGCTGAAAGGAAAAGTAGAGATTTACGATGAGAATTTATCCGGAAAGCGGGAGCTTTACCAGCAGTTTATCAATGCACAGCATGACGTATACCACAATCCGACCGGAATGAAACGCTGGAAAGAACAGCCAGCATACATGTTCTGAATTGAAGAAGTTTACGACAACAGTGCAACAAAAGACGGTTTTGGAGAACGGTTAGAATATCCGTATGTGGAAGAATAAAATGCAGAGATTAAAAAAACTGGCGGGAGTGCTTGCCATGGTATTTGTGGTGTCGTTTTTATTTAGCGGGTGCGCGGACGCCTCGATTGCGGAGCGCAGGCAGGATACGTCATCGACCTTGTATACAGGATACGTGGGAACGTCTTTTCCGACTTCTTTTATGCCGTGGCTGTCGAGGGACGGTATTGCGCCGACCGTTGCCAGCATGATTTACAACACACTGTTTTCATATGACACGGACAGCGGCACGTATGCGCCACTGACAGCAAAAAGCTGGTGCTATGTGGATTTGGAAGGGCAGCCGCTGACACAGGATCAGACATTTCAGACTGCGAATGATAATGAGGCAGTAGAAAATTATTACAGCTCACGCAAAGAAGATTATATGGCGGTGCGGATTGAACTGTATGACAATGTGTACTGGTCGGACGGTGAAAAACTGACAGTGGAAGATGTGTATTATTCCTTTGACCTTGCAACCGATTATACGCTGTCTAATCATGCAGGCGCGTTGGCGTGGACTGCCGATTTAAAGCATGAATCAGACGGCGGAAAGCTTGTCACACAGGGCATGTTTACGGCAAAACACCCGGATTTAAGCGGTACATACGGGATTCTGCCGGGTGAGGAAGATACGGTGATGTATCTTCTGGTGAATAAATCTTTCGGTGCGGTAACAACGCTGTTTAATACGATTCTGATACTGCCGGAGCATATCTGGGAACCGATTGTAAGCAGTGAGTGTCAGTTAAACAGTAAAAATCCGCAGGGTGAGCTTTTAAAACGGTATGAAAATCCTGTCGGAAGCGGTGCGTGGATATTGGAAAAGGACGAAACGAATACGCAGGTGATTACATTGGTGCAGAATCCCAATTATCATCTGAAAGCGCAAGACGGTTCGGCACTGTATAAAGTGGATAAAATCAAAATTTTATTGTATCTGGATTCCAATACCGCCATTTTTGCACTGCGCAAAGGCTATATTGACATTCTGGATTCGGCGGTAAGCAGTAATTATCTGAATCTGCTGTCCGGGGAAAAAGACATTTTCGTATCGAATGCACCGGGAAACGGTATCAGTTGTCTGGTGTTCAATGTCAATCCGTCAAAGCCGTATGATTCCGGCATGAAAATGCTGTTACAGGATATTGAAGTCAGAAAAGCGATTGCACTTGCGGTTCATCAGGAAGAACTGATTGCAAATGTGCTGGACGGTGCGGGAAAAACGGCATCGGCGGGACTGATTTCGGTAAATGACGAACTGCTGTATGAACCGCAGGCGGATATTTTATCCGGACCGGTTGAGGAGCGGCTTACTCAGGCAAATGCGATTTTAGATGAACGTTTTCAGGATAAGGACGAGAGCGGATACCGTTTATACAACGGGGAGCGGATTCATTTTCAGATTGTGACGGCGGCGGCAAATCAGGATTTGGTGTCTTATTTACAGCGCCAGTTGCAAAAAATCGGAATTGAAGTGACATTGCAGGCGGCGGGCTCAACACCGGAAACAACGTATCTGTACAACAGTAATTTTGACATGACGGTGCAGCCGGTGATTTTGTCCATGGGAAATGCAGATGTCATGTATAAAGCGCATTTTGTGACGACAGAGCGTTCATCCAATTACGGAAAAATACAGGATGAAGAATTGACAGATGAAATCAATGCCATGCGTAAAACGTTGAATCAGGAGGCACGTATTGCAAGGATTCACCATTTGCAGGTGCTGACGGCACAGCAGTATTACAAGATTCCGCTGTATTCGTCCAATGTATTGTCCGTTGCGCGTACCGACAGATTTACAGGGTATGTGGTGTCGGACGGCCAAACGGTTTTTAACAATGAAACACTAAAGAATCTGGTACAGGTAACAGGAGAGTAAAAAGATGAAAAATACTTATATCATACAGCGCATTTTATATACGCTTTTTATCTTTGCACTGGTTGTTACTTTGTGCTTTTTTATTCCGCGGATCGGCGTGGAAGACCCGTGTGCAAGATATTATCCGGCACAGGGCAATATGAGCGATGAAAATTATGAAATGATTAAGGAGCTGACAAGACAGCAGTACGGGTTAGACGGCTCGAACTGGTCGCAGTATGTACGGTATGTCAAAAATCTTTTAAAGGGTGATTTAGGCACGTCCTATCAGGCGGGTTCGCCAAAGGTGTGGAGCCTGATAGCACAAAGACTGCCGTGGACACTGGTGCTTTCGGTGTCGAGTATGCTTATCAGTCTGTTTTTCGGAATCCTTATCGGTGCGGCATGTGCCGCAAAACGCGGCGGCATGGCAGACAGGATGCTGATGAATGCTTCCACGGTAACAACGGCGGTTCCGTCCTTTTTTATCGCACTGCTGTTGTCCTTTTTTCTGGGATTTCAGTTAGAGTGGCTTCCGGCATATACAGACCAGAATATGGTATCGGAATTTGCATGGAATTTAAAAAGCGTGGAAATGGTTGCCTACAATGCCGTCCTGCCGGTGTTATCGACAGTGGTTGGCGGTATTGTATCGTATGCGCAGAGTACCAGAAACAGTGTGATTGCCGTTGCCAATGAAAATTTTATCGTTACGGCAAAAGCAAAAGGTGTATCGCAGAATGGTGTTGTTTACAAACACATTTTAAGAAATGCATTGCTTCCGATTGTGACGGGGCTTGGAATGGGGCTGTCCGGACTGATTGGTGGTTCGGTGGTTATCGAAAAAATATTTAACTGGCAGGGAATCGGCATGCTGTATCTGGAAGCGAATAACAATAACGATTATCCGCTGATGATGGGCATTATGATATTTATGGCGGCGGTGGCACTGCTTGGCAATTTGATTACCGATTTGTGTCTGGGGCTGTTAGACCCGCGCGTTACGGTAGAGTAGGACTGAGAAGTTACAAAGAAACGAAAATAGAGGATTAAGATGAAGGGATTCAGACTGATAAAAAAGATTGCACAGAATAAACAGGGCAGAATCGGACTGATTATTTTGCTGGTGCTGGCGGTAACTGCCGTATTTGCACCGCTCATTGCGCCGTTTGACCCGTATGATGTGACCATGCGCGATGCAAAGGGGCTTGCCCCGGATAAAATCCATTGGCTGGGGACAACGATTACAACCGGACAGGACGTATTCAGCATGTTAATTTACGGAACGCGCGTGTCGCTTGGCATCGGTATTATTACCGGGATAGCAATTTCTGTGCTTGGGTCGCTCTTAGGCGTTGCCGCAGGGTATCTGGGACGAGCCGTCGATATGATTATCATGCGGATTGTCGATGTGATGTTAGTCATACCGACACTGCCGCTGACAATTCTTATCACCAACATTTTTGGCAAAAGCTATGTCGTGATTGTGCTTGTTTTTGTGCTGTTTGGGTGGCCGGGGCTGGCAAGAACCGTGCGTTCCCAGGTTTTGCAGATGAAAAATGCGGATTACGTCAAGGCAGCGGAGCTTTCGGGTGCGAAAAAGGGCTATATTATGTTGAAACATATTCTTCCCGGTGTATCTAACCTTGTAGTCATGAGTACGGCACTTACCAGTGCGGGCATTATGATTGCGGAGGCGGGATTGAGTTTTCTGGGACTGGGGAATCCCACAATGATTAGCTGGGGGAAAATGCTTTCGGAAGCGCAGAGCAGTGGCGCGGTGCTGTTTGGACAGTGGTGGATGATTGTTGCGCCGGGAATCGGAATCTTTTTATCGGTGTATTCATTTATGCGTGTCGGATTTGCGATTGAAGAAGTCTTAAATCCGAAAATGCACGGACAGGGCAGTGTAAAAAAGCTGTGGAAGCATATGAACGGCACTTATTTGGACGAGGTTTTTGACACAATGGAGGAACCATGCAAAACGCAATCGAAGTAAAGAATTTAAAAGTGGTATTTCCTGACAGGGGCAGAATGATTCGTGCGGTCGAGGGTGTAGACTTAACGGTAAAAAAAGGGGAATGTCTTGCGCTGGTGGGAGAAAGCGGCTGCGGTAAAAGCATGACTTCCTTATCGTGCATGAAGTTACAGCCGTCTTTGGCAGCGGTGCGGCTGGATCAGCTGTGTATCTGCGGGGAAGATGTCACAGACTACACAGACCGTCAGATGCAGGCACTGCGCGGCAGTAAGATTTCCATGATTTTTCAGGACGCACTGACGGCATTAAATCCTGTGATGACGATTGGAAAACAGATGGACGAGATTTACCGCTGTCATGAAAAAATCAGCAAAAAAGAAGCAAAAATGCGTTCGATTAAAGCTTTAAAAGCTGTCGGCATTCCGGATGCAGAACTGCGGTATCACGCATTTCCACACGAATTATCCGGTGGTATGCGCCAGCGTGTACTGATAGCCATGGCATTTGCCTGTGAACCGGAGGTTATCATCGCAGATGAACCGACAACGGCATTGGACGTCACGATACAGGCGCAGATTCTGGAGCTGCTTTCAAAAATGCAGAAGGAAAAGCAGACGGCACTGCTTTTGATTACGCATGATTTGAGTGTGGTACGCAGTATGGCGGACAGAATCGCCGTGATGTACAGCGGAAAGATTGTTGAGGAAGCACCGGCAAAGGAACTGCTTGAAAATCCGCTTCACCCGTATACAAAAGGGCTTATGGCGGCAGTGGCACGCCTTGATGACGACAAAAAAGAATTTGTACAGATACCCGGACATCTGCCGGACCCGGCGGATAAGCCGGCAGGCTGTTATTTCCACCCGCGCTGTCCGTATGCGGCGGCAGCGTGTAAAAAGGCAATGCCGTTACTGACACAGAATGAACAGGGAAGAAAGGTGCGCTGTTATGAGGCAGGAAAATTTAAAGAATAACAGGGATATTTTGTTGGAAACTAGAAATTTAAGCGTTGAATTTCCTATGAAGAAAAAGTCTTTTTTTGAAAAACAAAAAATGCTGTCTGCCGTATCGGACGTATCCATACAAATCCGGAAGGGAGAAACGTTTGGATTGGTCGGGGAGAGCGGCTGCGGCAAATCAACGTTTGCCAATGCAACGCTTGGTTTTGTAAAGCCCCGGTCGGGAGAAATTTATTTTAACGGACAGCCGCTTTATGCCGAAAAAAAGGCGGTGCAGGAAGCAAGACTTCACATGCAGAAGATTTTTCAGGACCCGGCATCGTCTTTAAATCCCCGCTTTACGGTGCGGGAAGCGGTCTGCGAACCCATGCGGATACGCGGCGGATTTGACAAAAATGAGGTGGAGCGGAAAGCGCGGGAAATGATTACGGCGGTCGGACTGACCGGGAAAGATTTAGACCGCTATACTTCGCAGTTTTCGGGCGGACAGCAGCAGCGTATTGCAATAGCAAGAGCATTGATATTAAATCCGGAATATATCGTGTGTGACGAACCGGTCAGCGCATTGGATGTGTCGGTTCACGCACAGATTTTAAATCTGCTTATGGAAATGCAGGAAAAGACACAGACGACCTATTTATTCATTTCCCATAATCTGGCGGCGGTGAAAAAGCTCTGCTCACGACTGGCGATTATGTATCTGGGCAAGGTGGTGGAATACGGTGACGCGGCAAAAATATTTGCAAATCCCGTGCATCCTTACACGAAAGCTCTGTTATCGGCGGTGCTTACGGTGAATCCAAATGAGGAAACGAAGCGTATTGTGTTAAAGGGTGATGTGACAAGCCCAATCAATCCGCCGTCCGGGTGCCGTTTTTGCAGCCGGTGTTATCAGGCACAGGCGGACTGTGCGGACAGGGAATGTGTGCTGACGGAGGTCGAGGCGGAGCATTTTGCGGCGTGTCCTGTGGTGACAGGACTAAAAACAGATATAGAACAGTAAACGATAAGGAGAGAAAGATGAGAAAGACGACATTGGTGGCGGCAGGGCTGGTTATCGGTCTGAGTATGGGACTGGCGGCATGCGGCTCAAAAGATACGGCAGACCAAAGCACTTCAAAAAGCACAACTGCGGCGGTAACGACAGCAGAGAGCAAGACCGCGGCGCAGGCGGCGGGAAAAGAAGGTGCTGAGGTCAGCAGTGAAGCACCGCAGGGAGAACAAGGGGATACAGAAGTGTCCGGGCAGGAAGCGCCAAATCCGGATACACAGCCGGCAGAGGGCGAAGCAGGGAATGAGGAAAGAGCGGTAGTTGTATCTGAACCGGAAGGACCGGCAGAAGAAGCACCTGCACCCGCACCGGAAACACCCGCACAGGAAGAAAAACAGGAGCGTAGTGTGGAGGGTACTTACACCGGTTCGACCGATAAATACGTAGATGCCATGGGCAGTTACATTCACTATGATGTAACGCTGACACTGTCCGGCGGAAGCTATCAGTATGCGGTGAGCATTACAGTATCGGGAAACCAGCAGTACAACTCAGGCGAGAATTATGACGGCAGCTATACGGCAAACGGTGACAAAATTTCTATGACGGGAAAGTTAGAGAGTGCGAAAGCATATGACGGTGCAATGATCGTTACGGGACATTTGTCCAGCTTTGCGGGAAGCAGTGACAGTATTACCGTGTATCATCAGTAAAAACATGCGGCGGCGGTAATATTTATTTTGGATTTCCGCTTTACAAATCACACAGATAATGATAAACTTAGCTATGACTAACAGATATTAGAAATATCTAACAAGAAAAACAGCAAGGAGAAAGAGGTTTATGAAAAAAAGAGGAACAGCCGGTCTTTTAGGCGGTGCGCTTGCAGTCGTTTTACTTGCAGGCAATGTACTTGGCGGCAGTTATCCGGCTTATGCGCAGGATACACAGTACCATGACGGAAATTATATGGCTTCGGCACATGTAGAATTTCATGAAGTGGTCAATTATGATTTATACGTAACAGTCAGTGTAAAGGACGGTGTGATCAGCAAGGTTGCCTTAAACGATGAAAAAAATGCAGACATTGAGGCGGTCAATGTACCGTATATCAATTATGCGATGAAGGGTATGGCGGATTCTTATATCGGAACAACCGGCACAGCAGCAGATACCGTCAGCGGTGCAACGTATTCAGCCAATGCCATTAACGAAGCGGTTGCAAAGGCAATGGTTAAATCACAGGCAAATGAAGCCGAAGCCGATACGGCAGATACCCCTTCCGGTGACAACGGACAGAACGATAACCAGAACGGCAGTGACAACACAAATGATACACAAAAGCCTTCTGATGATAAAACCAATTCCGGCGATACAGGAAACGACAGTTATGAACGTGTGTTAAAGACAGGTGCTTATGAACTCACAGCGGACAGCTATGATGCTTCAGCCATGATGAAAATGCCTGCATTTATCTGCATTGATGCAGAAAATAACACATTCAGCGTACATCCGTATAAGAACGGCGTTGTAGATTATGCAACGAATAAGGGTTCAGGTTCAATTTCTTTTGATTCTGCAACCGGTGTATACACAATGACCTATGAAGCAGGTGTAACCGTTGTGGCACTCGGTGCAACAACGACATTTACAGCAGATGCGGACAGCATTACATTTACGAGTCCGTTACGTTACGGTGCGGCGCAGATGAATACAACCGATGCAGACGGCAATTTCCTTTCATACACAGCAAAGACATCAGCTTATGAAGGCACACTGACAAGCGGTGCTTATGTACTGACAGCAGACAGCTATGACGCTTCTGCAATGATGAAGATGCCTGCATACATCGGAATTGATATGGGAAAGAAGACCTTTATCGTACACCCGTATAAAAATGATGTGGTAGACAACGATACCAATAAGGGTTCAGGTTCAATTTCCTTTGATTCTGCAACCGGTGTATACACAATGACTTACGAAGGCGGTGTAACGGTTGTGGCACTCGGCAGTACAACAACATTTACGGTTTCAGACAAGGGCATTACATTTACAAGTCCGTTACGTTACGGTGCGGCACAGATGAATACAACCGATGCAGACGGTAATTTCCTTTCTTATACGGCAGTGCCTTATACACAGGAAATACCGGACGGTGATACCAATGATGACACACAGGGCAAAGAAGATTCAGGAAATACATCAGGCGGCACATCCAATGACAGTACACAGTCCGGTGAATCCACAGGAAACAGTGCATCAGAGAGCAGTGCCAATGCGTCTGAACAGGACTCAGGCAGTACGCAATCCGGCGCACAGACATCAGGCAATAGTACCGTAGAGACAGGTGATGCAGCAATGACAGGCATTTATGCTGTATCAGCCGTTGTATCAATTGGTCTTCTCATTGCGGCGGCAGTATTGAAGAAACGTAAAAGAGTACTGTAGGACATGATACGCAGACAGAGGTATGTTCAAAAAAATAAAAAATATAAAACAGCACAGAGGTGTAATGGCAGCAGCGTCCGTATGGTTATGCGGGCGCTGTTTTGCACATTTTTTTTCAGAAAAGAATTGAAGTTATGCGGCTGATACGGTATAATTCAATATGAAAATTTATGTTTAAGTTTGTTGATAGATGGAGGACAAAGAAATGACAAGAACATATCAGGTAAAATATAAGAGCAAGAGTAAAATGCTGACAACACCGGAGAAAGTTGAAGATACAAAAAAGACGATTTTAGAAGTACCGCGTGTAAAATCCGTAGAAATTAAAGATGACGGACAGATTGTCAGCATCGAAGTAGAAAAAGAAGAAGATTTTGAAGAAGTGATGAACCGTGTGGTAAATGTATTCAGAAGAATCGATGACAAATCCGAGGTTTCTTATAAATTTGCATTAAATGCATAGTACTGGGCGAAGAACAGTGAAAAGGGCTGTCACACTAAGGTGAAACATTGCGTTAGTGCGGCACCCTTTCATCATTTCAGGCAGACAGAAAATAAGAAGTAAAACAAGGAGAAATAAAATTGGCTGACATTAGAAGCGAGATTGAAAAAAGAAGAACATTTGCCATTATTTCCCACCCGGATGCCGGTAAAACCACACTGACGGAAAAGTTTCTGCTCTACGGCGGAGCGATTAACCTGGCAGGGTCGGTAAAGGGTAAAAAGACCGCAAAACACGCGGTTTCAGACTGGATGGAGATTGAAAAGGAAAGAGGTATTTCCGTAACGTCATCTGTATTGCAGTTTAATTATGACGGATACTGCATTAATATTCTGGATACGCCGGGTCATGAAGACTTCTCGGAAGATACGTACAGAACCTTAATGGCAGCGGATTCGGCGGTCATGGTAATTGATGCGTCAAAGGGTGTGGAAAAACAGACGATTAAGCTGTTTAAGGTCTGTGTTATGCGTCACATCCCGATTTTTACATTTATCAACAAAATGGACCGTGAAGCCAATGACCCGTTTGAGCTGTTAGATGAAATTGAAAGTGTATTGGGTATCAGTACCTGTCCTGTCAACTGGCCAATCGGCTGCGGCAAGGAATTTAAAGGTGTGTATGACCGCAATACAAAAGACGTTTCCTTATTTAAAGCGGCAATGAACGGACAAAAAGAGGTTGAAACGAAGGAAATCGCCGTAGATGATGAAGCACTGCTTGCGGAAATCGGACAGGGCTATTTTGACAAACTCACAGAAGATATTGAACTGTTGGACGGTGCGAGTGCGGAATTTGATTTAGAACAGGTGCAGGAAGGAAACTTAACACCGGTATTTTTCGGTTCGGCGCTGACGAATTTCGGTGTGGAAACGTTCTTAAAGCATTTTCTGGACATGACAACCTCTCCGCTGCCAAGACATTCTTCAATTGGGGAGATTAATCCGTTTGAAGAAGACTTTTCGGCATTTGTATTTAAGATTCAGGCGAATATGAATAAGGCACACCGTGACAGAATCGCATTTATGCGAATCTGC
>ENA-ORTY01004816-ORTY01004816.1-human-gut-metagenome-genome-assembly--contig:-NODE-4816-length-10317-cov-2.218768_pt1 | contig 10317 bp, 9 predicted proteins | sample MGYA00241917_ERZ509198 | MGnify/ENA primary metagenome ERZ509198 (study PRJEB26280, sample SAMEA2338857) | human gut metagenome | biome: human gut; feature: human-associated habitat; material: faeces...
TTTAAGAAAACCTTCCTTACTATCTGAAATTACACATCACACTTACCATTGATAATAACAATGTACATTTTTTTTGTCAATATCCGAACAAAAAATGGGTATACCTATTAGGAATACCCAAAATAACTTAAAAACTTCTCAATACTTCCGTAATCATCCAGATAACCGCTGCCGCAGTCAGCCATCCCCCAATCGTGCGGGTGCGCTTCTCGGCCTCCGGCTTACCCCGGTCATCTTTTCTTGTACATGCCCCGGGAGCTGCCACCATGAGCAGCCCCGTGAGTAAAAGAACCATTTGTATCAAACGCATCATAATCTGCTCCCTGTTGCTATATCATAACTCCGGATCCCTCTTTGTTCTTCTCGATAATATGATTGAGCTTGCGGAACGGAATTGCCACTACAAGTCCGATAAACAGTGAAATCAATACATAGATACCGAGCGCTCCGAGATCCTTCCAGTAATCCATCTTATAAAGTCCGCCGATCGTCTCCCTCATGGCATTCATGCCGTACGGGAACGGCAGATACTTATAGAGCATCTGGTATACCTTCGGCAGCGTCTCAATCGGGAACGTACCGCCGGCACCGGCCACCTGGATTACCATGACCACAATCGCGAGCGCCTCACCGACATTGCCGAATGCCACGGTCAGTGAGTAAATAAACAGGGTAAATACCAAACTCGCCACAGCGCCTGCCAGCCAGAATAATACCGGGTGATGGCACTGGATTTTAATATAAAACAGGTTGCCCAGAACCGTTAAAAGCGTCTGTGTCTGCCCCACCAGGAAAAAGATCATGTATCTTCCGAAATACTCCTGGTACGGCTTCACATTTTCGACGCCCTCCACCGGATGTACCTTCACGTGAATGATCGCAACCAGAATCAGCGCTCCTACCCAGAGAGCGAGGATCGTGTAAAACGGAGACATCGCCGAGCCGTAGTTTTCAATCTCATAGATACCGACCGTCTCCAGATTTACCGGGGAAGAAATAAAGGCTCCCAGCTCCTCCGGATTACTCTTTACGATTTCAAGCAGCTCCTGATACTGATCATTCTGCTGTAAGCTTACCAGATCCGCCGTGACGCTGTTTAGCTTGGCGAGAAGTTCCTGCGCCATGGACAGTGATCCGCCAAGGCTGTTGCTTCCACGCTCAAGCGTGCTTTGATAATCGGAAAGTGCATTCTCCACACCGTTAAAATCGGCATCTACGCCGTCTAAAATACCCGCTGCGGCAATCATGGATTGCTGCATGGAGCTCATTGTGTTCTCTAACTTCGGCTTGACATTGTAAGCAAAATCATTGCGCAGTCCATCGACCGCTTTCTGGCAATTTGCAATCTCCGTCACAATTTTATTACTGAGATTCCTTACCGTCTCCATCGATGTATCGGCATTGTTCTCCAGCGCTGTCAGGTCCGCAGTGATGGTATCCAACTGCGTGCGGATTGCATTAATCTGCGCCTGCATATCCTCCGGCGCCGTATCCTCCCACCCGGATACCGAAGTATCAAACAGCTGCCTCACGTATGGCATCATCGCCGATAAGCCCTGTACCGTGACAGAAGTGCCCTGGGAATACTCCGAGAGACGGTTTAACGCATTGGTAATGACGGACGACACATTATTTAACGAATCGTTCATCATGTCAAAGCTGTACGACACCATATCCGCCGTCGAACTCACCGTGCTGTTGCCCGCAACCAGCAGACTCTCCATGCTGTTGATGGATGCCTGACCGTTGGAAACCATGTTGTTCACATTCGGAAGCATGGTCTGACTCGCCTCCACAATACTCTGGGCGGAATTCATAATGCTGACAAACGAGTTCAATATATTGATGTAACTCTGCAGGTCGCTGCTTAAATTATTGAGTCTTACCAGAACACTCTCCGCCGGATCGGAATCTTCCGCATCCACATCCGAGAGGGCGTTCGTCACCTTCATCGTGGTCTCTGCAAGCGTGCTCACCACCGTGCTGTTCACCTGCTCCTGCACAGCCGTCTTGGCCTTCTGTGTGATCTTGGAGGCAATGGCGTTTTTCTTGGCATTCTCATAATAGATAATATCCGGATGATCCACCTCTCCGCCGAGGAAACTGATCATATCTTCCGTAAAATTCTCCGGGATGATGAGCGCCGCATAATAACTTCCATCATAGACGCCGTCGATCGCCTCATCGGTCGTATCCGTAAACACCCAGCCCATCGTCGTGTTCGACTCAAGCGCAGAGATGACACTGCTTCCGACATTTACACTGTTCCCTAAAATTGTGACTCCCTCGTCGTCCGACGCCACCGCGATCTTAAGATTTCTGGTTGCGGACGGTCCGTACGGATCCCAGTTTGACAAAATATTAAACCATGCATACAAAGACGGCAGAATACAGAGTCCCAGGATCACAACGACAGCCACCACGTTGGTGCTGATGCGCTTGACATCGGCGAAAAAAATCTTAAATATATTACGCATTCTCCTTCACCTCCGTGTCCGCATCTTTCTGTGCATCTGCCTCTTCCACAGCCTGTGCATCCGCATCTTTCTGTGCATCTGCATCTTCTACAGCCTGTGCATCCGCATCCTTTTGTTTCTCTGTCTCTTCCGCAGTCTGTGCCTTTTCCACAGTCTGCGTTTCTTCCCCGGATGCCTTAGTCTCAATCAGCCGGGTCTCCGCCTCTGAGTTTAATCCGTCGTCAATCCTCTGAATCACATTTCTGAGATTTCCCGGAACATTATCAATCTCCAGTCCGATGAGGGAATCCACGCGTGTCCCCTCGTCGTTGATCTCGCTTAACTTTTCCTGAAGGTTATAGTCCATATACTCCACCAGAATCAGATAGGCTGCCAGCAAAAACAGCGATACAATCCACAGAATCAGAAACACAACCTTATTGCTCTCTGTCCAGAACAGAAGGAACAGGAAGATCAACGGAATAATAATAATACACTTTAAACCGATACTGATTCTCTTTTGATTCTTCTCGTGAATCTTGCGCTCATACGTCACGAGCATCTCATACATCTGTTCGTATTTTTCTTTCTTTTCCATAAAATCTCCCATTTCCTACATCATTTCCGTATCTTCCATACGCTTTTCTACAAAATGATTGATCTTCACAAACGGAAGCCGGATCACAAGACCAATCAGAAGCGCCGCCACCGCAAAAAGCAGCAGTTCTCCCAGATACTTCATATAATCGCTTCCGTACATACCGCCAATCGTCTCACGCATTGCGTTGATGGCATACGGGAACGGGAAGAAGATATAAATCTTCTGATAAATCTCCGGAAGCGTCTCAATCGGGTACGTTCCGCCGGAACCTGCAATCTGGATAACCATGACTACGTCCGCCGCCGCCTTGCCGACGTCGCCGAAAGCCAGCGCCATCGCATAGATAAACAGCGTAAAGGTAAAGCTTGCCAGTGCTGCCGTCAGCCAGAATAAGCCCGGATAGAGGATCTGGCAGTGGAGCAGATAAATATCTCCCAGAACAATAATCGCCGCCTGGATCTGCCCACACACAAAGAACAGCAGATATCTTCCGAAGAACAACTGATAGGACTTCGGGTTGGAAAGCCCTGCGGTATCCGGCTTCACTTTGATCAGTGCCACCAGAATCGTTCCTCCTACCCAGAGGGCAAGCACGGAATAGAACGGCGTCATCGCCGATCCGTAATTTGCAATCGCGTAGATCTCCTGTGTCGTCACCTGTACCGGTTCTGCAAAGAAGGCGCCGTAATCCTCCGGATCACCCTGCAAAAACTTCAGCAGTGCATCTACTTTTTCATCATCTTCCGCACTCTCCAACCGGTTGATCAGTTCCGTCAGCTTTGTGCTCACATTGTCAATCACGGTCTGGATCTGCTCAAGGCTCTCCGTCGTGTCACTGACCGTTGTCTGAATTCCGTCAAACACCACGCCCATATCATTTACTGCGGTATTTAAGTTATCCAGAAGCTTTGTCACATTGCCGAGCATCTGCGATACACTGTTTAACACTCCGTCCATCTGCGGAACAAGACTGTTGGTATACATATTCTTCAGATTGGTAATCGACTCGCTGCAGTTGTTTAACACCTGTGTCACGCTTGCCACAGATCTGTTCACCATATCCGCAACAATCTGACCGGAGCCGTCTGTACCACCGCCCTGCTGGAGCAAAGCATTTAATGCATTCTGAATATCCTCAGCACCATTGTTCATGCTGTTTAAGGTATTTAAGATCTCCTGAATCTGCTGATTCACCTCATCGGACACGATCGAATCTATGGAACCGCTCCCCTCCGTGGAGCCTGTTCCTTCTGTGGAGCCTGTTCCTTCTGTGGAACCTGTATCCTCCGTGGAGCCTGTTCCTTCCGTGGAGCCTGTGCCCTCCGTGGAGCCTGTGGTTCCCGATGAATTTGCCGCCTGATCTGCCAGACTCTTCTTCAACTGGTTTAACTGTCGGATCAGTTCCGCCGTATCGGTTGCCGTCTTGTTCAGATTGTCTGCCGTAGACTGCGCATTCTGCGCCAGGTTCGCGTTGTTGATATCCGTTGTGATGGAATTGATCGAATGATTGATGCCATCCAGTGTCGTCTGCACATTGCTGCTGAAATTCTCCAGTGAAGTTTTCGTGGAATTCAGATTGCTCTGCGAATTCTGGAAACTCTTCTCGCCATTCTGAATCTGGCTGCTGAGCTTCGGCAGTTCTCCGTCTGCGGTTTTGATCTCTGCCTCCAGCACTGCATTCGCCGAAATAAACTCATCAATCATATCACTGTAACCGATCAGATTGTTGTTCAGGTTGGTCAGTTTGCCCTCAAATTCGCTGAACACATCCTGATTCTCCATCTCAGAGGACAGTTCGTTCGTCTGTGTAAAAATGGTACTTGCAACCACCTCGATAAACTTCTCGTTGATGCTCTGCTTTACCGTCGATACAGCGGTATCCGTAATCTTGGTTGCAACCGCATTCCGTTTTTCATTCTCATAATATGTGATCGTCGGATTCTTAAAGTTCTCCTTGAACACATTATACATACTGTATGTAAAGCTATCGCTGATGATGACAGCCGCGTAGTAATCTCCGTTCCTGACACCTTCAAGTGCGGCATCCGAATCCTCAAGGAACACCCATCCGATCTTGGTATTCTCCTTCAGTTCCTCCACAACTTCATTGCCCATGTTCTCTGTCGTTCCATCCGAAAGGGTGTATCCTTTATCCTCCGACACGACCGCAATCTTGATATTGGAAGTATTCGCATAAGGATCCCAGTTTGAATAGATGTTAAACCATGCATACAGCGATGGAATGACACAGAGTCCCAGCGCAATAATCATTGCGAATGGATTCTTCACCAGTCCCTTAATGTCTTTTGCAAAAATACGCCATATATTCTTCATATAAATATTCCCGTTTCCCTTTCGTAGTTCCCTTTGCGTTCAAAAATCGCTAATATTATACCGTATATTGCTGTAAATTGGAACATACAAAATTCAGATGCTGTATAATACCGATACCAAAAAATCCTGCTTTCCTGTTACATAAAAAAACCTATCTCATATGGGTTGTCCCACATACGAGATAGGTTCTGTCTGCTGTTCCTTAAGCTACCTTGCTCTTAGCCAGCTCTGCCAGTGCTGCAAATCCCTGTGCGTCGTTTACAGCCATCTCTGCTAACATCTTGCGGTTGATGTCCACACCAGCTACCTTTAATCCGTGCATCATCTGGCTGTAAGAAATACCATTCATTCTTGCAGCTGCGTTGATACGTGCGATCCATAACTGACGGAACTGTCTCTTCTTCTCTTTTCTGCCTGCATAAGAACTTGTTAAGGCTCTCATGACAGACTGCTTTGCTACACGATACTGCTTGGAACGTGCGCCTCTGTAACCCTTTGCTAATTTTAATGTTCTATTATGCTTTTTCTTAGCGCCTAATCCGCCTTTTACTCTTGCCATTTTGCATTCCTCCTTAACTTATTCCTATAAATATGGTAAAATCTTCTTCATGTTCTTAACGTTTGTTGCATCGGTCATTGCCGGCTTACGAAGATTTCTCTTGTTCTTGGTTGTCTTCTTGGTTAAGATATGGCTCTTGTAAGCTTTATTTCTTTTTAACTTTCCTGTTCCTGTTACTTTGAAACGTTTTGCAGCTGCTCTGCTGGTTTTCATTTTTGGCATGATATGTTCCTCCTTAATTATGATTTTTTCTCTGCCAACACCATGCTGATGCTTCTACCTTCAACTTTTGGTGCTTTTTCCACTACTGCTATTTCGCCGAGGCTTGCGGCAAAATCATCCAAAATGTGCTTGCTCGCATTCATATGAGCCATCTCACGTCCGCGGAAGCGCAATGTGATCTTCACCTTGTCTCCCTTGCTAAGGAACTTTTTCGCAGCGTTCATTTTGGTGTTCAAATCGTTTGAATCGATATTTGGCGACAAGCGAATCTCTTTGATCTCAACCACTTTCTGCTTCTTTCTGGCTTCCTTTTCCTTGCGTGCCAGTTCATATCTGTACTTTCCGTAGTCGATAATCTTGCATACAGGTGGCTTTGCGGTTGGAGCGATCTTCACCAGATCAAGCTCTGCCTCTTCCGCCAGCTTCATTGCTTCGCGTGCTGACATAATGCCAAGCTGTTCTCCGTTCTCTCCGATCAGACGAATCTCCTTGTCTCTGATCTGTTCGTTAATCATTAACTCGCTAATGGTATCGTACCTCCAAATAAAAAAGTGGATAGGCAGACTATCCACTAAACATTCAAACCCGGAACATGATATGTTCGCAATACTTTGAAATATGAACCATGAGTCACGTATTTGTGCTCCGGTGAGAGTGGATACTCTACTTTGTTTTCTAACAACTATTTAAATCTATCACACACACGTATCCGTGTCAAGTGTTTTTTATTATTTGTCGCTGGTGTTGTCGCTGATCATCTTGCGGATCGCCGCCTGCTCCTCCTGTGATACCAGACTCTTGACATCAAGCATCACAATCAGCTCCTTCTGACAGGAAGCCACATCATTAAAACAGCACTGCTGTCCGCTCATCAGTGTCGGCATCGGAAGCACTCTGGAATCTTCCACGTCCACAATTTCCTTTACCTTTTCCACCTCAAGTGCCAGCTTCATGCCGCCCACATTGACAACCACAAGGTTGTCCACCGCAATGTTCCCCAGTCCAAATCTGGATGCAAGGGAAAACACCGGCAGGATCTCTCCGTGAAGGCGGATGATGCCTCTGATATTGGCAGGAGAAGTCGGTACAACCACGACATTCATCTTACTCTCAATGGATTCCACGTTCTCAAGTGATATTCCATAATCCATTCCCGTTAATGTAAATGTCAGCAGCTGCATGTGACTTCCCCCCTGTTCTGAAACTTTTCTTCTTGCTATTATATCCCTTTTCTTTCGGTTCGGCAACCGCAGAATCTGTCAATTTTTAATTTTTTAATACAAACTTTCCAATCAGCTCATCCAGTGCAATCGCCTGCGCAGACAACTCCTCACTCGTTGCCGAGGACTCCTGCGCCGTTGCAGAATTGGACTGTACAACCTCGGAAATCTGGTTGACTCCCTCCTCCGCCTGTTTCATGGCTTCTGCCTGATCCTTGGAATTATCGCTCAAGCGCTTGGAAGTCTCCGCAATCTGCTTGATTCCGTCAATTACCTCTTCAAGAGACGTGGACACACGCTCTACTGCCTGATTGCCCTCTTCAATTTCTTTGAGGGAAGCCTCAATCAGTTCTCTGGTGTCCACCGCAGACTGTGTACTCTGCTCTGCCAGTTGTCTGATCTGCTCTGCAACGACAGCGAATCCTCTTCCTGCCTCGCCGGCACGCGCCGCCTCAATGGAAGCGTTTAAGGACAGCAGGTTCGTCTGTGACGCAATATTCTCTATATCTGTAATAATGTTTTCAATCTTGTTGGAAGATTCGTTGATGCGGCTCATGGTATCAATCATGGACTGCATCTGATTCTTGCTCTGATCCGCTTCACCTGCATACTGCCTTGCCTGCTGGTAAGATTCCTCTGCCTGCTCCGCGGTCTTCTGGATATTCTCTGTAATGCTTGTGATGGTCGCCTGCAGTTCTTCCACAGCTCCTGCCTGATCCGTTGCGCCCTCCGCCAGACTCTGAGATGCCTCTGCAAGGTTGCCGGAACCGGCAGAAACCTGGTTTGCCGCATCTTCGATCGATGTCAGCGTCTCTATCATCTGATCGCGCAGAACGCGCATCGCCACAATCAATTTTTCAAAATCAAGCGTATAACCGTCCTTGTGCTCCGACTGCACTGCGTAATTGCCCTGTGACATCAATCCGAGAATTCTTCCCGCATCATTGATGATAAGATTCAGCTTATCTGCCATGTCTGCCGCCTCACGCGCCATGTCTGCGACCTCATCCTGCGTGGAAACCTCCGGGAACGGAGTAGAAAGATCTCCCTGTGCAAACGTTTTAAACCGCTCGCCAAGTGCCTCAAGCGGTCCGGAGATTCCCTTTGCCACCTGATTGCCAAGCTTGTTGGCCATAACCATTGCCAGAGCTGACACTGCCACAATCACAATCGCAAGAATCACGCTGACTGCCGTCAGAGTGGAGGACAAGCGGTCTCCCTCCGTCACTTTCGTATTCATCAGTTCTATCATATCTGCATAGATATCTTCGTAGATCGGATCCAGACTTTCCTTCATCTGCTGCTGTGCCGCTGTGGACTGTGTAGCATCGGTGGTTGCACCCTGCTCGATGATCGGTTCCTCCGCTGCCCAGTATTGCTGCAGTTTATCTGAAATCTGCTGGTAGAGTGCCTTTTCCTCGCTCGTCGTTACTACATCCCCAACGGTTGCGAAGTAATTCTCGAACTTTGCTTTCTGTTCGTCATGTTCTGTCATGGCATCATCCACCAGTCCCTGCTCATCAAATCCGATGATTCCTCTGGTCGCTGATCTCGTGTTGGCAAATGTGATCATCGCCTTGCCGATATCTCCCTGTGAAAAACCGTAATTCACAAGTGCGCTGGAATAACGGTTCGACATCACAAGCATCGCTGCCAGCCCGACTACCGCTCCTATGGCAGTGATTGCCGCCACCATAACAAATGCTTTTGTCAGTCTCTCTTTGATTCGTACATTTTCAAACAATTTCGCTCCTCCTGTGTGCTGTATTCTCTACATCCGTGTATATTTTTTAGTACCTTTATATTATAGTTCTATTTTACTACGTGTTCAACTGGTTTCCATATTTTTTTGACAAATGTGATTTTTTTCTCTATGATTAGTCTGAATTAGATTATCTGAAGAGAGGATTTTACCATGGAACACCGCATCATAGATCTTCATGTCCACTCCACCGAGTCGGACGGCACCCTTACTCCCACCGAGATCGTATCTGCCGCAAAGGCTGCCGGTCTGTCCGCCTTTGCGCTCACAGATCACGACACCGCGGCAGGTGTCTCTAAAGCTGCTCCCGCCGCTGCCGCCTGTGGTATTGAATTAATCCCCGGCATCGAGCTTTCCACGGAATATGAGCTGCCCACCAGAGCCGGCGGTGGAAAAGAAGTCCATATCGTCGGTCTCTACATTGATCCGGAGCACCCGCTCCTTATCGAGAAAACAAACGAGTTCCGCCGCTGCCGTGATGCGCGCAATGAAAAAATAGTGGCTGCCCTGCAGCGCGAAGGCTTTTCCATTACCACGGAAGCACTCCTTGCTGCCAATCCCGACAGTGTCATCACGCGCGCAAATATCGCACGTTTTCTCTACGACAGCCATCAGATTAGGAGCGTCTCGGAGGCGTTTGAAAAATATATCGGCGACGGCTGCAAATGCTATGTCGGCCGCTTTAAAGTCTCCCCGATGGAGGCAGTCGAACTGATCCACGCCGCAGGGGGCATCGCTGTATTAGCCCATCCGCTGCTCTACCACATGAACCAGACGACCTTGCAGCATCTGATCGACGAGTTAAAAGAAGTCCACCTTGACGGCATCGAGGCGATCTACTCGACCTACACCACCGGCGAGGAACAGTACGTCAAGCGGCTTGCAAAAGAGAACGGGCTTCTCATCAGCGGCGGCTCTGACTTCCACGGCACCAACAAACCCACAATCCAGATCGGGACCGGACGCGGGCATCTCTACATTCCCTATTCCGTTCTTGAAACCATCAAAGAACACCTCCGCGCATAAAGGCAGAAGAAAGGACTGTCGCATCGGGAATAGCCAGTTTGCCTTGAAGCGATAAGGAATATTACAAGAGGCACACTTGGGGATTTCAGTTGAAAATGCAAATGGAAATTCTGTTCAAAAAAAGTGGCATTTCTAAC
>ENA-ORTY01004817-ORTY01004817.1-human-gut-metagenome-genome-assembly--contig:-NODE-4817-length-10316-cov-12.621382_pt1 | contig 10316 bp, 13 predicted proteins | sample MGYA00241917_ERZ509198 | MGnify/ENA primary metagenome ERZ509198 (study PRJEB26280, sample SAMEA2338857) | human gut metagenome | biome: human gut; feature: human-associated habitat; material: faeces...
CCATCCCACGCAAAAGCCCGTGGAGCTGTGCGAGTATTTCATCAAGACCTACACCGACGAAGGAGCGGTGGTAGCGGACATCTGCGCGGGCAGCGGCACGACTGCCGTTGCCGCTATGAACACGCACCGCCGCTTCATCTGCTTTGAAAATGCCCCCTCCATCTACACAATCGCCGCCCAGCGCATCGAGCAGGCGCGGCTGGCTATGGCCGGGGGCGAGAAAGGAGAATAGCTATCGAAAAGTACCCCATCATTTACGCTGACCCGCCGTGGCGCTACTCTGCAAAGAAAGTGCAGGGCGCGGCGGAAAATCACTACCCCACCATGAGCATTGATGAATTGTGTGCGCTGCCTGTGGCCGAGCTTGCGGCCAAGGACAGCGCCCTTTTCATGTGGGCGACCTTTCCCCAGCTCCCGGAGGCTCTGCGGCTTATCCGTGCGTGGGGCTTCACCTATAAATCCGTTGCGTTCGTCTGGCTCAAAAAGAACAAAAAGGCGGATAGCTGGTTTTATGGGCTGGGCTTCTGGACGCGGGCAAACGCCGAGATCTGCCTGCTGGCGACCAAAGGACACCCGAAGCGGCAGGCCGCCGACATTCACCAGTTTATCATTTCGCCCATCGAAGCCCACAGCAAAAAGCCGGACGAAACCCGTGATAAGATCGTTGCCCTCATGGGCGATTTGCCCCGTGTGGAGCTGTTCGCACGGCAGACCTCTCCCGGCTGGGATGTGTGGGGCAACGAGGTGGAGCCGACGATCCCGGACTTTGGGACAAATTGTCCCAAACTGGAGGTGACAGACTGATGCCCTATGTGAATGTCCCGAACGACCTTTCCAAAATCAAGACAAAGATCGCGTTCAACCTCACCAAGCGGCAGCTCATCTGCTTCAGCATTGGGGCGGCTATCGGCGTTCCGACCTATCTTTTGACCCGGCAGGCCATCGGCAACACCGGGGCGCTGTTCGCTATGCTGGCGATCATGCTCCCGGCGTTCCTGCTGGCGATGTACGAAAAGGACGGCCTACCTTTTGAAAAGTTGATCCGCAATATCATCCGGGTCAAGTTTACCCGCCCCGGCATCCGACCGTACCGAACGGAAAATATCTATGCCTCATTTGCACGAAAGGAGGAGCCTATTGAGCAAAGCAAAAAAGCCAAAAAACGCAAATAAGCACCGGACGCTGTCCGCCCAGCAGACCATTCCTTATATCGCCATGCACCCGGACGGGATCTGCCAAATCCCCGGCGGGCTTTACACAAAGACGCTGGAATATGAGGACATCAATTATGCCGTGGCGTCCACGGAGGATCAGACTGCCATTATCAGCGGGTGGAGCGCGTGCCTGAATTATTTTGACAGTTCTCTGCCGTTCCAGCTTTCCTTTGTCAACCGCCGCAGCCGGAACGCCAACCGCTACAAAGTGAATATCCCGGCGCAGGAGGATGACTTCAACAGCATCCGGGGCGAGTATGTGGAAATGCTCAAAGGCCAGATTGCCAAGAGCAACAACGGCATTGAACGGTATAAGTACATCACCTTTGGCCTACCCGCCGAGGGCGTGGCAGAGGCGCGTCCACGGCTGGGGCGCGTGGAGGCGGATGTCATGGGCAATCTGAAACGGCTGGGCGTCCAGTCCCGCCCGCTGGATGGCCGGGATCGGCTGGCGGTGCTGCATGGGCAGATGCACCCCGGCGGGCGTGAGCCGTTCCGCTTTGCGTGGAAAGATATTCCCAAGACGGGCATGGGGACAAAGGACTACATCGCCCCGGACAGCTTCGATTTCCGGCAGAGCCGGACTTTCCGTGTCGGCCAGATGTGGGGCGCGGCGTCCTATTTGCAGATCATGGCGTCGGAGCTTTCGGATAAGCTGCTGGCGGAGCTTTTGGAGCTGGACGCCGAGCTGACCGTCACCATGCACATTCAGACGGTAGACCAACTCAAGGCCATTAAGACGATCAAGGGAAAGATCTCCGACATAGGCCGCATGAAAGCAGAGGAACAGAAAAAGGCTGTCCGTGCCGGGTACGACATGGAGATTTTGCCGCCTGACCTCATTACCTTTTCCAAGGACGCCGCCGAGCTGCTCTCCGACCTGCAAAGCCGCAACGAGCGAATGTTCCTGCTGACCTTTACGGTGGTGAACCTCGCTCCCACCCGGCAGCGCCTTGAAAACGATGTGTTCACGGTGAGCGGCATCGCGCAGAAATATAACTGCGCTCTGCGCCGTCTGGACTGGCAGCAGGAGCAGGGCTTTGTGTCCTCGCTGGCTCTCGGCTACAACGGCATTGAAATTCAGCGGGGCATGACTACCAGCTCCACGGCCATCTTCATTCCCTTTATGACCCGGGAGCTTCGCATGGACGGGCAGGCGCTTTACTACGGCATGAACGCTCTTTCCAACAATGTCATCATGGCTGACCGCAAAAAGCTGAAGTCCGCCAACGGAATGTATCTCGGCTCTACGGGCAGCGGCAAGAGCTTCGCCGCCAAGCGTGAGCTGATCAATGTGTTCCTCGCCACCAACGACCGCATCATCGTCGTTGACCCGATGGGCGAATATGCCCCGCTGGTGCGGCGTTTGGGCGGGCAGGTCATTGAGATCGCCCCGGACAGCCCGCACCACATTTCGCCTATGGACTTGCAAATGAACATCAACGACGAGGACAGTCCGCTTTCCATGAAGGCGGATTTTTTGCTGTCCCTGTGTGAGCTGATCGTGGGCGGCAAGGAGGGCTTGCAGCCCATCGAGAAAACCGTCATTGACCGCTGTGTGCGGCTGGTGTACCGGGAGATGGCGCTGGGGCTGGAAACAGCGAAAACACCGCTGCTGCAAGATCTGTATGAGGAGCTGCTGCGCCAGCCCGAGCCGGAGGCGCGGCGGGTGGCGACGGCGTTGGAGCTTTACTGCACAGGCTCTCTCAACCTTTTCAACCATCCCACAAATGTTGACCTCAATTCCCGTGTGGTCTGCATCGTCCTAAAGGGCTTGGGTGAAAACCTCCGCAAGATCGCCATGCACACCACCAACGAATTTGTCACGGCGGCGGTGAACGCCAACCACGCCGAGGGCGTGGCGACTTGGTGCTACTTTGACGAGTTCCATATCCTGCTCCGTGATCCGCTGACGGCCAGCTACTTTGTGGCGGTCTGGAAAATGCTCCGCAAAAAGGGCTGTGTCCCCTCGGCGCTGACGCAGAATGTGAAAGACCTGCTGGCCAGCCGGGAGATCGAGAACATTTTGGACAACACGGATTTCATGGTGCTGCTGTCGCAGGCGCAGAGCGACCGTGCGATCTTGGCAAAGCAGCTCGGCATTTCCGAGCATCAGCTCTCCTATATCACGCACTCCAATTCCGGCGAGGGCCTGCTGTTCTATGGAAATGTCACCATCCCGTTTGTAGACCGTTTCCCCCGTGGAGAGATCTATGACCTGCTGACGACCCGCCCGGAGGATCTTGCCCATGAGCGAACAGACGAGTAACCCCACTTCGGGACAAAATGTCCCGAAGTCCAAGTTTCGACGGAAAAGCCGGCAGGAGCAAACGGCGGCGTCCAAGCTGCGGATGGAGCGCCGGGGCGAGAAGCTGGACGCCGCCCGGGAGAAGCTGGCAAAGCAGAAGCCACCGAAAAAGCCCGGTGCGGTCAAGCGCCTTGCCCATACCGCCGGACACGGCGTCCACGGTTTTGTACATGGCAAACTCTATGAGGTCGAGCATGAAAATGTCGGCACAGAGGGCGCACACCGTTCCGAGCTGGTAGCAGAGTCCGTGTACCGCTTTGGCAGGCGCAAGCTCCGCAAGGCCATCCGGGGACACCCGGCAAAGGCGGTGGAGCGTGCCGAGAGCAAGCACATTAAGGCCACGGCGGATTATTACTACCGCAAGACCGTGGAGGAACACCCGGAAATGCAGGAGGGCGGCGCGGTGTCCCGGTATCTGCAAAAGCAGAAGATCAAACGCCAGTACGCAAAGCAGGCGCGGGAGGCTGCCAGACAGACCGCCAAGGCCGCCGAGGGTACGGCGTCCGTCACGGGCAAACTGACGGAAAAGGTGTCCGCCTACATCAAGGAACACCCCGGAAGGCTGCTCCTGCTTCTGGCGGCGTTTCTTCTGCTGGTGGTGCTGCAATCGTGTATGTCCTCGCTGGTGACGGTGGGCAACGGCGTGGCCGGAGCCATCGGCGCGTCCACCTATGCCGCCGAGGATGCCGACCTGCTGGGGGCGGAGGCCGCCTACTGCGCTCTGGAGGACGAGCTGCAACGCTACCTCGACACCTACACCCGCACCCACGATTATGACGAATATCATTTTGACCTTGACACCATTGAACACGATCCCTATGTGCTGCTGTCCATCGTCTGCGCGCTCCATGAGGGCGAGTGGACGCTGGACGAGGCGCGGGGAACGCTCCAAATGCTCTTTGACCGCCAGTACATTTTGACCGAGGATGTGGTGGCGGAACGGCGGTATTACTTGGAAACGGACACTTGGACAGACGAGGACGGCAACACCCACAGCGACACCTACCGGGTGTATTACGATTATTACATCTGCACCGTGACGCTGGAAAACTTCAATCTCTCCCATCTGCCTGTCTACATTATGGGCGAGGAAACCCTGTCCCGGTATGCCTTATACATGGCAACGCTGGGCAACCGTCCCGACCTGTTCCCGTCCTCGCCCTATGTGGGCAAGTACACCAACAAGCCCCCGGCACATGAGATCCCGGAGGACTATCTTGCCGATGAAACCTTTGCCGCCATTCTGAAAGAGGCGGAAAAGTATGTGGGATACCCCTATGTGTGGGGCGGCAGCAGCCCGTCCACATCCTTTGACTGCTCCGGCTTCGTCAGCTATGTCTACAATCAATGCGGCTGGGACTTCGGGCGGCTGGGGGCGCAGGGGCTATATAACATCTCCACCCGGACGAGCAGCCCCAAACCCGGCGACTTGGTATTCTTCACGGGGACTTATGACACGCCGGGGATCTCCCATGTGGGCATCTATGTGGGCGATGGCTGGATGCTTCATTGTGGCGACCCCATCAGCTACGCCAACCTCAACACGAGCTACTGGCAGTCCCATTTCTACGCCTACGGAAAACTATTTTGACAGGAGGTTTTTTATGGCTATCTCCAAAAGCGCAAAAATTCAGGCTGAGATCGAAAAGGTCACGGCCAAGATCAACGAGCAGCAGGCACGGCTCAAGGAACTGGAACAGAAAAAGCTGGAGGCCGAGAACAGCGAGATCGTGGAGATTGTGCGCGGCATGAGCGTTTCGCTCACCGACCTGCCCGTGCTGCTTCAGACCATCAAGAGCGGCGGCGCTTTGGGACAGAATGTCCCGAAGTCTGCGGATAAGGAGGACAGCGAATGAACAAGTGGATGAAGAAGCTGACGGCGGCGCTCTGCGCCGCTGTTTTGATGTGCGGCATGGCGGTCACGGCCTACGCCGGAGGCGGTGAGGAATGGGATGGGCTTGCCCCGGTGGAGCCGCTGCCCACGGAAACCGTTGACTCCGGCGGGGGCTTCACCGAGGACGGCAACCTTTTGACCCGTGACCTGCTCTACGATAAGGCCACCAACAAGCAGTTCATCACGGTGCAGACCAGCGGCGGCAACACCTTTTACATCGTCATTGACTATGACAAGCCCACCGACGAGGACGGCGAGCAGTACCAGACCTACTTTTTGAACATGGTGGACGAGGCCGACCTGCTGGCGGCGATGCAGGCGGCGGGCGGTGAGCTGCCGGAGTGTGCCTGCGCGGACAAATGCGCCGTGGGTGCTATCAACACAGATTGCACCGTCTGCGCCGTGAATATGGGCGAGTGCCAGGGCAAGGCTCCCGAACCTGTGCCTGTGGTAGAGCCGGAGCCTGACCCCGAGCCGGAGCAGCCCAAGAACAGCGGCGGGACGCTCCTGCTGGTGCTGGCCGTGGCGGTCATCGGTGGCGTGGCTGGCTGGTATTTTAAGATCTACTGCCCCAAAAAGCAGCAGGCCGCCGACGCTGCGGAGGACTACGGTGACGATTACGACGATACCCCGCCTTGGGAGGACGAGGACGAAACGGAAAGTGAGGGAGAGGAATGAGATTTACCAACAGTCCCTATGAGGACTTTATGAAAGAAAAAAGCTACTTTAAGGGTGCTCCGCCCAGCCTGCCGCCCAAAGGCTCCCGCTGCGACGGCTGCTCCTACTGGCGCGGGATCGGCTGCGTGTTCTGCTACCGGGAGCAGCTCACGCCCAAGACAGGGGGCAAAAATGAGCCGTGAGCTGACCCGGCAGGAAAAGACGGCGATCCGTAAGCTGGTGACAAAATGGTGCGCCAACTACGATAAAGACTATGGCTGCCTGCCGCTGGACTGTCCCTGCTATATGCTGGGCAAGTGCTGGACGGGCGCTTATTGCCGCTATTTCCGCGCGGCGGTGCTGCCCCTTGATCCTGTGCTGGAAAGGTCGCTGACCGTGGAGCGCATCACAGAAACCCGGCCTTGCCCGGTATGCGGCAGGGCTTTCCTCCCGGATGGGCGGCAGCGGTACTGCTCCCCGGTCTGCGCCGGGGCTGCCCTGCGGGAGCAGAAGCGGGCGTATATGCGCCGCAAACGGAGGTAGCGCGTGGAAAAATAGCCCCGGAAAACGCCTGCATTTACAAGGCTTTTCCGGGGCGCTTTTGGGGTGGGCGGTATGTTTTCCCGCCCGCCCCTGTTTTCGCAGAAATGCTTTCCACATCCAAGCAACAGGACTTTGGGACATTTTGTCCCGAAGTCCCGGCCGAAAGGAGGAATTATGCCTAAATATTATGAGATCAGCGAGGCGGCGGCAAAGCGGGCAAAGGACATGAACAGCTATTCCGACTATGCCCCCGGCTCGGCCACGGCGGGCTACCGGGCGATGGTGGATGAAGCCTATGCGCTGGCAGAGAAGCAGAAAGCGCAGGTCGATCCCATGTACCATGATAAGATCGACGCCCTTGTTGACCGCTACGCCCGCAGGCTGGCGGAAAACCTCAATGAGCGCAACGCCATTGACGCCCGTGTGCCGTCCATTCTGATCACCGGGGGCGGCAATTTCCCCGTGGCGAAAAAGGCCAAGCAGAACGCCGCCCGGGATCGCAACTACGGCGAGTATGCCGAAATTGAAAAGCTGCTGGACAAGATCCGCTCCACAGGCCGAGGCGGTATCAGCGCCGACGATGACTTTGCCGTGGAAAAGCTCACGAAAAAGCTGGAGGGAATGGAGTCCCAGCAGACCATGATGAAAGCGGTCAATGCCTACTACCGCAAGCATAAGACGCTGGAGGGCTGTCCCGAGCTGACGGCGGAGCAGGTGGAAAAGGTCAAGGCGTCCATGTCCCAAGACTGGCGCAAAGACCCCGTTCCGTTTCCGTCCTATCTGCTCACCAACAATAACGCCAACATCCGCCGTGTGCGCCAGCGCATTGAGGAGCTGAGCCACAAGGCGGAGTTTGTGGGTTGGACATTCCCCGGCGGGGGGGTCAAGGTCAATGAGGCAGAGAACCGCTTGCAGCTCATTTTTGCGGATAAGCCGGACGCCGATACCCGGCAGGTGCTCAAAAGCGAGGGCTTCAAGTGGGCGCCCAGCCAAGGGGCATGGCAGCGGCAGCTCAATCAGAACGCCATCCGTGCCGCCGCAAGGCTGGACTTTCTGCGCCCGGAGGACGGCAAAAGCCCCTATCAGCTCCAGCCCTTTGCAAAACGGGCGGAGAAAGATGTATCACGGTGAGGAGGGTTTATGGACAAAAACCAAGGCTATGAGATCATCAAGGCCGTCATGCTGGAAAACGGCAGGGGTTTTGCGCTTGGGCATAACCCCGCAGCGCCCTCGCCCTATGTCACATGGGCTTGCTATGATGACAAGGACGGCCAGCGGCAGTATGAATGGGGGCATTACGGCAGCGACCGTGCCGCTCTGGAACAGGACTTTGCGGCGCGGGTGCAGGAGTACCAGCGCCTTTACAATGTCGGTGTCAAGCAGAGCGAGGCTCCCGGCCTTTACAAGTATTATTCCACCCAGCGTCCCGTGGACATCGGGACATTTCCCAAGCCGCACCGCAACGCCCCGGATGAGATCGTCAACTACGATCAGCGCGTCCCGGTTGAAAACGGATCGTTTCTGGCGTGGGGGCATTTGACCTACACACGGCCATTGACCAAGCGGCAGGCGTCTGACTATGAGCTGCGGCCTGCGCCCGACAATCCCGACAGACCCCGTTCAATCCGGGAGCAGATGAAAACCGCCGTAAAACAGGTCGAGGCTGACCGGGGCCAAGCGGCCCCAAAGAAAAATGCCCCTGACCGGGGCGACAGATAGGAGGATATTTATGGAGCAGGAACACAATCCCAACAGGAACGCCGAGCTTTCTATGGAGCAGAACGGGAACATGATCGACGGTATCATCAACAATCTGCCTGCGCCGCCCCCTGAGGAAAAGCCGTTGGACAGGGTACGGGAGCATCCGCCCAAGCGCCGCAGCCGGGAGCGTGAGGAGCGTTGATAAAAAAGCGGCGGCGCTCTGTCCATCTTCATGTGATGGTGACGCCGGAGGAACAGGCGCTGATCGCTGACCGCATGACCGAGGCTGGGATCTCCAACATGGGAGCCTATATGCGGAAAATGGCGCTCAACGGCTATGTCCTCCATGTTGACCTCTCGGACATCCGGGAGCTGGTGGCCTTGCAGCGGCGGTGCGCCAACAACCTAAACCAAGTAGCCGTCCACGCCAATACCTACGGCATCTATCCCTCGGAGATCGCAGCACTCCAAAAGGACTATGCCGACCTATGGGAGCCGCTGTCCGAGCTGCTGAAAAAGCTGGCGGCTGTGGTGATTCTATGACCTGTCGGGGAGCGGCCTTGTGCCGTTCCCCGGCTTTCTCGGCTTTGGACAATCATAGTTAGAAGTAGGGAGAACTGTTATCAAAAATAAGAGTGGCTTCTTCCTCTAAATTGTGATATATTCAACTTAAAGGAGACGGTTTATAAGCCAGCTCCAAATACGAATTACGGAGGGACAGATTATGAGAATTACGCATAGCGATGCAATCGTCTTGGAAAGTGTTGTTAGAAATGTTTTTTCATGTGATCGCGCCGGAATGGGAGGCTATATTGATGCAGACCATTTTGAATCGGCTCCGTTTGATGCGGCACTTATCGCGCTTGCTCCTTTGTGGCAAAAAGCTGATTTTCACGAGATTGAGGATTTTTTGTTCAAGTGGGAACATATACTCCGTGAGGATGAAGATATGAGTGCTGATATTCAATCTTATATCAGAGAGCTTGATGACCTCACTAATCTTCTTATGCAACGATAATTCTTCGATAAAAAGACAACACATGGATTTCATAGTGACGGTGGGATTTCTCACCGTCATTATTTTTATAAAAAGGAGGGCTGCCTACGGCCACAACCTATTTCAAGAAGCACAAAATCAGCAAGGGCGAAACCATCGCGCAGTCCTTAAAAGAGCGGTTTGACTACGGGCAAAACCCGGACAAGACCGAGGGCGGCGAGTTGATTTCGTCCTACGGCTGCGACCACATGACTGCCGATGCCGAGTTCCTTTTAAGCAAAGCAAAGTACAAAGCCGCCACAGGCCGGGAGCAACGGCGGGACGCGGATGTGCTGTGCTATCAGATCCGCCAATCGTTCAAACCCGGGGAGATCACGCCGTTCTGCAGCGCAAGGGCTTTTTGCTGGTGGACAGCGGCGCTACCTATCTGGACGGCACCACTGACATCACCCGCACCTATCCGCTGGGCGAGCTGACCGAGGACGAGCGGCTGTTCTATACCTGGACGCTGCAGTGCCACATCGACATCGCCAAGGCCGTCTGGCTGGATTACTGCGACTGCCACATGCTGGACACCATCGCCCGCGAGCCGCTGTGGCGCCACCTCATCAACTACCGCTGCGGCACCGGCCACAGCGTCAGCCATGTGGGCAACGTCCACGAAGGCCCCCATGCCCTGAACGGCCGCAACACCACCGTCTTCAAGCCCGGTATGATCGTCACCGATGAGCCGGGCGTCTACGAGGGCGGCGTCGTGGGCATCCGCATCGAGAACGAGCTGGAGTGCTATCACAAGGCCTCCAACCAGTACGGCGAGTTCCTCGCCTTCCGTCCGGTGATGTTCGTGCCCATCGCCACCTCCCCCATCGTCCCCGGCGTGCTGAGCCGCGACGAGCTGGATTGGCTGAACGCCTACCACCGCGAGGTCTTCGAGAAGCTGGCTCCCCGCCTGACCGAGGATGAGCGCGACTGGCTGGCCAAAAAGTGCGCCGCCATCGGGGC
>ENA-ORTY01004819-ORTY01004819.1-human-gut-metagenome-genome-assembly--contig:-NODE-4819-length-10314-cov-10.235013_pt1 | contig 10314 bp, 5 predicted proteins | sample MGYA00241917_ERZ509198 | MGnify/ENA primary metagenome ERZ509198 (study PRJEB26280, sample SAMEA2338857) | human gut metagenome | biome: human gut; feature: human-associated habitat; material: faeces...
TGACCCTGCGCGCCTGCCGGCCCTCTGCCCCGCACTGGCCGGGGCGGACATCCGGCCGGTGCCGGACGCGCAGCTCACAGACTACCTCCCCGACACGGAAAAACCGGCAGACGCCTGAGCGTCTGCCGGTTTTGCTTTGCCTATGGTTCAGCGCAGGCCGCGCAGCTCCAGATAGCGGAGCACGAGCTTGGCGACGTCGCTGATCTCCAGCCCGTCGGTGTTGACGCACAGGTCATACCCCTGTGCATCGCCCCAGCGCTTGGAGGAGAAGAAGTTATAGTACGCCGCGCGCTCCTTATCCACCTGACGGATGCGCTTTTCCGCCTCCGCGGGCGTGGTGTTCGTGCGTGCGCTCTCGCGGCGGATGCGGGCAGCCATCGGCGCATGGACAAACAGATTCACGAGCACCGCGTTCGGATCGTCACGCAGGACATAGTCCGCGCAGCGGCCGACGATGACACACGACTCGCGCGCCGCGATGGTACGGATGACCTCCGACTGCGCCTGAAAGATCTGCACCGGGAACGGCTGCTCGTCGGCAATGACGCCGCCGCCCGTCACGAGCGAATACAGAAAGCTGCCCGGGCGCTGCTCTTCATGCGTCTCGACGAAGCTCGTGGCAAAGCCGCTCGCTTTCGCCGTTTCATTGATGAGCTCCGAATCGTAGCACTTGACGCCCAGCGCCGCCGCCAGCTCGCTGCCGAGCTGCCGGCCGCCGCTGCCATTTTCTCTCCCGATGGTAATGACAAGATTGGCCATGATATGATCTCCTCCTGTTTTCATTTCACCGTGACGACGGCGTTGATACGCCACTGGTCAAAGCGGTGCAGGATCGCTGCCGCCTCGGCGCGCGTGGCATTTCCCTGCGGGCGCAGATAGGTGGTATTGCCTTCCTGCACGCCGCTGATGAGCGTGTTGGCAACGGCCCAGCCCATCTCGGTCTGTGCCCAGGGCGAGACGCTCCCGCCGTCCGGGAACACGCTCAGGTCGGCAACCGCCATCGTGTTGTAATCCATAAACTCGGCGTAACCGTAGAACATCGTCATCATCTGCTCGCGCGTGATGTTCAGTTCGGGTGAGAACGTCGTCGCGCTCGTGCCGCTGACCACGCCGCAGTTATACGCCCAGACGACCGCCTCCGTGTACCACTGGCCATCCGGCACATCCGTGAACGGTGCGGTCATGCCCGCCACACTCGGCGAGCCGCTCATTCGGTAGAGCACCGCGACGAGCATGGCACGGCTCATCTCTTCTGCCGGCGAGAAGGTCAGCGTCGAGGTGCCGACCATGAGACCGCCCCGTGTGACATAGGCCACGTCCTCATAATACCACGCGTTGCTGCGCACATCGCGGTAGGGGTTTTTCCAGGTATCGATCGGCTCGGTCTTGGGGATGAATTCATAGCGCAGCTTGGCGCAGCGCTGGCAGGTGTAAGTAATGACACCGACGGTCTTGCTCGTCGGCTCCTGCCGCCCGGTCTCGACCCAGGCGTGGCCAAGCGCGGGCACATAGCTGCTCTCTTCAATATACGTATCGCCGCAGGCGCAGGTGTAGCGCGTGTAGCCCTGCTGCTCGCAGGTCGGCTCGACGATCGTGGGGATGTGGTTATGCACATGACTCAGCTTCGGAATCTTGGCGTCCTGCCGCTCGCCGCAGACCTTGCAGACGCGATGCTTGGCGCCGTCTTCCTGATCGGTCTCCTGCCGGTCGATGATCCAGTCGCCCCAGTCGTGACCCTTTGCCGGTATGCGCACCAGATGCACGTCTCCGCACCGGCCGCAGACATAATACTCCGTGCCCGGCTGCGTGCAGTCCGGTTCTTTGCTGTTTTCCGGCTTGAGCTCGTAATTATGGCCCAGCTGCGGGACGATCTCCGTATAGGTGTCGCCGCAGCGGGAGCAGTTATATTCCTTCAGGCCGGTCGTGGTACAGGTCGGCTCCACGATCGTGCGGATACCGCTGTCGCCGCTGTAGTCATGGCCGAGCGCCGGAGTGCGGCTGCCCTCGACAATGTAGTGCTCGCCGCACGGCAGACCTGCCTTGTTGACGCAGCGGTACTCGGTGTAGCCCTGCTCGGTGCAGGTCGGCTGGACGACGTGCTTTTTCATGGTGTGCTCGTGGTGGTCGCTCGGGATGGCATACGTCTCCACCTCACCGCAGCGCATGCACGTGCGGTGCTTGATGCCGTCGGTGCGAGAGGTGGCCTCGAGATCGACCTCCCAGTCGCTCCAGTCGTGGCCGAGCGCCGGGGTCTTTTTCTCATACCAATAGTCGCACTGTGTGCACATGTAGCGCTGATAACCGTCCTGCGTGCAGGTAGCATCGTGCCCGGAAGAAACCAGCTTGTGGCCGGTCATGGGCAGCACGACCCGGTCGGTCGCGCCGCAGTCCTTGCACACAGAGACGATGGAGCCGTCCACCGTGCAGGTGGGCTCGGTGCGGGTCGTCTCCCATGTATGGTCGTTGAGATAGACGAAATTGATGTGGAAGCCCGTATCCGTGCGCGTGATCTGCGCATCGTAATGCTGCAGCGTCGTCGTGGTCAGGACATAGGTGATCTCGTTGCCGTTATCATCGTGGATGGGCAGATTCTCGAAGACGGCCTGTCCGTCCTCGGGGTCGGACGAATGGTGCGCCACGACCACGGCATCGCTGTTGCGGCTCAGCTCCATGTACACGCTTGTCGGCCGGTCCTTGGTATAGACCTCGTCGGGTGCGATCAGCTCATTCGTCCACTCGAACGTGACCGTAATGGAGCGCAGCTCGCTGGAAGCCGCCGTTTTGTAGTGCAGCGTGTGGTCAAGCAGCAGCTGGCCGTTTTCCACATTGGGCAGAATGCGCGAGCCGTCGCTGATAATGTACGCCGTCTCAACGCCGTCCGGTGTGCGCGTCTGAATGTAATAAGTACCATACGGCACCGTGCCGAAGCCGACGAAGCCATAGGCATCGGACACGGCCGTGCGCTCAATGTGCTCGCCGTTGCCGGACGTGCCGGTGAGCTCAAACGTCACCCCGGCCGGGACGGGCGCACCGGTCTCCGCCTCGACGGCATAGTACCACGCGACGTCGGACGAGGCGCTCAGCGGCGTGGAGACGGCCGAGGGCTTCTCATCCTGCAGATAGTCGAACGTGGTATACATCGTCGGCGACCAGGTCTTGTTCACGAACTCCGTAACAAGCTGTGACTTGTCGTTATTCGACTTGCGGATCTCCAGCTCCTCGAGCATCGTCGTCAGATACGCCGTACCGCCGCGCGTGACGGTGAACGAAATGTTCGCCATGATCTGCGGCGAGGAGGTGGCAAATTTGCCGCCGGCCGTCGTCGTGAATGTGTCGTGGAACTTGAAGTCGCCCGCGTTGTCCTTCGTCGATGCGGATGTCATGTTCGGGAACTTGCAGTCGTCGGCATTGACCTTCAGGCACTGGCTGTCATACAGCACGTGGCCCGTGATCTTGTTGACGGAGCCGGACGTCAGCCGGAACCAGTAGGTATACGAAAAAGTATCGCCAACATGGAATGTCCGCGTTGCGCCGGAGCGCGTGTAGACGACCAGCTCGTCGCCGGTGTCCGCCGGGGTGTCGCCGTCGGCGGCAAACGCCTGCAGACCGCAGACGGAAACGAGCATGACCAGCGTCAGCAGCAGCGCCAGAAAACGTTTCATTGCATAACCTCCTCTTTCGGTCGCACCGAATCATACAGGGATACGGCTTTATCATACCAAGGATCGCCGCATGTTGCAAACAGAAATTGCAAAAAGTAACGAATTTAAAACAGGCTCATCTGGCTGCTGTCCGGCATCTCGCCGAGCGCGCCCATGGCGCGCAGCTGCTCCAGATGCGTCTGACTGACCTTCGGGCAGGCGGCCGAGAGCTCCTCGACCGACACGAACTCGCGCCCGCCGGCGCGGCAGGCCACGAGATTCCACGCCGCGCTCTCGCCGAGGCCGGAGATGGCCACGAACGGCGGCAGGAGCTTCCCGTCGCGGATGAGGAACTTCGTCGCGTCGCTCTCATAGAGGCTCATCGGCGCGAATTCGAACCCGCGGAGGTTGAATTCGTACACGGCCTCCAGCGTCACGAGCAGGTCCTCTTCCTTGGCTGTGAGCGTGGGCTTGTTGCGCAGCTCGTTGATCTTGCGGCGGGTGTAGTCCAGGCCGCGGGTCATCATGTCGGCGTCGAACGAATCCTTCTGGCTGCGGCGGTAAAAATACGCGCTGTAAAACGCCAGCGGCTCGTGCACCTTGAACCACGCGATGCGAAACGCCATCATGACGTAGGCCACCGCGTGCGCCTTCGGGAACAGGTAGGCGATCTTGCTCAGGGACGTGATGTACCACTCCGGCACGCCGTGCTCCTGCATCGTCTCGACCCAGCCATCCTGGAAGCCGCCGCGCTTGACCTTGCCCTTGCGGACGCTCTCCATGATCTTGAATGAGAGCTTGGCGTCCATACCGCGGCTGATGAGGTAGAGCATGATATCGTCGCGGCAGCCGACCGTCTGGTTGACCGTCGCCGTGCCGGACATGATGAGGTCTTTCGCGTTGCCGAGCCACACGTCCGTGCCGTGCGAGAAGCCGGACAGGCGCACGAGGATATCAAAGCCCTTCGGCTGCGTGTCGACGAGCATCTGGCGCGTGAAGCCGGTGCCGAACTCGGGGATGCCGATCGTGCCGGTCTTGCCGACGATCGGGTCGTCGTCCGTCAGGCCGAGCGGCGCCGCGCTGCAGAAGATGCCCATGGTCTCCGGATCGTCGAGCGGGATCTCGCGCGCGTTGACGCCGGTCATGTCCTCGAGCATGCGGATCATAGTCGGGTCATCGTGGCCGAGCTCGTCGAGCTTGAGGAGGTTTGCCTCCATGCAGTGGTATTCAAAATGGGTGGTGATGATGTCGCTGTTCGGATCGTCGGCCGGGTGCTGCACGGGGCAGAAATCCGTGACATCCTTATCCTGCGGGATGACGACGAGGCCGCCGGGGTGCTGGCCGGTCGTGCGCTTGACGCCGACGCAGCCGAGCGCGAGGCGGTTCATCTCCGCCTTTGGCAGGGTCTTGCCGCGTTCCTCGAGGTACTTGAGGACATAGCCGTAGGCCGTCTTTTCCGCCAGCGTGCCGATCGTCCCGGCGCGGAACACGTGGTCCGAACCGAAGAGCTCTTCGGTGTACTTATGCGCCTTGGCCTGATATTCGCCCGAGAAGTTCAGGTCGATATCGGGCACCTTGTCGCCGCCGAAGCCGAGGAACGTTTCAAACGGAATATCAAACCCGTCCTTGCGGAGCTTCGCCCCACACTTGGGGCACACTTTGTCCGGCATGTCCGCGCCGCAGCCGAAGCCCGCGCCGGAGTCAAAGTCCGTATACTTGCACTGCGGGCAGACATAGTGCGGCGGAAGGGAGTTGACCTCCGTGATGCCGGAGAAGTACGCCACGAGCGACGAGCCGACGCTGCCTCGGCTGCCGACCAGATAGCCGTGCTCGAGAGAGTTGGCGACGAGCTTCTGCGCACTCATGTAAATGACGTCGTACCCGCGCGAGAGGATGTCGTGCAGCTCGGTCTCGACGCGGTCGGTGATGAGCTTCGGCGGGTTTTCGCCGTAGATGGCCGTCATCTTGCCATAGACCAGATCTTTGAGCTGCTGGGCGGAATTTTCGATCTTCGGCGGATAAAGATCCTTCGGCAGGAGCTCGAACACCTCGACGCTGTCGGCGATGGCGTTCGTGTTCGTGACGACGACCTCCTGCGCCTTTTCGGGGCCGAGGTAGGCAAATTCGTCGAGCATCTCCTCCGTCGTGCGGTAATAGAGCGGCATAGCCTTGTCCGCGTCGGAAAATTTCTTGGCCGCCAGCAGGATGCGGCGGAAAATCTCCTGCTCGGGATCGAGGAAATGCACATCGCACGTCGCCACGACGGGCTTGCCGAGCTCCTCGCCGAGCTGCACGATGCGGCGGTTGAGGTTGCGCAGGGATTCCTCGCTGCGCACGGTACCGTTGTCGAGCAAGAAGTGGTTATTGGCCAGCGGCATGATCTCGAGATAGTCGTAAAACGACGCGATGCGTCGGAGCTCCGTGTCGCTCTTGCCGCGCAGCACCGCCTCGAACACCTCGCCCGCCTCGCACGCCGAACCGATGATGAGGCCCTCGCGGTATTCCATGAGCAGGCTCTTGGGGATGGTAGGATTGCGCTTGAAATATTTCAGGTATGACCGGGAAATGATCTCGTAGAGATTTTTCAGGCCGGTCTTATTTTTCACCAGAATGGAGATGTGGTGCGTGCGGCGCTTCTCCTTCAGGCCGCCGCGCACGAGGTCGTTGAAGTCGCCGATCGTCTTTGCGCCCTTAGCCGCGAGCATGGGCAGGAACTTGTCCATGATGCGCGCCACGACCATCGCATCGTCGCACGCGCGGTGGTGGTTGAAGTCCGGCAGGCTCAGGCGGTTCGAGACCTGATCGAGCTTGTGGTGCTTGAGATCCGGCAGCAGGTACTGCGCGAGCACCAGCGTGTCGAGATACACCGGCTCGAACGGGATGCCCGCCCGGCGGCAGGCCGCGCTCATGAAGCCGGTATCAAAGTCGGCATTGTGCGCGATGATCGGCCGCCCGCCCGCAAAGTCGAGAAACTGGCGCATGGCCTCCGCCTCATCCGGCGCATTGGCCACGTCTGCATCCGTGATGCCGGTCAGGCGCGTGATCTCGGCCGGGATGGGCATGTGCGGGTTGACGAACGTGTCAAACTCCGCCTTGATCTCGCCGCCGGAGAAGAGCACCGCGCCGATCTCCGTCATGCGGTTCGTGTCCAGGTGCAGGCCGGTCGTCTCAATGTCAAAGGCGATGAACTCCGTATCGAGCGGCAGGTCGCTCTGCCCGTGCACGGCGAGCGTGCCGTCCACGTCGTTGACGAGATAGCCCTCCTCACCGTAGATGATCTTCACGCCGTATTTCTTCGACGCCTTCCACATATCCGGGAACGCCTGCGCCACGCCGTGATCCGTCACGGCGATGGCCGGATGGCCCCAGTAGGCCGCGCGGGCCACGAGGTCGGCGGGGTCGGAGATGGCGTCGAGCGCCGAGTAGCGGGTATGTAAGTGCAGCTCCACGCGCTTTTGCGGCGCGTTGTCGGGTCGGATGACCTTCTCCCCCTGCACGATGTTGCGCGGCTCGAGCACCATGTCCTCGTCGTACTTGCTGTAGTTGATCTTGCCCTGAACGCGCAGCCACATACCCTCGTGGATAAGGCCGACGATGCTCTGGTCATCGTCCGAGCGCAGAAAGCGCGACACGCGCACGCTGCTCGTGCTGTCGGTCATGTCAAACGAGAGCACGGCCGAGCCGTATTTGGCGATCTCGCGGCTGCTGACAGCAAACACCTCGCCCTCGAGCGTGACATTGCCGCTCTCGAGCGTGAGCTCGTTCATGGGCGTGATGTCTGTGCGCTTCGGGATGGGCTTGCCCATGAGGACCTTGGCCTTGGCCTTCTGCTCAGCCTTTTTCTGTTCCGGGGCGGGATACTCCGCCTGGATCTGCACGCCGCGCAGGCGGAACTGCGCCGCGAGCAGCTGCTCAATATTCGTGCGCTCGACGGGCGCGGGCATGCGTGCAAACCACGTGTGCAGCTGCATCGTCATGCTCTCGCGTTCGATGAGCACGTCCAGCACCTCGGCCCTGTCGAGCCCACCGCAGGTGTCCTGCAGGGACGCGCAGTCCGGGAACATGTCAAGAAACGGGATCTTTTCGCTCATAGCTTCCTCACTTTTCGCTCAGGATCAGGTCCACCAGCGCATCGGCCAGCTTATCCGCAGGGTACTTACCGAGGATCTCGCCGCGGCGAAACAGCAGGCCGCAGTCCTTGCCGCCGGCGATGCCGTAGTCCGCCTCGTGCGCTTCGCCGGGGCCGTTGACGACGCAGCCCATCACGGCGACCGTGATCTCGCGCTCCAGCCCCTGCAGCCGCTGCTCGACCTCCTGCGCAAGCGCGATGAGGTCGATCTGCGTGCGGCCGCACGTCGGGCACGAGACAAAGCGCACCCCCTCGCGGCGCAGCCCGGCTGCCTTCAAAATAGCGATGCCGGCGCGCACCTCCTCCACGGGGTCAGCCGTGAGCGAGACGCGGATCGTATCTCCGATGCCCTCGGACAGCAGCGTACCGATACCGACGGCGGAGCGGATGATGCCGTTGTAGGCCGTGCCGGTCTCCGTGACGCCGACGTGCAGCGGATAGGGAAACCGCTCGGCCGCGAGCCGGTAGGCCGCGATCGTCAGCGGCACGGTGGAGCTCTTCATCGACAGGGCAATGTCATCAAAATCATACCGGTGCAGCAGGTCAATGTGCCCCTGCGCGCTCTCGACGAGCGCCTCCGGCGTCGGGTGGCCGTACTTTTCGAGCAGGCGCTTTTCCAAACTGCCGCCGTTGACGCCGATGCGGATGGGGATGTGCTTGTCCTTGCACACCTCCACCACGGCCTTGACCCGGTCTTCGCCGCCGATGTTGCCGGGGTTGATGCGGATTTTGGACGCGCCGCCCTCTGCGGCGGCAATGGCAAGCTTATAATCAAAATGAATGTCTGCCACCAGGGGCAGGGGAGAGTCCTTGCAGATGTCCGCAAAGCTCCGGGCGGCTTCCATGTTGGGAACCGCCAGTCGGGCGATCTGGCACCCGGCGGAGGCAAGCTGACGGATCTGCTTCAGGCTGCCCTCCACATCCGTGGTTTTGGTATTGAGCATGGACTGGATGACCACCGGGGCGCCGCCGCCGATGGGAACGCCGCCCACCAGAATCTGTTTTGTCATCGTCTTCACCTCTTGAACAGGAAAATGACGTCCTTGAACATAATAATCGCCATCAGGGCAAGCAGCAGAATCATGCCCGCGCCGTGGAGATAGCCTTCATATTTGGGGTTGATCTTCTTTTTCGTGATGGCTTCCACCACAACGGTGATCAGCAGACACACAATACGCCCGCCGTCCAGCGCGGGGATGGGCAGCAGATTCATCACCGCCAGATTGATGGCGATGAAGCCGCCGAAATACAGCATATTCAGCAGCGCGGTGACCTTGCTGTCGGAGGCTGCCGCCACCTTGGACATTTCACTGACAATGCCCACGGGGCCGGACATATCCTTAATGCCCACCTTGCCGCCAAGCAGCATTTGCAGGCTCAGGCGAACCAAACGCACCGTATCCAGCGACTGGTTCCACGCCATTCCCAGCTTCTCCCAGAAGTTCGGGATGCTGAGGGTGAAATTCATGCCGTAGCGCAGGCCGGTCGAGCCGTTTTCCAGAGTCACTTCGTGCTTTTCCAGCAGGAAATCTTTCAGAACGACCTTTTCGCCGTTCCGGCGCACCGTGATGTCGTGAACGTCGCCGGGGTTCAGTGACAGGATCATGGAGAAATCGGAATAGGAGTAGAGCTTTTCACCGTCCACCTCCACGATGCAGTCACCGGCTTGCAGGCCGTTTTCGCCGTTCACCGTGGCGTAGTCTTCAAAGCTGGTGATCACGGGGACGACGGTCTGCTTTACGGGAAGGCAGACAATGACCATCAGTACCACGCCGATGAGAAAGTTCATCGCCGCACCGGCGGCCAGAATAATCAGCCGCTTCCACCATGCCGCCTTGTCGAAGGAACGGGGATTGTCGCTTCCGCCGTCCTCGCCCTCCATGGCGCAGTAGCCGCCGATGGGGATGCAGCGGATGGCGTACAGAGTCTCGCCCACCTGTTTTTTCCAGATGGCGGGACCCATAAACATGGAAAATTCGTTGACCTGAACGCCGGAGAGCTTGGCGGCGGTAAAATGCCCCAGCTCATGGACGAAAATCAGGACGCTGAACAGTAAAATCGCAAAAATAACGCTCATAGAAAAAATTCCTCGCAATTATCAAGAGTTCGCCCGAACCGCCTCACGAGCCAGACGGTCGGCTTCCAGAATCTGCTCCAAAGTGGGGTCGGCGATGAACGGCACCTGCGGCACGGCGGCATTTACCAGCCGGTAGATGTCGTAAAAGCCGATTTTGTCATTCAGGAACATGGCGACGGCTTCCTCATTTGCGCCGTTCATGGCAGGGCAGGCCGTGCCGCCCGCTTTTGCGCAGTCCCGCGCCAGCGCCAGACAGGGGAAATTCTCCGTATCCGGCGGGGAAAACGTCAGCGGGCCGCAGGACAGTAAGTCCAGCCGCTCCACCGGGGAGGGGATACGCTCCGGGTAGGTCAGTGCCAGCTGAATGGGCAGACGCATATCCGGTGTGCCCATCTGCGCCATCACCGCGCCGTCGGTGAATTCCACCATGCTGTGGACGATGCTCTGCCGGTGGATGACCACATCTA
>ENA-ORTY01004821-ORTY01004821.1-human-gut-metagenome-genome-assembly--contig:-NODE-4821-length-10306-cov-33.797971_pt1 | contig 10306 bp, 7 predicted proteins | sample MGYA00241917_ERZ509198 | MGnify/ENA primary metagenome ERZ509198 (study PRJEB26280, sample SAMEA2338857) | human gut metagenome | biome: human gut; feature: human-associated habitat; material: faeces...
GGCTATGTGGTTGTTGGGCTTTCAGCCCGCATTGATTGAGTTTTGACACACCCTCTTTTTCGTTTTTTGAGCATAAAGACTTGTTGTATCGGAAACATTTTATAAAATTGCAATAATATGAGAACATTAGAAGCATTCTTGGTAATATTGGCAGTGATTAGCGGCGGTCTTGTCATTTGGTCTTATACCAAATCAGGCAAGAAGTGGCTCAACAGCCTCTAACTTTATGTACTATGCTCTATTCCCGCGGTCTGGTAATAATACTTTAGATATGCGGTAATAGTATTTTTGCTATGCGGTAATGAGATTTTTGCTGCGTGGTAATATCATGGTTCTTTGCAAGAACATATTAAAGGCTCACTAAAAACATATTAAGGACTAAGTATAAACACAAAAAGGCTGCACACTTCGCCGTGTGCAGCCTTTTTTAATCTATATAATTGTAGGAGTAAACGTTACTTCACGAGAACCTTCGCCGTGCGTCCGCCCACCTTCACGATGTAGCATCCGGTTGGAACGCCGACTGCGGCATTCTTCTCGCCGGCTGAACGCCATACGCACTTGCCGTCTATGGTCCAAACACCTGCCGACTGGCTGCCGATTCCGCTCAGAACGATTGTTCTGCCCGCTACGTAAACCTTGCCCTCAGACGCTGTGGTCTCGGTGATTGCAGAAGTGGAGTTGACGCTGAGAGCGTTTGAGAAGTCAGACTCGCCCTTGTCGTAAACCACCGTCACGCGGTAGGTGTACTCGCCAGTGCTGCTTGCCTCGGTGTCGTCGTACGAGGTAGCCGAAAGCGGAGTGGCGTTGAGCTTAGCGCCGTTGCGGTATACGTTGTATCCGTTGATGGCGAGCGCCTGCTTCTGAGCGCCCGCCGGCACGAAGCTGATGTCGTCGAGGAAGAGCGCCGTGTTGATGCCCTCAACGTAGATGGCGAAATACTTGGCGCCTTCAGGCAGGTCGAACGAGTATTCGGTCCACTGCTCGGGTATGTCGGTCACTTCCTTCAAGTCCATGAAGTCGGCTGTCTCGTTGCCCGTTGTCGAATAGAGTAGGGTGAAGCCCTCGAGTCCGTCCATGCGGTAGTTGAGGCTCTTAGCGTTGATGGTGATTCGCTGCTTGCCGCCGTACAGCTCGGGCGAGATGAGCCAGTCTTGCTTCATGCTGCCGCAGTAGGGCGAGATGAGAATCTTGTCGCCGCTCACGCTCGACCATCCGTCCTCCTCGGTTCCGATAATCTGTGTGAGGTCGATAACCTGGAAGCTGATGCCCTCGCCGCTGTTCGGGTAGGTTATCCATCTGCCGTCGTTGGTCTGGAACTCCATAGAGTACTGGTTGCCATGAACGTCTACCACCTTCCACTTGCCGAAGTCGGTGATGGTGAACGCCTCGTACTGCTCGAAGCTCTCAACGCTCGACTGCGGAGTGAGGCTGCTGAGGTCGGGAGCCGACCACTTCAGACTCATTGCAGATCCGTTCCAGCCGCCGCTGAGGTCGCTTACCGTGGGATAGGTAGGCGCCACGAGGTCTACTACGGTCTTCACAGTGTCGTTCTTCGTGTTCTCGTCGGCGCTGTATTCCACAACAGCCTTGAGCTGCATAGCCGGAAGGTCGCGCACCTCGGGAGTTACGCCGAACTCGAGTTCGGCTGTCTCGCCAGCCTTCAATATCGTGCCCTGCTTCTCTGCCAGCAGTCGGTCGGCGGCATAGAGCTTCACGCCGTAAGCTGCGGCGTCCTTAGAGCCTACGTTCTTCACGACGGCAGAAACCGTCTTCTCCGTTCCGACATTCATTCTCGACGGAGTCTTCAGCTCAGCCATCTTCAGGTTGTGCTGCAGGTTGTCAGACATGCGGATGTTGTCGATATAGAGCTTCTCGTTAGACTTGATGTTGTCGGTGCGGAACGCCAGCTGCACGAAGCGGTTAGCGGCGAACGCCGAGAGGTCGTAGCTGTATTCGGTCCATCCGTCTACGCTCTGGCTGAGGTCTACGGAAGCCACCTTGTGGTATACGTTGTCGGGTGTGAGCACCTCGAAGTCCATGTTGTCGTCGATAGCAGAATGTTTCACCCAGAACGAAACGACGGGTTTCATCGTGTCGTCAATACGAATCTTCGGCGATACGAGCAGCAGTTCGCCCGTGCTGCCCACGTTGGTGTAGCCGATGCAGCCGTTGTCGCCGTCCTGCGACTCGCTTGTGGTGCCGCCCCAGCTGCGTTCTCCCATTCTTGGCACGGCAGCCCACTCAGAGTAGGTGGCAACCGCATTGCTGAACGACTCCTCTATCGGCGTCTCGTACGGCTTGCCGGCAGAGATGGCGTAAGAAGTGGCGTCGGCGCTTGTGCCGGCTGTCGATACGGCGTTCACAACGTAGATGTACGAGCCCTGCTTGTTGCCGAGGTCGCTGATGACGTCGGTAGCCGAACATTCGCCGTCCTTAACGTCGAGCGCCATCCAGCCGTTACGCTTCACGGTATAGGTGAGCGCCTTCGGGTCTACATATCCGCCGTTGGCGCCCTTGGTAGGAGCCTCCCAGCTAACGACTACGGTGCCGTCAACCGGCTCGCTGAGCGTGATGTGCTCTACCGCAGCCGGTGTGTCAACGCCTACGTATGCCTTCAGCGACGCATCGTCGCCCTTACCCTTGGCGTTGCTCACAACCACCTTGTAGGTGTTGAAGCCGTTCTGCGGTTGGTTGTCGGTAAGGGTGAGTTTCTTTCCCGACTGCAGTGTCTCATCGCCGCTTGCGAACGACTTCAGCAGGGTGCCGTCTCTGTACACTTCGGCTGTGGTGAGTGTGCCTACAGCCGCACCGCCGATGGTCTTTGAAGGCAGCGTGAACGATACCTCCGACTTCAGTTCGCCCTTTGCGGCAGGCTTAACAGCGAGGTCGGCTACTGCGGCTGGCGTGTCGGTCGTGGTGTACTGCTCCACGCTGATGTCCTGTATCTCGAACGAGTGCATGAGAGCGTCGCTCAGCAGATGGAAGCCAAGATAGTAGTCGCCGTCGGAAGGCACGAGGAACTTCGCTTCTACCTTCTGCGTCTCGAACAGCGTGCAGAACTCTGTAGCGGGCATCACGCTGGTAGTCATGTTCTCAGCCTCGGGCAGATTGCCGAGAGCCACGGCGAGGAGGTGCTTGTTCTGCGAGTTGCATCGCACGTTGAACGTCACCTTATAGTAACCGCTCTTGTTGAGCTTGAGCGGCGGCAGGATGAGCCAGTCGTCTGCCTTCACCGTAGCGTCGCCCGCATATTCAGCGGTCTGCGAGTACTCGTTGTAGCTCCATGTCTTGCTGTCGTTGTTGGCATCGAGCACGGTGAAGTAGTCGAATGTTTCCTGCTTTTCGAAGTTCTCGCTGTACGGCGTAGCCTTGCCCGGACCCACGACTACCTTGTTTGAAGCGAGTGTTTCGCCCGACTTACCGTAGGCTGAAGCTGTCACCTCATACCAGTATTTAGCCAGTTCGCCGCTCTCTACGTTGTCGTAGAGCACGGTAGCGGTGGTGCTCTCGCTCATGGTCTTGGCGTCGGGCTGTCTCACAACCTTGTACGTTACGCTTGCCGGGTCTACATATCCGTTGTGCGCACCCGTCGAGACGGCGTCCCATCGCAACTGCAGACCCTTTTCGAGCGTGCGCTTCAGCGAGAGGCCGCTCACCGTTGCCGGAGCGTCCTTGCCAATCCACAGCGAGGTGGCAGCACGTTCGCTTTCGCCCTTAGCGTTCGACGTCGTGACTACAATCTTGCAGCGTCCTTCGGGCAGGGTGGCGTCAAGCTGCACGTTCTTGCCTGCAGCAGCCGTTCCTTCCTTCTTCTGGTCGCCCAGATACACCTTATAATTAATGTTGCCGCTCAGCGTCTCTCCGCCCTTTGTTGCGGAAGGCATGGTGAAGCTGACCTTTCCGGTGGTGCTGCCGTTGCTGAAACTTGCCTTCAGGTCGCTCACCTTTGCAGGTGCGCCCTTGTCGACGTGCGGCAGAATGTAGAGGCCGGTTATCTCCTCCATACCCGTGAACTGTCGGCAAAGCGTGAGCGCTCCGCTCTGCATGTTCACCTCGTAGAGCGCCGACGTGAAGTCAGACTTCATCGAAGCCCAGTAGCACTTGCCGGTGGTGGGGTCGACGGTAGCCGACTGTGCGTACATCGGCATGATGCCCGTGCTGCCTACAACCGTAAATTCCGCCGTGTTCTTGTCGATCTTCACAAGGTTTTCCATGCTTATGCCGTAGAGCTGTCCGCTGTTGTCGAAGAAGAGTGCAGAGAACGTAGTGTCGAAGTTGGCGATGCGGTCGAAGTCGCCCTTCTCTACGTTCAGCGTGCCGAGACAAATGCCGCCGTCAACGTAGCAAGCGTAAATCTTGTCGGTAGTAGCGTCGTAGGCAAGGTCGAGAGCGGCGTGCGCCATCGTCTTCTCTGAGAGCAGTTCCCACGTGTCGGCGTCGTACACGCTCAGCAGCATCTTGTCTACATTGATAGAGTAGTACTTGCCGTTGGCATACGCACCGCCGCCTTGTGCAGTAAGTCGCTGGTCGATCTTCACGGGTGTGAACCCAGAGGCAGACGTCGTGCCGAACGAGTAGATACCCGGTCCGCCACCTGCGCCCCAGTTCATTGAAGACACTACACTACCGTATATCACGGTGTCGTCCTGCGCGAGAGCCTGTCCGCCGTAGGTGGCTGCGAGAAGCAGCGCCAGGGCTACCGACTTGCGCATCATTTGTCTGGTGTCGATTTTCATAAGCATATATATTAATAATGTATAAGTTGAAATTCTGTATGCTGTTGTGAGTTGAAACTCGGTGTATTGTATGAGTTGAAATCTGCTTATTCTTTCTCTTCTCTCTTGTTCTTTTGAGCCGATATCTAATATAGATTGCTAAATTACATAAAAAAGTTAATATATATAACCTTTTGTTAGAAAAATGTGTTGCAATATGGAAAAATGTAGAGCTTTTGTGTTTTCTGCTGTATTCTCTGCAAGCAAATCTACTTGGACGTTGATTTAGACGTATTGTGGTACAAAAGTTGTACAAAAATAGAGAAAGTATAAGCATAAAAAAAGAGGCAATCATTTGAATGTCAAATAATTGCCTCTTTGTGGAGCTGGTGGGATTCGAACCCACGTCCAAACAGGGAAACCATACGCTTTCTACATGCTTATTCTGGCCTTCGGTTTTCGTGACGCAACAAGACCCAGACCACCAATTGCGCCCTTATCCTCTAAAACTTCACCCGTGCGGCGAGGCACACACTGGCTATTTCCGATTTACCTGCACCGCTTTGTCCTCAGATTCGGAACAACATCCTTGGAGCGATGTCTCGTTCCGCCAAACCTTGTGGCGGAATAAAGCTAATCTACTATACTTCGATTAAGCAGCGAGAGCGTAGTTGTTTTCGCCAATTAAATTTTTGATCACTCAGATTAAGGAGCTAGCCATCGAGGCTCCGCATGCTTACATACCATTTCATCCCGCTGTCAAATCCAGTCAACCCCGAGATGTTGTACCACACTGAAATTCAGTGCTTTGCGTACTAAGAAACCCCATCGTGTGGACAATGTGTGGACATAAATCCTTGATTATCATCCTCATTTCAAGCGATTTCCTATTGCAAAATTAGTACAAATGCACGAAACTGCAAAATAAAACGCCAACATTTTGCATGTGTGTGGACAAAGTGTGGACAATTTTTTATCGCGGTTCCTTAGTGAAGGTATCCGCCATCTTTGATTTTGCGGTTTCAATGGCACAAAGTCCCAATTCTTCTTCACCTTCAAGCGCATCCAATATCTTGTCAGCAAGCCACAATGTTAGCATTTCCTTTTCATCCACATGAAAGTATTCTGCCAACATTATCACCTGACTACGCTTCGCTCGTCTGTCTCCCCGCTCAATCTTACTGAACATGGGAGTATCTATTTCTAAGTATGCAGCCAACTGGCGCTGCAATACTCCTTGCTCGTCTCTAAGAGCCCTTATCTTGTTTCCGAATAACATGTTCTACTATTTTAGTCGTTGTCCAAATTTACGATTTCCCAATAGCCACCAAAAGTGGGTGAACCAACTCTTTTTAGAGTACCAGTTTCTCTTAGTTGACGTAGGTTCTTTTCAACTCCTCGTGTAGAGATACCTAACTCCATTGCAATTTGTGGAGCGGTTATTTGGGGATCTTTCTTTATCATTTCTATAATTTTGTCAGATGTTTTCTGACGTGTCTCCGAGCTTTTAAGTTTAGTTCCCGAACTTTCTGGTTTAGTTCCCGAACTTTCAGGCTTAGTTCCCGAACTTTTGAGTTTAGTTCCCGAACTTTCCGATTTTGTTTCCGAACTATCTGAACACTCTTCATGTATCGGAATAGTAACCAAGAAAGTCAAGCGATCGTCGGTAGTTTCAAAGATAGCGCGTGGCGACCCGTTCTCTGCCAGTTTCGTTTGAATTGTAGGAACACCGGTTGAGCGACCTTCTGTAAGGTCGAGTTCTTTCAAGAAATCGCCTAACCTTCGGTTTCGGTAGCGACGACTTTTCAGCATATCGCCTTTTGCAATATCTTCTTTGGAGATACTTCTATCTGGTCCAGGACAGTTGAGTATAGATATTCCGCTCGGCTCAATGGTTATCTCTATTGGTTCATGCTGTAAAAAATCTCTATGATATACGGAGTTTACAACAGCTTCCTCAATAGCATCGTATGGATAAGTGCCCCTATGAATTATATAGGCTATGTATCTTGGTTTTGAACTCAACGAGTCTTCCGTCTTCTAACTCGCCATCAACATGGTCGTTTTTGCATAGGTGTAGTTTTGTTAAATCTATCATATTTCTTTTTATTGGTGGTACTTTTTATTGAACTAATAATAATGTTTCTTATTTCACAAAGTTATAATAAACAGCATGTTAAGCCTATTATTAAAGATAAAAGTGTAGTTTAAATAAGCTACCATATAGACATTCTCTCAAAAGGATTATCGCTTTTGTTCTTGCTCTGAGTTCGTGTATTTTTTAATCCACTTTCTGTTTCTTTTAATTGCTTTTTTAACTCACAAACAAGATTTTCCAACTCTTTGTTATTCTTTTCAAGTGAGTCAACATGATTCTTGCTTTTTATGTTTTGAAGAAAAACGAATTGGTAGTTTCCTTCGGCTTCATCCAATGCATTTTCTAACATTGCCAGTTGCTCATTCTGCTTGTCTATTGTCAAAGATTTATTATTAATTGCAGACTCAAAATCCTTTTGTTTCAGTTTTTTTTCTTCTTCCAATTTGGAGACAATCTCGTTTAGTTGCTCCTTGGCTTTTATTGCTTCTTGCTTTTTCTCTCTTTCTTCTTCCAGTTTGTTTTTAGCATAATTTAGCCTACCCATTAAATTTTTTCTTTCTTTTTGTGATTCTGTTTTATACTCTTTTAATTGTGCAACATTATCATTTAATGCTTCTAATTCTCTGAAATATTCTTTTCTTTTTTCTTCTAATTCTTTTTTCACAACGCACAACTCCTCTTGTAACTTATCTTTATCTTTCTTTAATTCTTTCAGAAATTTTGATTTCTGAATTTCTAAATCACAAAGGTGTTTCTTCAAACTTTCTGCTTCATTTTCCAATCTTGTCATATTATTATTTTTTTCTACTAACATTAGTGTCAAAATAACAACTGCAATAAGGGTTATAAAAAATAGTATTGGTAATGACATATATAGTTTCTATTTGTTTAATCTTTTAAAAGATGACCACTTAGAATATAATAATCCTGTTTCTCCTTATCAATGCCGAATACACGGACAATCATATAAGAGCAAGAGTCATCCATATCACATTCTTCAATCATGGATAGTTCTCGGTAGGATATTGGCATATTTTCTTGAGATGATTTGTCACGTGTTGTGGCTTTCACCTCCAAATATACTTTTACTCCATTTCTTGTGACAAAAGAAATATCGTACTTTTCATAGTTCGATTTACAGAAATATGTTTTCCCGTTCAATGAAATCTTTTGTTCATAATCTTCTTCTGTTGAAATAGTTGGACAAACGGGGCTATATCCCATCGCTACTAATTTTTCGTATACAAGGATTTCCCCTTTAAATCCAGTTCTTATATTACGTTCTTGGTCACTGATGCTTGGATTATATCCACCTAATGAAACCTGAATATTACCACTATCTTGTTGCTTGTCTTCTTCCAATAAAGATGTATCATACCCTTTGTCTTCAAGGTTTTGGCGAATACCTTCATAGTTTTCTATTAACATTATGAAGAGTTCACGCTCCTTATCTTTTATGCCAAGGTATTTACAAAGCGGTGTCAACAATGGTTCTATATTAGCAGGTCTTAAACTACCGGTATAATAAAACTCATTTTTGTTACCAAATGTATTTTTCTCTATGGTGTCATTATTGTTTCCGTATGTCAGCCGTATTTCTTCGCAATGATAGAAATGGGTGTTGGTTAAAAGGGTTTGTAAGTCATGCTTCTTTTCTTTGTAAGATGTTTCTTCGACCTTTTCACCTAAAGCTACAATCGTAAGCGGTGATACTATACTCTTAAGCATGCCTTTTAGTTCCCTTGCTTCCTTTGGATCTTTAAATGACGGCTTGATATTCCTTTCAGTAATTACTCTCACACCCATTAAGGAAAGTAAACTTATTACCTTTTCCCGATTAGAAGGTGAACCGATGTATACACGATTCTCCGAACTGAATCCATCTAATGTAATGTGGCTTAGGTTCTTTGGAAATTTAAAAGTCCAATCTTTTGAAAGAATTTTGTTGTTTTTAGACCATTCTTTTATTTGTTCTGTCTTGGCAGGAGATGTAAGGCAGTCTAAATCAACCAATCGTTGGTATACTTTTGAAATACGTTCTTTGTTTTGTTCTACATTTTCTTCGTCTTTCGAGATTCCAGTTAATATAGTAAGATAATCTTCTAATTGTAGAATATTACGTAAATGCAAAACTTTATTCCAACTTTCGTGAATAGAATTGGTTAAGTTGATGACTGGCAGATACTTGTCTGCTATAGATTTAATGTCATCCGTGTTACATAACACTTGATTAGACGGCAAGCATCTTCCGTCAGTTGTTGGAAACAACTGATAATTGTCTAATGCCCACTCAATGAAGTTGACCTCTTTCAAGTCTGCAAAACTCCTTGATTCTTGCCAAAAACCAGCTGTGCCATAGACTTTATCTTCATTACATTCAAATGGTTTTGAGAAAATGTTCGACCAAATTATAGTAAGCAAGTCATTGCTACACTCATTTGTTAAGACAAAAGGTGCGTAAAAGACATATAAATATTTGAATGAATAATAGAAATGAGTTCCCCATGAGCCGACATTATATTCTTTTCCAAATTTTTCTTTAACATCTTTGAGAAGTTTAATATCCTCTGTTTCATCTAACCTAATGTATCTTAATTCCAGTGTGTTGTTTATACCTAACTTCGAAAGAAACAAATTCCATTCACTTATATTATCTTCGTCTTCACAATAATCTTCTGATACAAAAATATCTTCACCAAAACAAGGTTCAATATCAGTTTCTGGTTTGTACTTAGAACCTAAATATAAATCAGATGCATATTCTAAAGTGCCATGTTTTGTTAGAAATTTCAATCTTGATAAATAATAATCTTCGATTTCATCAAATATATTATGCTTAAGATTGCTTTCAAACAAAAAACGGGTTACTTCAATACTATTATCTTCTGTAATATAGTCGCTTTTGCAGATAACATTTTGAATAAAAGTTATATCAGATAGTTCTTCAACTCCAAGTTGCGAAATCCAATTAAACTCCTGCTTGTTTTTCTCAAGATGTTCATTTACAGCATCGTGTAAAAAAACGGCATCTTCAGCCAATTCATTATGTTCTTTATATTGCGAAGGAAAGAACAAGTCATGAGGACTGCTTAGATTTCCTTCTTCGTCGAGTAAGAAACGAGTGTCTTGCAGAACTGTAATCAGTTCTTCTTGCTCACTACGATTTTGTAAATAATACTCAAACAGGAAATCTATAAGTTTAACATCAAGACATGGATCGATATTATCAAAAGCATTCTTGTCTTCAAAAAGTGCCTTTAATTTTTGTTTGTCAAAGATGAAAACTCCGTAATCCTCCAATAATTTAAAGCCTTTCCATACAGGATTAATAAAGTCTTTTTCGGAAAAAGAATGACTAAAAAAGCAAAAAATAGCAGATTTGGGCTTTTGTTTTGAGTTTCAAGTGGTTGTGGCAGTTGTTGGCTTTAAGTGACGTTCGTGAGGAAATGCGAAAATGGCGGATTTGAGAAGTAGAAACGCTTTCAAGTCA
>ENA-ORTY01004822-ORTY01004822.1-human-gut-metagenome-genome-assembly--contig:-NODE-4822-length-10305-cov-2.474341_pt1 | contig 10305 bp, 8 predicted proteins | sample MGYA00241917_ERZ509198 | MGnify/ENA primary metagenome ERZ509198 (study PRJEB26280, sample SAMEA2338857) | human gut metagenome | biome: human gut; feature: human-associated habitat; material: faeces...
TCGCCGATTTTCTGGGTAGAATCCAACGCCAGGAAGCCCAAGAGAAAGGATGCTATCCATGGCAACGATCACCCCCCAAAAGAGGAAGGGAGCCCTTGTCTCCTACAAATTCCGCGTCTGTGTCGGCAGGGATGCGGCCAACAAGCAGATCTTCCGCTGCACCACCTGGCCGGTGCCCCAAGGTCTTTCCCCTGCCAAGGCGGCAAAGGCCGCCAAACGGGCAGCAGAGGCCTGGGAGAGGGAGACACGGGCTGCCTATGAATATGACCTACACCATCCCCAGCAGGCGCAGGATCGCGAAACGTCCCGCCTCAGGACGGACTTTGCTTCCTTTGTACGACACACCTGGTTCCCTCTCTGCATGGAGGATGGGGCCCATAAACCAAAGACAGTCGCCTTCTATGAGGACACCATGCGGAACATCGTCGACTACTTTCAAGGCCATTCCCTCCAGAAGATGCAAGGGCTGGACCTTCAAAGATTCCTGGCATACCTTCGCACGGAACGGGGGTTCAGTCCCCAGTATGTGCAGCACCATGACCGCACCTTGCGTCGAATCTTCGCCTTTGCCCAGAAGCAGGGACTGATTCCAAAGGATCCCATGGATACGGTAGAGAAACCCAAACTGCCCAAACGTCAGGTAGATGCCCTTTCGGAAGAGGAAGCCCGCACCTTCTTTTCCGCCCTGGAGAGCTGTCCCTTAGACTTTCGCTGTCTGCTGTACCTGATGCTCACCACCGGCCTTCGCCGGGGAGAATGCCTCGGCCTTCAGTGGCGGGACGTGGACACCACTCACGCGCTTCTCCACGTGGAACGCCATGTCACCCATACCACAGCGCAGGGCACGGTGGTCAGTTCCCCCAAGACAGCGGCCAGTGTGCGAGCGGTCCCCCTGCTGGGCAGTATGCTCTCTCTTCTCCGTCAGCTCCGCACACAGCAGCAGGAAAGCTTTCCCGACGCGGTTCTGGAAGAGAGCTTCCTGTTCCACGGACAGGCAGGGCCCTTTTCTCCCCGGGATCCCAACGCAGTGACCCGGCGTGTCAAACGCTTCATGAAGCGGCATGGGCTCCCAGACCTGTCTCCCCACGATTTAAGGCATAGTTGTGCTACGCTGCTGCTGGGCAGCGGGGCAGACATAAAGAGCGTACAGGAGATTCTAGGCCACACCAACGCCAGTACCACGCTGAACTTTTATGTCAGACCAGACCCAAAACAGATGCGGGCGGCAGCGAATAAGATGGCGGAGGCGTTTCAGTTGTGAAGAACTTGAAAAAACAGGAATTTTTGCAGGAAGAGGGCCACATCTCTGGGGGAGTATCTTTCCCCCAGAGACTGCGTCCCGTGTCAAACAGGACAGATTTTCCAGTATATTTTTCTTGTTTTTGCACACAGCATGGTTCGTGCAGCAAAATCTTGCGAGGAAGATAGGGAAAAGAAGTCCATAGCAACAGAGAAGGCCCCTGATGTCCGTGCAGACATCAAGGGCCTTTGGTCTGTTTGGGTTAGGCGGGTTTCCTCCTTATGCCGTCTTTTCGATGATGCTGCCCAGGGCAGCTACTACGACGGTCTGGCCGTTGGACACATTGTCGAAGTTGCTGTATGCCAAGGGAAGGGCACGAACGTTGAAGGTGTCGCCTTCGTAAATCTCAACGGAACCGATATAGTAGAATATAAAGTAGTTGAAATCCCTGTCATTTGCAAGAATTGTCGTATAAGTATGACCATAAGCATTGTTCTCAAACACCTGTGTAGCGGTAAGAGAGGTCTGTGTGAACAGCGTTTCTAAATAGGGTGCTGTGTTCTTAGCCAATTGAACATACCCAATGGAGTCATCCGTGAGGGAAATGGCTTCTTGGATGGCTTCATCGGTTTCACAGGGGAAGAGATTCTCGTGGCTGCTGATGAAAGTAGCAGATGTCTCGGCCAACGTAAAGTCATTGAGAATGAACTGGGGCACCGTAGCCACCAACTCGGACAGGGTCGGCGTAAAGGCTCCATTCTCATAGGTTCCTGTTTCTCTCAACTCTTTCTCAGCGTCAAAGACACAGGTTCCCTGACCCTGGAAAACGCCGTTGACAAACTCGCCGTCATAGTACCAAGAGGTCCCTTCCTTGTTTTGGGTATCAAACCGACCGGTACCATTGGGGATACCATCCACCACTTCACCAGTGTAGGTTCCTGTGTTTTCTATATCCGTGAGTGCTAAACCTGTGCTGTCCCAGTCCTTCATGGAAAGGGTGAGTTCCTGGTTTTCCACGGTCTCTGTTTTGGGCTCGGTGGAGGTGGTGCTGCCTTCGCAGCCTGTAAACAGGAACAGGGAAAGGCAGCATAGAAGCAGTGCAGTGATTTTTTTCATGGGGATCTTTCCTCTCTGTATGATTTTTGCGGGGGATAGATAGGGGGATGCTGGGATGGGAAACTGAAAGCAGTGAAAGATGTGGTGGCGTTATCGTTCCTCCTTTACGATGCTAAGTAAAACCAAAGAAATATACTGGTTTTTGGGCGAGAGAAGGGGCATATCTGTGGAGAAGTATTCCTACCTTACTCCTATGTTCTCGTTGAAAATACGTTGATTTTCTCAATAAAATTTTCAAGTCTGAGATTTACTCCTGTCTTCCTTGCCACATTCTGGGTCTTTGACCTGTGCTATATCGCATTCCCTCTTAATCTATCCGCTCGATAAGGCATAGAGGAGAAGAATGCTACAGTCGATCAGAGATTTATCTGCCGTCCTCTGGCTTCTTTCGGTTTACGTTGCTCAAAATCTCCGCAGACTCCTGATAGTACCGGTTGCTTTTCTGTTTCTCTTTGGCAATGTCTGCGTTGATTTTTAGCAGTAGTTTTTCAATTTGGTCTGCTTTCGCCCGGTTTTTTCTCTGGTGAATCACTTCCTTTTTGAAGAAGCCGTAGCGAATCTCTCCCAAGTAGCTGAACCGAAATTCCCCCACGCCTTCGTAGGTGGCGGTGAGCTCTCCCAAAGTCCAGGACTCTGGGTTTAAGTAATACAACGCCTGAAATTGCCGAAACTTGAGTTTGGGCAGATCCCGGTTTTTGGCAGCGGGTCCCTTGGCCCAGCGGATTACCACCCAGGAGATGAGGATGGTAGAGAGTAGGACGGCAAAAATAAGGATGGTTTGTAAGGTTCCCTCAAAGTGTTCCATGAACATCTACCTTTCCTTGGTCTTGCCAATGTGCGCTTTTGGTGGGCATTAATTTATGCCACACCTAAATACTTCTCGAAGAATTGCATCATACGCTGAATGACTCCTTGTTTCTTTTCCACACGGTTACCGCCACCGAACCGGGAAACAGGGGGCATAATTCGGTCAAAGTCGGTCCCTGTGGTCTTCAGAGAACCATCTCGGAAGGAGTTATCCACAAAGCGTCGGGTTTCTTCCGGCTTTAACTTTTCTTCGGCAATGATAGTATCCAGTTCTGCGTCTTTTTGTTTTTGGACAAAGAGGGTCCAATCACGGTCTACTACCGTGGAAGCATCCATGGTGCGGATAAAATCATGGATCAGATCTTTCTTACTCCGCAGTTGGATGCTAGAGTCAATGGCTTTGTCGATCTTGGTCAGAATCTCTTTGTCCTTGCAGTTGGAATCATGGTACTGGGAAACCAGGATGAGAATGTAGTCGATGTTAACCTCCACCTGCCGGACCAATTCCATCTCAAAGACAATGTCATCATTGATGTCTTCCCTGTCTCCGTTCTCCCGGGGGAGATACTTTTGGTAGAGGTCAATGTATCACGGATGAGTTTCTTCCGGCTTTCCGCATCAAGCTCGCCGTTTTCTCCCTTATATACAATTTCAAAATCAATAGGAGAGCCTTTGTCGCGGTTCAGAAAACATTCCCGGTGATAGCGTTCCTCGACCTTGCCCCGGATGGACAGGTCAAATGCCAAACAGCACTCGTCCACATGATAACGCGCGTAGGGCGTCATTTGAGTCTCGCCGTTTTCATCCTGAATCACATATCTGGGGTGATTCAAAACGAAATGCGAATCAATGTAGACATAATGGCCGGCATCTTTCAGCTTGGGATTGATAATGCTCTGGATGGCGGCGTCTTTCGCCGGAATGGAATAGGTCTGGTTGTGCTTGATCGAACCCTTCTTATAAGTGTGGGGCTTGACGTAATGGCCGTCTATGTAAATAAAAGCCCCCGCCGCTTCCTCATAGCCGGCGTCAATCATACGCAGCTTTGCCGCCGTTCGGGAAACCATAAAGAAAGCGGCTAACTCATCGATGACAAAGGGCATCAATTCACACAATTCAAAAATACCCAGTTCATCGCGGTATTTCCGGATCATCGCGGATGCCTGACGCTTGAACATGGCAAGCGGCATCTGGATGCGGGGAGCAAGGGCGTTCGCCTGCCATTCCATCCACTTTGTATCGTCATTATTGGGGTCTTCTACACCGCCGACCACTTTACACTTGATTTGGGTCGCATCTTCGTTATATAGCTGTTCCAGCGCAAAAGCCTTTTTATGGAGTTCCCAATGGACACATTCGTGAACAATAGTATTATTGTAAGCGCCAAGGTTCCGCTGGAAAGCTACATTCGGGTCAACGATAACAGTTCCCGGCATGACGTGCTTTACCGTCTCTGCTTTTTTCTCTCCATCGTACAGTTTGGCGTCTGTTTCACGAAAATAGATCTGCCCGAAAACACTCATATCCTCCGATATGCGGTGCTGCACTACTGTGAGTTTCATCCGTCTTGCCAGCTCAGAGGGATTGACCCACGTCGGCTGAAGGAGTGCTTCTTTGTAATACTTCCGCAGGAAAGCCTCCGCTTCCTTTTCCAGGTCATCCTTATAAATGATTGGAACAAGCGCATTGGACATCGGACGTTTCTGGTGGTTCCGCCTGTTGTACACGCAAACATCGTATATTTCCAGGTCGCTCAGTTTACGGTCCAAATCTCCACGGCATCGAATCATAAACCACTGGTGCGCCGCCTCGGATTCATCGTTATGGTAGCGGTCTTCATCATGGATAATAAGCGTGGCATCCATAACTACATCGAATTCTATGGCCGAGCCGGGGAGGTCAGATACATCGACAAACTGCAAATCTGTATCGTAAAGTTCAATTTCGCCGACATTTCGGACTCTGTTGAGGCGCAAATCAAGAACAGAGGGGTCAACAGAAGGAAGAAATTCCTCAATCGCCCTCCACATCTGATTATCGAGGTTATTCTCAACATACTCCTTGAATGATCGGCTTTGTCTCATATGAACGCCCCCTACAGTGAAAAATGTAGGCTTTTCTCATTCACCACTCAGCGTAAATGCCGTTAATATTTAGCTGTCTTTCGCCAATTGGCAATACCTTTATAGCCTTACAATAATGCATCGTTTAAATACTCTCTGACTCGTTGTTCCAGTTCTTCTGCCGTAAAAGCGCAGGGCTGAAGCCGCTCCGCCCACGCACGGCCAGGATGTAAGCAATCCCAAAGAGGCATCCTGCCCCTATGACGGCCTTTTCCGGGATCGTGGTTACCAAAGCCGTCCAAAACGCGGTTCCATACCGGTTTAAACCTCTCAATCAATAAAGACTCCGTCAATGGAATCCAGATATCGTCTACGGAAAGAAATCGACAACGGAAGTCCTCCAATTTTAGATTTGTTGCAGCATCCAGGGATTTGGCATGGTCGGTTAACCGTTTGAATAACGCCGTTCCGGGATCAACATCATCGCCTTGTCCACCTTTCCTGGCACCGTCAGGAACCGCCTTCCCCACATAGATGGGGCAGGCATACTGGCCGTTGCGGTTTACTTCTGCGAGAACTTCATAAGCAGGAAAGTCGCCCAGATAGTACAGTGCATATACTCCGGCTCCGATGAATGGCTCTGGCGGCAAAGGATACGTCTCAGACTCCAAAAGAGCATTTGCTACGCTTGCGCCCAAGTGCCGTTTATCCAGTGGGTTGAAGGGTTCAAATACCGGATAATCTGATTTCTTAGCCATTGTGTTTCACCAGTCCTTTCATCTGTGTAATGACGGAGTCGCCGACTGCCTTCGCTAATTTCACAGGCACCGCATTTCCGATTTGTCTCATACTCTCAGTCCAGGATGCACTAAAGATATAATCATCCGGGAAAGTTTGTATCCGCGCACTTTCTCGAACTGTATAGTAGCGGACACTGCCATCATCCAGTACAACCATGTTTTCGCCGCCGGGCACGCCGTGTGCGCCAGCCTTGATAGTCTTGGACGGTTCGTCCATTTTACTGCCTGAATGCCCCGCATAAATCCGGGCGCCATCTCTGAACTCATGATTATAGTAAGCACCAACCCCATGCTCATCGGCGGGATTAGGCAAGTCTCCAATCGCATCTCGAACGGTCTGCCACCTCTGCAGCGGTGTGTCCGTTTCCTCAACAGCACGACGTACTGAACGCAGTTGTGCTGTTGACAGCGGCATTTCGCTCGGCTTTTTCATGTCGTGTTCCTGCCAATAATCACCGGTAACCCACTTGGAATATAGCAAAGATTCCTGTGAGTGGGTAGCATTCGGAAAGCTCCAGCTTATATTGCTGTCACTTCTGAAGCCTACGATAATAACACGGTGCCGGGATTGCGGCACACCGTAGTCAGCGGCATTCAGCAATCGAAAAACAACATTGTAGGACAGACCATCGTCATGCCCGGCCGTGTGGTGCTTTTCCAGCAGCGACATGTGTTCTTCCCATGTCATATTCTCTTTTTTTACGATCTCCGGGTGCTGAAGCTGTAGCAGAATATAATTAAAGTAGGAGCTAAAAGACTTCCTTAAAAGCCCTTTTACATTTTCAAATATAAATGCTTCAGGCTGCGTCTCGCGCACAGCGCGCACGGCTTCAGGAAACATATCCCGCTTATCATTGTAGGCCTGATGCTTTCCGCCTAACGAAAATGGCTGGCACGGTGGTCCTCCAGCAACAAGTTGGATACTCCCCGTATAGCCATTATAATTTACGGTTCTTACATCCGTTTGGTATACCTTCCAATCTCTAACGCCCGGATATCCATTTGCGATATTTTCCTTGATGTTTTCGCAAGAGGCCTTATCCCACTCAAAAAGAGCCTTATGGTCAAATCCCGCCTGCTGCAAGCCAAGTGCCAATCCGCCCGTCCCGCTAAATAATTCTATCGAATTCATAATACCTCAATCCTGTCTTTCCGTGGTAAAAAGTAATCTATTTTGCATCTTTGACATATTCAACTATGTCTCCGAAATCCGCATCTAACACAGCACAAATCTTCTCAAGCACTGACATGGTCACTTCCTGGTCTTTCTTCATACGGGTAACCGTGTTGGGTGCAATATCTGCGGCCCTGCGCATTTCAGCGACACTCATGTTTTTATCTATCAACAACTTCCAGAGTCTGTTATATGAAACTGCCATACCTATCCTCCAACTCTTACAGCCACAAACGGCAATACTGACTCTTCAACCATCAAGAGAACTTAATAGATATTGTACCACATGACAGCCCTCATTACAATAGCTTTTCGCATTAAATTGCGAGTTTTTACCCTCTCGATTCGAGAACGCTTGTTCCTGTATGTTGATAGCTCTCTAAAAAGAAACCATAGCACATCTTAACGATAGCCCTACTCTGTAACGATAGCTTTTCTATCGTTACAGAGTACCACCAAAATGGTGAACCGCCTTGTCAAAACCGCCATTTTGCCTATGCCACCACAGTGTTGAAAATAGAAAAACCGCCCAGAAACGGCGGATTTACGGCATTTTTGAGGGTATGGAATTGTATCAATCTCGGCGTGGTTTTGTCGTAGACCTTGTTGACCTCCGTCTTCTCCCCAATGGCAATACGGGTGAGTAGTTCAGAGACTTCCTGGGGGGTGAAGTATTCCCCGCCGCTTTTGCCTGCGTTGGAGGCATACATGCCCATGAGGTATTCGTAGGCGTCCCCGAAGGCGTCAATGGTGTTGTCCTGGTAGTTGCCCAGCTGCATGTCCCCTACACCGTTGAGGAGCTTGACCAGCTTTTCATTCCGCTTGGCTACGGTAGCACCCAGTTTGTTGCTGTTGACGTCGATGTCATCAAAGAGGCCCTTGAAGTCGTCCTCGCTTTCGCTGCCCTTGGCGGAGTCCTCAATGGCCTGGAAGACGGCGGCCAGGGTCTCGTTGAGGTTCTCGTCCTGGGGTGCTCTGGCACGGACATTGGAAAACAATTGGCTGGGGAGGATGAAGAAGCCCTTGGTGGTGATCAGGTCCTCCCGGGCCTGCTCGGCATCCTCATCGGGGAGGAGGGCATAGTCAAACCCCTCGTTGCCTGCTTCCTGTTCTCCTTGGTTGATGTAATCGGTAAAGTTTTCGGAGATGTATCGGTAAAACAACATACCCAGGACGTATTGCTTAAAGTCCCAGCCGTCTACGCTGCCCCGCAGGTCGTTGGCAATGGCCCAAATGGTGCGGTGGAGTTCCTCGCGTTCCTGTTCCTTTTTATGATCCGCCATGGTTCTGCTCCCTTTCTTCTTCTGGACTAGTAATTTTTCCGTTGTTTTCACGCCGAACTAATAAGAATTATATCATGTCAACCCAAAAACTGACAAGATTTTTCGCAGTTTTACACCTTCCCTCATAAAAATCTTTACACTAAATGGGCGGAGGTGGTGGAAATGATCGGAGAGCGCTTATCCGAAGTCAGAAAGGATCACGGAGACACCTAATCTTCCCTTGCCAAAAAACTGAATGTCTCTGTGGCCACTGTGCGAAGCTGGGAACAGGAGAAGAGCTCTCCTGCGCATGAAATCTTAGTAACCATCTGCAAAATGTACCGAGTTTCGTCGGATTATCTTTTGGGGCTGTCCAATGTAGACCCCAGCTATATCCAACGCCGCCGGTTGGAGTCATTTACCCAGCAAGAATTAGAAGAGTTGGCAGAATACGAGCGGTTTTTGCTTTGGAGACGAAGTCAGAGGCAATGAAAAAACCCCAAGGTGAGTTTTTGATCACCTTGGGGTTTTATAAAACAATATATTAAAAGTATAAATTACAATATTACGCAAGAGGCCAAACCCGTTAAGATGGCAACACAATACCATATAACGCATATAGCTCTTTATGACGATTATACGCAGAAATGTTATTTCGAAGAGGGATCCATCTTGTAATGGAAACGGGGGGTGTTTTATTTCCTCTCATCGGTTTATTGTATGGAGCGGTGAAATCTTTGAGTTCATCTCTGCCCCTGCATGGGATTAGGATCTTTTCCATTTGCGCTCCTGTAAGGCCTAAGAATAGACAACTGAGTTTTTTCGCCACTGTGCTGGTATCCAATTCACCAAGATACTGCGCTTGGTTGTTCTTTCCGAGTTCTGTAAGGTGGTATGCAAGTTCCTTCCAGATGGTTTTACAGCCAATAAGAAAGGGATAGCATTTTTGGATGAGAGCTTGATGTACTTGATGTAGTTGGCGGTTTCCCCAAAAATTATATTCGTTGGGAAGCTGATCCAGCGCAGGAATCGTTTGCATGTTATTGCATATTTTATAAGTATATTGTCTCATAAAGGCTATCAGCCTTTCGATCAAATGATTGTCTGATTCTGGCAAGAACGATGGAACAGGGATTCCCTCTATCGTCCCTCTTTTGTTACTCTCTATTTCCTGCCGTAAAGCCTTGAATTCCTTGGATGTAATCGCTGCATTTTCATCCTCGTTGATTGTTTTAAACATTTCTTGGATTGAAATTTCAATGCCCATGACAGATATGCTATCTGGAATAAAGTGTTCACTGCTAGGAAGAAAACAATAGTAGCGTCTCAACGTTATGATTCCATCACCATTCAATGCATCCAGACCACGAGTAATTGCCTGCTTGCTGTTATGGAGCAATCTTCGATCATAATAAATCCTCCCTGGGAGCACATTTTCTGAGGTCCCATTTTCCCAAAAGGATAGCTCCCATTTGTTTTTTCTTGCTCTCCAGTAAGTGTTGTTTGGTTCAAAAAGGCCTAGTTTTGGTAGCAACTGATTTATAGTCCCCTGAAAACTGCCCTTTTTCACAAGCAACGGCTTTACAAAATCAATATATTTTCCGTGTTTTCCTCGGTTTTCAGTCCGATCCAAAGGGGCATCATACACTTCCTGGATCAAAATTTCTCGTTTGGAAGGAACTGTTGGATCAATGTCATGATGTTTACAATATTTTATGTGCCTTGCAAATTCATTTTCAATCAACTGCTTATTTCGTCCACCAGCCTTAAGCCGCTCCCCAGTAACATTGAAGTATAGGTCGGTAAAGTTAGAAAATATCTGCCCTGATCTTAAATGAGAAAA
>ENA-ORTY01004829-ORTY01004829.1-human-gut-metagenome-genome-assembly--contig:-NODE-4829-length-10292-cov-10.299404_pt1 | contig 10292 bp, 8 predicted proteins | sample MGYA00241917_ERZ509198 | MGnify/ENA primary metagenome ERZ509198 (study PRJEB26280, sample SAMEA2338857) | human gut metagenome | biome: human gut; feature: human-associated habitat; material: faeces...
CCGCAGGCGCGCGAGCTTGTGCTGCTCGCGACGATGACGGCGCTGGCCGTGGCCGGGCGCGCGGCGTTTTACTGGCTGCCGCAGTGCAAGCCCGTGTGCGCGATCGTGATCCTCACGGCCGTGGCCTTTACGCCGGAGGCGGGCTTCGTCACCGGTGCTGCGGCTGGCCTGATCTCGAACTTTTTCTTCGGGCAGGGGCCGTGGACGCCGTGGCAGATGCTCGGTTTCGGGCTCGTGGGCTTTCTCGGCGGCGTGCTGTTTTCCGGACGGAAGGTGCAGCTCGTGCCGCTGCTGCTCTATGGCTTTTTCTCGGTGCTCATCGTCTATGGTGTGCTGCTCGACACGGCGAGCATGCTCATGTACAACGCCGTGCCCTCGTGGCAGCTGTGGCTGGCGACCTGCGCGTCGGGGTTCGTGTTCAACCTCATTCACGCGGGCGCGACGGCCGTGTTTCTGCTCCTGCTGTATAAGCCCCTGCTCAGCAAGCTCGCGCGTGTGAAAGAAAAGTACGGCCTTCTGGAATGAAAAATCTCCGCATCCGATCGGATGCGGAGTTTTTTTGTGTGCATTTCATGCCCGCTGCCAGAGCAGGCGGTTGTCGTCAAAGACGGCGCAGAGCCTTCCGCTGCCTTTGAGCCACGCGAGGTAGGAGCGCACCGTGCTGCCGACGAGCACGTACTGCTCGAAGTTCATCCCGAGGTCAAAGCGCCGGAACAGCTGCTGCAAGACCGCCTCGAACGTCTGCGGCTCCCGGCAGAGCTCCGCGATGATGTCCGCGATCTCGAGCACCTTGTCGATGTTGTACTGCGCGAGCGGGGCGATGTCCTCCGTGGCCGCGGCGTGCGCAGGCACGAAGGCGCGCCCAGAGAGCGTCTTGACCATTTCGAGCGTGTCCAGGTAGGCAGCCACATCGTAAAGAAAGCCGATCTGGTACTTTTCCAGTGTCTCGCGGCTCGACAGACAGTCGGCCAGATACACCACGTCGTCCGGCGTGCGAAAGCCCACCATGTCGAAAAAGTGCCCCGGCAGCTGCAGCAGTTCAAACCCCTCCGGCAGGCACGCCGGGGTCAGCTCCTGCGCGTCGCTGGGCTTGGCCATGAGAAATTTGTGCTGCAGCTCCTTCGGCGGATAGCCGCCGTAGAGAAACGACGGCTCGAGCACCGGGTGGCGCGTGAAGTCACACTCGATGCCGGGGGCATAGATCTTGCAGCCGGTCTGGTTTTGCAGGTACTGGTTGCCGCCGATGTGGTCGGCGTTGGAGTGCGTGTTGTAGATGGCGGTCAGGTGCCAGCCGTTGGTGTCGAGGATCTGGCGCACCTTGCGCCCGGCCTCCTTGTCATTGCCGCTGTCGATGAGGCAGACGTCTGTGTCGTTCAGGCGCACGAGGCCGATCTTGGCCGGGCTCTGGATATAGTAGCTGTTTCCGACCACCTGGGTCAGTTCATACATGGTGCTTTCCTCCTTTGTCAGACGGTGTGTTTGCGGATGAGCGGCTCCACCTGCGCTGCCAGCTGTGCGAGGGCGCCCGGCTCGAACGGGGAGCGGAAGCCCGCCTCGGCCAGCAGGTCCGTCCAGAGCTTTTCGCCGCCCTGCTGCGACAGGTGCAGGTAGCGGGCGAACGCGCCGTCATAATCGTCCTGCGATGCGAGCAGGAACTGGAACGCCGCCGTCTGCGCCAGGCAGTAGTCGATGTAGTAAAACGGCGTCTCGTAGATGTGCATCTGGTACTGCCAGCGGGTGCCGCGTTCAAGATACGGGATGCCGTTCTGGTCGATATACGGGCGGTATTTCGCCTCCAGTTCCAGCCAGACGGCGTTGCGCCCGGCCGGGGTGAGGTCGGGCTCGGCGTAGACGCGGTGCTGGAATTCGTCCACCATCGTGCCGTAGGGCAGGAAGCTGAGCGCATCGAGCGCGTGCTGGAAGCGGTAGCGCTCCGCGTCGCCCGCCTTCGGGAAGAAGGCATCGAGATACGGCCAGGCGAAAAACTCCATGCTCATCGAGTGCGTTTCGGCGGTCTCCATGCCGCCGCAGCCGAGCTCCAGCGCGAAGCGGTTGTCTGCGATCAGGTAGGCGTTGAGCGCGTGGCCGGCCTCGTGCGTCACGACGTCCACGTCGCCGGACGTGCCGTTGAAGTTTGCGAGGATGAACGGCTGACGGAACTTCGGAAACTCCGTGCAGTAGCCGCCGCCCCACTTGTTCGGGCGGGACTCGACGTCAAAGGCCTCGTTTTCGCACATCATGCGGAAAAACGCGCCCGGCACGTCGCCCATGGCGTCGTACATCTTCTGCGCAGCGGCGAACAGGTCGTCCTTGCCGCAGGGCGTCGGGTCGCCGCCGGGGGTGAAAAATTCGTTGTCGTAGAGCCGGAACGTGTCGATGCCGAGACGTTTCGCGTTTTCCAGCCGCAGCCGGGACACGACCGGCACGATGTCGCGCACGATGTTCTCGCGGAAGGTCTGCACGGCCTGCACGTCGTAGCACATGCGCTCCATGCGGCAGTAGCCGAGCTCGATGAAGTTTTGATAGCCCATCTTTTTGGCCATCCGGTCGCGCACGTGCACGAGCCGGTCAAAAAGATCGTCCAGCTGCGCGCTGTGCGCTTCCAGCGTCGTGCCGAGCGCCTCGTAGCATTCCCTGCGCGTGGCGCGGTCGGCGCTGCGGGCGTATTTCATCAGCATCGGCCGCGGCAGCTGCTCGCCCCGGAAGGGGAAGAGCATGCCCGCCATGAGCTGGGCGTATTCGCTGACGAGCTTGTTCTCCTCGACCATGTCGTCGATGATCTCCGGCGACATGCTCCGCCGCTGCAGCTCCATGCTGCGCAGCAGGATCGGCGAGAGCACCGTCTCGAGTTCTTCCCGGAACGGACTGTCGAGCACGGCGGAGGTGTACTGCAGCGCGAGATTTTCGACCTCCGGGCCGATCTCGTCATAGTAGTCCTTTTCCGCCAGATAAAACGGGTCCACGGTGTTGATCGTGTAGCGCATGTATGACAGCGACTGCGCCGTGGCGTACTCCGTCGTGAGCGAGAGATATTCCGCCCGCGCGGCGAGGATCTCCTCAACACTCTGCGCGGCCTTTACGCGCTCAATCACGCGCTGCAGCCCTTCGGTCATTTCCTCGCGCGTTACGCGCCGGTAGGGGAGTTCGGATACTTTCATGCTTGCTCCTTTCCAAGTTCCGCGGCCTCGGGATCCGTGCGCAGTGTCTGCCGGGCGAAGGTGAGAAACCGCTTCGCCGCCGGGGACAGCTCCTCCGGCGCGGGCGCGGCGATGCCGATCTCGGCATATTGCGGCGGATCGACCGGGAGGATCACGATGCCGGTCGTGTCCCAGCCGCGGGTGATGAGTTGATTGTTCAGACTCACGCCGAGACCGGCCTGCACCATGGCAAAGGTGGCGCGGCTGTCCACGGACGTGTAGCGGACATTCGGCGTGATGCCCGCGCGGGCGAACACGCGCGCGTTGTCCGTGTCCTGGTGCATATAGGTCGCGATGGTCGGCTCGGTCGCAAACGCCGCGAGCGGGAACGTCCTGCCCCCGGCCAGCGGATGCTCCGGCGGCAGCCACGCGACCATGGGGTCGGCGTACAGCGGGATCCAGTCAAAGTCGCCCTCGCGGAAGCTCGTGATGCAAAAGTCGGCCGTGTGCTCGCTCACGGCGCGCGTGAGCTGGCTGCTGTTGCCCTGCAGGACCTGCACCTCGATGCCGGGGTAGATTTCGCAGAAGCGGGCGATGCAGCGGCTGAGCCAGCCGTAGTATGCCCCGTACACACAGCCGACGGCGATGGTGCCGGTCTCGACGCCGCGGATCTCGGCTGCCTGTGCCTCGAGCAGGGCGCTCCAGTGCGTCAGTTCCCGCAGCGTCGGCAGCAGCGTCCGGCAGGCACGCGTCGGCTGCACGCCGTTGTGCGAGCGGCTCAGCAGCGGGAAGCCCAGCTCCTGCTCAAGCGCCGCCATCATCCGGCTCAGGCCGGAGGGAGTGTAGTCCAGTTTTTCCGCCGCCGCCGAGAGGCTCCCGGCCTCGAGCACGGCCAGCAGTGCGCGGCATTTTTCCGTGTCCATAAGCTGCCTCCGCCCTTGCGGGATTCGCAAGGAACCGTTGAAACATTGTCTCTTTACGCAATGATATAACCGTGGTATCGTTTCGTCAAGACATTTTCGGGAGGAATTGCGGATGAAGACCCGGACCATGACGCGCACACAGGCGGAGCTGCTGCTGGCAGCGGTCATCATTGCGCGCAGCACATCGTATGTGCTTACAAAAGTCGGCTTGCAGGACATGGGCAAATTCACGCTGCTGGCGGTGCGGTTTTTGCTGGCGCTTGCGTTTCTGGCCGTGCTGTTCTGGCGGCGGCTGCTGCAGATCGACCGGCGCACGCTGCTGAGCGGTCTTGCCATGGGCGGCATTTACTTTTGCGTCATGACGGCGGAACTCACGGCGCTGAAAACGGTGGAGACCTCCACCGTGTCGTTCGTGACGAATACGGCCGTCGTCATCGTGCCGCTCGTTCAGGCGGTGCTCAGCCGCCGGTGGCCGGAGCACCGTGTGCTGCTCGGCGCGCTGGCGTGTCTGCTGGGCGTGGCACTGCTGACGCTGCGCAACGGCCTCGCGCTCACGCCGGGCGTTGGGTACTGTATTCTGGAGGCTTTTTTGTATTCGGCGGCCATTCTCGTGACCGACCGGCTCACGCACGCCGGAGCGGACCCCCTGCTGTCCGGCGTGGTGCAGGTGGGCTTTCTGGGCGTGCTGGCGCTCATCGCATCATTCCTGTTTGAGCCGCCGCACCTGCCCGCCAGCGGCACGTAGTGGCTGGTCGTGCTGGCGCTGGCGCTCGTGTGCAGCGGCTTTGGCTTCACGCTCCAGCCGGTCGCGCAGAGCGGGACAACGGCGGACCACGCGGCGCTGTTTTGCGCGCTCAATCCCTTCGTTGCGGCAACGCTGGGCGCGGTGTGCTTTCATGAGCACTTCGGCCTTGCGGGCCTGCTCGGCGGCGCGCTGATTTTAGCCGGGATCCTGGTGTCCTGTTGGCCGCAGAAAACCGGCGGATGAAAAACAGAAAATGCCCCGGATGCCAATGCATCCGGGGCATTTTCATGCTTATTCTTCGTTCTGCGCCTGGTAGGCACGCACGTAGGCTACGAGCGTGTCGACAGTCTTCTCGATGCCGAGCTTGCCGCTGTTGACGACGAGGTCATACCCGCGCGCATCGCCCCACTTCGTGTCGCAGTAGTAGTTGTGGTAGGCTTTGCGGTCGCGGTCGACACGGCGCATCTCCTGCGCCGCCTGATCGGCCGTGAGGGATTTTTCCTCCATGAGCCGCCGGCGCTTCACGTCGGGCTTTCCGGCGATGAACAGGTGCACGGCGTTCGGGTTGGCGCGCAGCAGATAATCCGAGCACCGGCCGAGCACGACGAACGACTCGCCGCTGTCGGCAAGCTCCTGAATGTGCTCGAACGTCTCGTGTGCGAGCGCATCCTCCGGCGCGTTGAAGTTCTCGCCGATGCGGCGCGACCACAGCAGGTGCACCGGCTTCTCGTCATAGCGCGCGGCGTCCTCGGCGTTAAAGACGCTGGCCAGCAGCAGCTCCTTATCATAAAACGCGATGCCGAGCTGTTTGGCGATCTGTTCGGCAATGTACTTGCCGCCGCTGCCGTGTTCACGGCCGACGGTCACGATGATTTGCTTCATGATGCGTTACCGCCTTTCTCAAAGTAGGATCACAGGTATCTCAGAAACAGGCATCCCAGCGAGACCGCAATGACCAGCAGTGTGGCCGGAACGCAGTATTTGCAGTATTTGCCCCAGGTGATGGGGTGGCCGCTCTTGGCCGACACGGACGTAGCCACGACGTTGGCCGACGCGCCGATGGGCGTGGCGTTGCCGCCGAGGTCGGTGCCGAGCGAGAGTGCCCAGGCGATCACGCGCAGATCCATACCCTGCGTTGCCGCGATGGACTGAATGACCGGTACCATGGTGGCCGCGAACGGGATGTTATCGATCAGCGCACTGCACACGGCCGAGAGCAGCAGGATGATGACGATGACGGCCTTGATGCTGCCGCCGCTGATGCTCGAGATGAACTGCGCGATGAGCTTGAGCACGCCGGTCTGCTCCAGTCCCGCGACGGAGATGAACAGGCCGATGAAAAACAGCAGCGTCTTGTAGTCCACGCCGCGCAGCACTTCCTTCACGCCGGTGCTGCCGTTGGTAAACACGGTCACCAGCAGCGTCAGGCACGCGACGATGACGCCGATGCACGCAACGGTCAGCCTGGTCTGCGCGTGTGTCACAAGCAGCGCGACCGCGATGAGAAACACGATCACATCCGCAATGAACGCCTTGCGGTCGGCGATGGCGGTCGCAGGGGCGGGGCAGACAGCGTCGGCCGGACGGGCGGCCTCGCTCGCCTTGAGCGGCTTGCGGAAGCACAGCCAGAAAAACAGCAGCACGAACACAAAGCAGATCCCGACGATCACGCCGGTGTTCTGGATGAAGTCCGTAAACGTATAGCCGAGCGCCGTGCCGATGATGATGTTGGGGGGATCGCCGCACATGGTGGCAGCGCCGCCGAGGTTCGCGCAAAAGACCTCCGACAGGATCATCGGGACGGGGTCAAAGCACAGGATCTGCGCCAGCTCCAGCGTGACGGTCGCCAGAAACAGCACGACCGTGATGCTGTCGATGAACATGGCCAGAAACGCGGCCATGGCCATGAAGCACACCAGCAGCGGCACGACATGATAGTGCGTGGCTTTGGCCAGCGACAGGCACAGCCAACGGAAGAAGCCGGATTTGCCGAGGCCCTCGACCATGATCATCATACCGGTGATGAAGAAGATGGTCGACCAGTTGACGCCGGAGCTTGCGCTCTCCGAGGCGCCGTACCAGAAGTCGGCGCGGAAGATGGCGCCGAGGTTCAGGGCGTTTTTGATCGCGTCCCAGCTGTGCATGCAGATGCCGAACACGACCACGAGCACGAGGGCCGCACTGCCAAGCGTGACATACTGGCGCTCAAATTTGTCCATGATGATGAGCGCGAACATGCCGACGAAGATGACAGCTGCAAGGATTTGAGCAGTCATGGGAAAAACCTTCTTTCTTGAAATTTGAGGGGGGGTGCCGACGCAGAGGCATCGAAGAAAGAGGGTTGCTTCGCGGTGGTGTCCTTCCCCAACAGGAGAGGAATTTTAGCGCGCTCGGTGGTAAAAGTCAAGGGCTTTTTGCAAATCTGAGCGGGTTCTTATCAGACTTTCAAATGCTTGATATTACAGGCATTTATAGGCGATGATCGTCGCGCCGCCCTTGCCCTCATAGCGCTTGATCTGGTACTTGTTCGGGAAGGCGGCCAGCAGCTCTGGCAGCTTGCTGTAGCCGTAGGCGCGCACGTTGAAATCGGGCTTGACGCGCTTGATGTACAGCCCCGAGGAGCTGACGTTGACAAAGCCGTCGGCGTCCTGATACTTCTCGGACGCAATGTGCAGCAGGTTGTGGATCTCGCGGATGTCGGGCTTTTTCGGCTCCGGCTCCGGCTCCGGCTCCGGTTCGGGTTCGGGCGTCGGTTCCGGTTCGGGTTCGGTGGCCGGGGCAGACTCGGCCGCGGACTTCTTCGTGCTGCGTGTGGCCTTTTTCGTCTTGCGGGCGGGCTTTTTGGCCGCGGGCTCCGCGGCGTGCTCGACGGCGGCGGGCTTTTCGTCTGCCTTGGACAGGTAGTCGATGAGGATGAAGTCGTCGCACGCGTTTTTGAATGACTCCGGCGTCGTCGTCACGCCGGCGCCGATGATATACAGGCCCGACTCGCGCAGACGGATGGCCAGCGGCGTGAAGTCGCTGTCGCTCGACACGAGCACGAGCGCGTCGTACATATTATTGTGCAGCAGATCCATGGCCCCGATGACCATGGCGATGTCGGTCGTGTTTTTGCCGGTGACGTAGTCAAACTGCTGCTCGGCGCGGATGGCGAGGCGCTTGAGCTCCGGCTCCCAGTTTTTCAGCGAGTCCTTGCGCCAGTTGCCGTAGGCCTTTTTCACGACGATGCGGCCGTAGGTCGATACCTCGTGCAGTACGGCCTCCAGCTTGGACAGCTGCGTGTTGTCGGCGTCGATGAGCACGGCGATTTTCTGGAAATTTTCCATAGATGTTTACTCCTGAACCGTCCCGTGGGCGGTGATTTTTTCTCCATTATAGCGTTTTTACGCGCAAAATGCAACGAAAGCGGGGCGAGGCCCCGCTTTCATTTTCTGCTCATGACCCCTCGCCCACGGTCGCCGGACACTGGCGGCCGTTGGGGTCGATGCTCGTGTCACCGGGGAGGATCATCTGCGAGATCGGGATGATGGAATACCCGTCGGCGATGAGCGCCTCAATGATGCCGGCCAGCGCCTCCGGCGTGTGCTCGGCCGCGTTGTGGAACAGCACGATGCTGCCCGGCTGCACGCGCGTGAGCACGCGCGATGTGATCTCGTCGCTGCTCAGCTCCTTCCAGTCGAGGGAATCCACGTCCCACTGGATGACATGCATGCCCAGACCGTTGATGGTGCTCACGACCGTGTCGTTGTACTCCCCGTAGGGGCAGCGAAACAGCGTCGGCCGCGTACCGGTGACGGCTTCGATTTTATCGGCGCAGGTGTTGACCTCCGTCTGGATCTGTTCGGCGCTTAGCTGCGCCATGTGCGGGTGCGTGGACGAGTGGTTCATGACCTCGTTGCCCGCATCCGCGAGCGCCTTGACCGACTCCGGATATTTGTCCACCCATTCGCCCACGACGAAGAACGTCGCGTGGACGTTGTACTTGTTGAGGATGTCGATGAGCATCTGCGTATCCTCGTTGCCCCAGGCTGCGTCGAACGACAGGCTCACGACACGGTCGTCGCGCTGCACGCAGTAGATGGGCAGCACGCGCTTGGCCGCGCTCACGCCCACGATCGCGGGGCTGTTGACCGCCCAGAACATAAGCGCGATGGCCAGCACCATCGCGCACACGCTCAGCAGTTTCCGGTGTTTTCTGACGGCTTGCCGCACTTTGTACATTGCACCACCTCCGGCTTTCTGCCTTCATCCTATGAGGGGGCGCGGCGCGGTATGCGCCATTTGGTTTACATAACTTCTGGCGATGCGCAGAAAAACGCCCGCACATGAAACCATGTGCGGGCGCAAACGCTCAAAACAGGCCGGTGATGCGGCCGTCGTCGTCGACGTCGATGTTTTCAGCGGCCGGGACTTTCGGCAGACCGGGCATCGTGAGCACGCTGCCCGTGAGCGCGACGAGAAAGCCCGCCCCGGCGGACACGGTCACGCTGCGCACGGTCACGGTGAAGCCCGTCGGCGCGCCGAGCTTTGTTTGGTCGTCGGAAAAGCTGTACTGCGTTTTTGCCATGCATACGGGCATATTGCCAAAGCCCAGCTCCGTAAGCCTTGCAATCTGCTTCTTCGCCGCCGGTGCAATGCTCGCGCCGTCCCCGCCGTATATGCGCCGCACTATAGCGTCTATCTTTTGCTCTATGGTCATGTCCGCATCGTAGGCGAAGGTGAAGCTGCCCTTCTCCTCCTCGCACAGGCGCACAACCTCGCGCGCAAGCGCCTCGCCGCCGCGTCCGCCGTCCGCCCAAACGGTCGAAAGCACGGTGTTCACGCCCAGCTCGCGGCATTTTTCTATTATAAAATCAATCTCCGCGTCCGTATCCGTTGGGAAGCGGTTCACCGCCACAACGCACGGCAAGCCGAACACGTTCTTTATGTTGGACACATGCCTTAAAAGATTCGGCACGCCCCTTTCAAGCGCGGGTATGTTCTCCTCCGTAAGCTCGGTCTTTGCAAGGCCGCCGTGCATCTTCAGCGCGCGCACCGTTGCAACTATAACTACAGCGTCCGGCGTAAGGTTCGCCATGCGGCACTTTATGTCAAGGAACTTCTCCGCGCCCAAATCCGCGCCGAAGCCCGCCTCCGTAACGGCATAATCGCCCATCTTCAGCGCCATGCGCGTTGCCATAACGCTGTTGCAGCCGTGGGCAATGTTTGCAAACGGCCCGCCGTGCACGAACGCGGGCGTACCCTCAAGCGTCTGCACAAGGTTTGGCTTTATTGCGTCCTTCAGCAGCGCCGTCATGGCTCCCGCCGCCTTCAGCTCTGCGCAGGTAACGGGCTTATCGTCATATGTGTAGCCCACTATCATGCGCCCCAGCCTCTCCTTCAGGTCTGCTATGCCCGTTGAAAGGCACAGCACGGCCATAATCTCGCTTGCAACGGTAATATCGAATCCGTCCTCCCTGGGCGTGCCGTTCACCTTGCCGCCAAGGC
>ENA-ORTY01004837-ORTY01004837.1-human-gut-metagenome-genome-assembly--contig:-NODE-4837-length-10269-cov-2.968573_pt1 | contig 10269 bp, 5 predicted proteins | sample MGYA00241917_ERZ509198 | MGnify/ENA primary metagenome ERZ509198 (study PRJEB26280, sample SAMEA2338857) | human gut metagenome | biome: human gut; feature: human-associated habitat; material: faeces...
ACAGATGTTGGGGAGGGTTAAACTTTGTTTTAGGAATCATTCTGACGATATTATCGATTTTTATTTTGATTTTAATGAAAGACGACACAAACTTCGAAATGATTTCTGTGTATTTGGTGTTTTTACAACTGGGAATTATGGTGCTCACAATTATTCCAACAGAATTTTTGCTGCATAAGCATTTTACAAAGCAAGGAGTGAAAAAATAGCTAATTTCTGTCTTGTGAAAATGAAGAATTGGAATTGACCGAGATGTAAGCGAGGGATACTTCTTGTCCGAATCGCAAGAAGGCTGGCATGAGAAAATGCAGAACAATGGGCGTTGGAATGTCTGTTATAGCAGTTCTTATATTAATTATGGGTTTGTTTGAAAATGTTTTGCCTGCATTTTTGTATATATTGCATTGGGGATTATTTTGGTTAATGTGGTGGTAATCATCATTTTAGGAAACACGTTATGTAGAAAGTAATGATTTCCAGTTTGAAAAGCCATATTCAATCCTTGGTGTAGATTTAAACCTGTCCTTGTGATAGCTGTGGGAATCGAGTATAATAAATTATATAAAAATTTGACGGGAGGTTTTTGTATGGGAAGTTATCTGAATCCGGGAAACAAAGGGTTTCAGGAAAGCCTGAATTCGAAAATTTATGTGGATAAAACCGGTTTGATTGAAAAAACAAATGCAGCTCTTAATACCCGTCAGAAATTTATGTGTGTCAGCCGTCCGCGACGTTTTGGAAAATCGATGGCGGCGGATATGCTGGCCGCTTACTATGCTCGTGGAGAGGATTCGGCTGAATTATTTGAAGCGCTCAAAATCAGCAAAGCAGAATCCTATGAAAAACATCGTAATCAATATGATGTCATAAAAGTAAATATGCAGGAATTTCTAAGTATGACACACAGTATGGATGAAATGCTGGTTATGCTGCAGAAATATTTGATTTTTGACCTGATGGATCATTTTGAAACGGTTCGTTTTCGCGATGAACACAATCTGATTCAGGTGATGAAGGATATTTACAGTAAAACAAATCATTCCTTTATTATTTTGATTGATGAGTGGGACTGTCTGTTTCGGGAATATAAACAGGATAAAGATGCACAGAAAAAATATCTCGATTTTCTCCGTGCATGGCTGAAAGACAAAGATTATGTTGCACTGGCCTACATGACGGGAATTCTTCCGATCAAGAAATATGGATCTCATTCCGCATTAAATATGTTTACCGAGTATTCCATGACAGATCCCGGCGATCTGGCGGAATATTTTGGTTTCACGGAGAGGGAGGTATCGGCCCTCTGTAAGAAATATGAGATGAGTTTTGAAGAAGCAAAAACGTGGTACGATGGTTATCAGCTGATTGCGCATCGGCAGACGGGAGACGAAATTTATTCTATGTACAGCCCAAAATCCGTTGTAGAAGCCATGCTGCGCCACAAATTCGGAACCTATTGGAACCAGACGGAAACGTATGAGGCCTTAAAAATTTATATTCAAATGGATATGGATGGCCTGAAAGATTCTGTGGTTCGAATGCTTGCTGGTGAAGCAGTTCCGATTCATATCGGAACATTCAGCAACGATATGACCACGTTTGCGATGAAAGATGATGTGTTAACTCTGCTGGTGCACCTCGGTTATCTGACTTACAACAGCATAAATGAAACCGTGAGCATTCCCAATAAAGAAGTTTCCCGGGAATATGTCAATGCAATCAGCACAATGAATTGGCATGGTGTAGCAGATTCTGTGGAATCTTCCCGCAAATTACTGGAATCTTTATGGGCAATGGATGCAGATGCCGTCGCAGCCGGAGTGGAAAAAGCGCATGAGGAAATTTCAATTCTCCAATATAATGATGAAAATTCTCTTAGCTGTACCATTCAGCTCGCCTTCTATTTTGCACGGGAATACTACACTATGGTTCGGGAACTGCCGGCAGGAAAAGGATTTGCCGATGTATGCATGATCCCAAGACCGTGCCATCTGGATAAGCCGGCGATCGTGATCGAATTGAAATGGGACAAAAGTGCAGTTGGAGCAATCGAACAAATTAAAGAAAAACAGTATGGAAATGCATTGAAAGACTATCAGGGAAATTTGCTGCTTGCCGGTATCAATTATAATAAAAAAACGAAGAAACATGAATGTGTTATTGAGACAATGCAAAAATAAAAAACGGAAGTCTCATATCTGCGCAGTAAGGGTGGCGGATATGGGACTTTTTGGTAAAGACAAATAAAATTTATGGAGGAAACAGAATGATTATTGATTCTTATGATATCACCAGTGAGCCTATTGTAAAATCGGAGAATTTTTGTCACCTGTTCTGCATGAAACCAGAATAACGGCGGAGCAGGACAGGGAAAGCATAGTTTGTGACATCTGTCAAACCATAATATCCAATGGAAAATAATTGCTTCGGACAGGGAATGATCTTTGTTCTGCCAGAGAAATATGATAAAATAAGAAACAGAAATAAATTTTTTTGCAAGCCCGTCGGTGGTAAAGGATTTAGGAGGGAGCAGACCCATGAAATCAGTAATTTCCATTGGAAACCAGGATTTTGTATCCATTAGAAAGAATAACTGTTTTTATGAATCAGGTAGCACTTCAGACCTTCAGCAGTTTCGACACGGGTGGAAAACCGTCAGAGGAACTCGAACCAGAAAGATTTTACCATGGATTTGTCCTTGGGCTGATTGTCGATCTGGCCGGAAAATACAGAATCACATCCAACAGAGAAAGTGGATTTGGACGGTATGACGTAGTAATGGAGCCATTGAAAGAAAACTTGGATGCGATCGTGATGGAATTCAAGGTTCAGAATACATCAAAAGAAAAGTCGCTGGAAGAGACGGTGGAACATGCACTTCGTCAGATTCAGAAAAAACAGTATGACACAGAATTGCTTGCCAGAGGAATCACAAAGGAGCGGATCAGGCATTATGGATTTGCGTTTCGGGGGAAGAAAGTGTTGATGGGAAATTGACGCAGACCATCTATGGGCATTGGAGAAAAACACGCGTGCCATTGCGTTTTACAACCGCCACGGATTTCAGTGGACAGGAACGAAACAGCTGGAAGCGGATTGCGAATATCCGCTTTACTGAAGCAAAAATAGCCGAAAAGCCTGTTCTACCGTATCGGTCATATTTTCTGCCGCATTTTTCACATCCATAGCTTCTTCGAGTGAAACGACGCTTCGCAGAATCGGGAAAAATGCATCAATTCCGGCGGCGTTGCATGCAGATGCATCCTTTGTGACACAGCCGGAGAACGCAAGGACAGGTTTGCCGTATTCTTTTGAAAGTTTTGCAACTCCGATCGGCGCTTTTCCCATCACGGTTTGTCCGTCGAGCCGTCCTTCGCCGGTGATAACAAGATCAGCATCTTTTACATCATCACGAAGCCGGGTTTCGTCCAGTACGATCTGAATGCCGGGTTCCAGCGAAGCAGAAAGAAACGTCTGAAAAGCAAATCCAAGTCCGCCCGCAGCACCTGTTCCGGGAATTTCCGCGTCGACGTTCGGGAATGTTTTCCGGCAGAGCGCGGCGTAGGAGGCAAGCGATGTGTCCATACGTTTGATCATGACAGCATCCGCGCCCTTCTGCGGTCCGAAAACGGCGCTGCAGCCGTTGGAACCACAGAGCGGATTCGTTACATCGCAGGCAATACGGAAGGTGCATTCCGAAAGTTCCGGCAGAACGTGATCTGTCGTAATCGCGGTAAGAGATTCCAGCCCGACGGCACCAAAAGGAACCTGTTTTCCTTCTGCATCGAGCAGTCCGAAACCGAGTGCCTGCAGCATACCAATACCGCCGTCATTCGTGGCACTTCCGCCGATTCCGATAATAAAATGGCGGCAGCCACGCAGAACCGCATCCTGGATTACTTCACCGACACCGTATGTCGTTGTATACAACGGATTTCGCTCCGTATCCGAAACAAGCGTAATTCCAGCTGCACCGGACATCTCAATAACAGCTGTCTGTGCCTGTTCTATTACGCCATACGTACACGAAACTGTCTTTTGTGCCGGTCCCGTCACAGGAACGGACACAAACTGTCCGCCGAGTCCTTCCGTCAGAGCCTGTACCGTCCCTTCTCCTCCGTCCGCCAGTGTCCGCACAACCGTTTTAACATCTGGATCCACCCTGTGAATCCCTTGCGCAGCAGCATTCCCGGCCTGAAGAGATGAGAGACTTCCTTTAAATGAATCAATTGCAATTGCAACTTTCAAACTTTCACTTCCGTTTCCTTATAAGATACCATGATTTTACCATCCCCATGTCCAAATAGCAACGCACATCCCCGAAAATCCCGTAAAATCGCGGAAAAGAACCGATAAAATATGCTTTCCGCTCTTGACAACGCTCACAGCCCCTAGTTATAATAAGGCATGAAAAACGATGACGAAGACAGTAGTCTGCGCGTGAACGGTCTGTGGAAAGCGAGCCGGGGATGGTGGGAGTCCGGTACAAGTAGCGGCAGGTGAACATCACTTCCAAGTTGCAGTTCTGAATCTGCGTACCCGGCGCATAAAATATAGAAAGCCGGAGAGCAGTGGTAAGAAGTTGCCGGCCGTTCCCCGTTACAGGAAATGCATATGATAGTATGTAACAGGTGGTTACGATAAGTACAGCTTTCGTCCTATTACAGGGCGGGAGCTTTTTCTTATTTTACGCGAACAAATCAAACGAGAAACTTAAGTTTCAGGAGGTACAAGCATGTACAAGAAAGTTTCAACCGACATGAACTTTGTCGAGAGAGAAAAACAGGTTGAGAAGTTCTGGGAAGACAATCAGATCTTCGAGAAAAGTATGAAAGTGCGTGAAGGAAATCCGTCCTACGTATTCTATGACGGACCGCCGACCGCAAACGGAAAACCGCACATCGGCCACGTAGAGACCCGTGTTATCAAGGATATGATTCCGAGATACCGTACTATGAAAGGCTATCAGGTACCGAGAAAAGCAGGCTGGGATACCCACGGACTGCCGGTAGAGCTGGAAGTTGAGAAAAAGCTCGGTCTGGACGGAAAAGACCAGATCGAAAAATACGGCGTAGAGCCATTTATCGAGCAGTGTAAAGAAAGCGTATGGAAATACAAAGGAATGTGGGAAGACTTCTCCCATACCGTTGGCTTCTGGGCTGATATGAAAAACCCATACGTTACGTACCATAACGACTACATCGAGTCCGAGTGGTGGGCATTAAAAGAGATCTGGAAGAAAGGTCTTCTGTACGAAGGACACAAAATCGTTCCTTACTGCCCGCGCTGCGGTACCCCGCTTTCTTCCCACGAAGTAGCACAGGGATACAAAGATGTCAAAGAACGTTCTGCCGTTGTCCGCTTTAAAGTAAAAGGCGAGGACGCATACATCCTGGCATGGACCACCACACCGTGGACCCTTCCGTCCAACGTTGCACTCTGCGTCAACCCGGATGAGGATTACGTAAAAGTAACAAGCAAAGGATATACCTATTATATGGCAGCCGCTCTGGTAGATACCGTTCTTGGAGAAGGCGCCGAGGTTCTGGAGCATTATCAGGGCAAAGATCTCGAGTTCAAAGAGTACGAGCCGCTGTTCCCGTACGCTGAGAAGAGAATCGGAAACAAAAAAGCATACTATGTAGTCTGCGATACCTACGTAACACTGACCGATGGTACCGGTGTTGTTCATATCGCTCCTGCATTCGGTGAGGACGACTCCAAGGTCGGCCACAGATACGATCTTCCATTCGTACAGTTAGTAAACGAAAAAGGTGAGATGACAGAGGAAACTCCGTGGGCAGGCACTTTCTGTAAGAAAGCAGATATGGCCGTTCTGCAGGCACTCGAGGACAAGGATCTTCTGTTTGATGCGCCGCTGTTCGAGCACAGCTACCCGCACTGCTGGAGATGCGATACTCCGCTGATCTACTACGCACGTGAGACCTGGTTCATCCGCATGACTGCAGTAAAAGAGGATCTGATCCGCAACAACAACACCATCAACTGGATTCCGGAGAGCATCGGAAAAGGACGCTTCGGTGACTGGCTGGAAAACGTTCAGGACTGGGGACTTTCCAGAAACCGTTACTGGGGAACTCCGCTTCCGGTATGGCAGTGTGAATGCGGCCATCAGGACTGCATCGGCAGCATCGAAGAGCTGAAAGAAAAAGCCGACAACTGCCCGGATGACATCGAGCTTCATCGCCCATACATCGACGCAGTGACCATTAAGTGCCCGAAATGCGGTAAAGAGATGCACCGTGTACCGGAGGTTATCGACTGCTGGTTCGATTCCGGATCCATGCCGTTCGCACAGCATCACTATCCATTCGAGAACAAAGAAACCTTCGAGAAACAGTTCCCGGCACAGTTTATTTCCGAGGCTGTAGACCAGACACGTGGATGGTTCTACTCCCTGCTTGCAATTTCCACTCTGCTGTTCAACAAAGCACCATACGAAAACGTTATCGTTCTTGGTCTGGTACAGGATGAGAACGGACAGAAGATGAGTAAATCCAAAGGAAATGCGGTAGATCCGTTTGACGCACTGCAGACCTACGGTGCCGATGCGATCCGCTGGTACTTCTACACCAGCAGCGCTCCGTGGCTGCCGAGCCGTTTCGCAGGCAAGACGGTCGTGGAAGGACAGAGAAAGTTCATGGGAACCCTGTGGAACACCTACGCGTTCTTTGTTCTGTATGCAAACATCGACAACTTCGATGCAACAAAATACAGTCTGGAGTATGACAAGCTGGCTGTTATGGATAAATGGCTGCTGTCCCGTCTGGAATCCACTGTAAAAGCAGTAGACGACAACCTGGCAAATTACCGTATCCCGGAGGCAGCAAAAGCACTGCAGTCCTTCGTGGATGATATGAGTAACTGGTATGTACGCCGCTCCCGTGAGCGTTTCTGGGCAAAAGGCATGGAGCAGGATAAGATCAATGCTTATATGACTCTGTACACCGCACTTGTAACTGTTGCAAAAGCAGCAGCGCCGATGATTCCGTTCATGACCGAGGACATCTATCAGAACCTCGTAAAGAGCATCGATGCAAGTGCACCGGAAAGTATCCACCTGTGTGACTTCCCGGAGGTACATGAGAACTGGATCGATCCGAAGATGGAAGAGGATATGGCCGACCTGCTGGAGATCGTCGTTATGGGACGTGCCGCAAGAAACACCGCCAATATCAAGAACCGTCAGCCGATCGGAACGATGTATGTGAAGAGCGAGTTCCAGCTTTCCGAATTCTACAAAGAGATCATCGAGGACGAGCTGAATGTCAAAGAAGTTGTATTCAAAGATGACATCGCAGATTTCATCAGCTACAGCTTCAAACCGCAGATGCGTACCGTAGGACCAAAATACGGAAAACTCCTGAACAAGATCAAAACCGTACTGTCCGAGCTCGATGGAAACAAGGCAATGGCAGAGCTGAAGAGCACCGGCGAACTTAAACTTGACATCGATGGACAGGAAATTGTATTATTAGAGGAGGATTTGCTGATCGACATGGCACAGATGGAAGGCTATGTTTCCGAATCCGACCATACAATCACTGTTGTTCTGGATACCAATCTGACTCCGGAACTGATCGAAGAAGGCTTCGTACGTGAGCTGGTAAGCAAAATCCAGACTATGCGTAAAGAGGCAGGCTTTGAGGTTATGGACAAGATCCGTGTATACGCAAAAGACAACGATAAGATTGTAGACATCATGAAAAACCATGGTGATGAAATTAAATCTGAAGTTCTGGCAGAAGATATCGTGACCGGAGAGACAAAGGGCTATGAGAAGGAGTGGAATATCAACTCCGAAAAGGTTACCATGGCAGTAGAACGTATCTAAGATTATTTTTGGATGTGTTTTCACGACGATCATTAATATGAAATTGGCCTGCGAGCGGGGAGAAAAACAAGCTCTCCGCTCGCAGACTGCTATTAAGGAGGACGCAGATGTTAAACGCCGAGTTCAAAAAAGAAACTTTTAAGAACAGTGTGAAAGAAAATGTAAAAATGCTGTACAGAAAGAACCTGGAAGATGCTTCCCAGCAGGAAATTTATCAGGCAGTCTGCTATGCAGTAAAAGATGTTATTATTGATAACTGGCTGAAAACCCAGAAGGCAATGGAAGAACAGGATCCGAAGATTCTGTACTATATGTCCATGGAATTCCTGATGGGCCGTGCACTTGGAAATAACCTGATCAACCTGACTGCATATAAACAGGTACAGGAAGCTCTCGAGGAAATGGGACTGAACCTGAACCTTCTGGAGGATCAGGAGAGAGATCCGGCTCTTGGAAACGGCGGTCTTGGCCGTCTGGCAGCATGCTTTCTGGATTCTCTGGCTACTCTTGGATATCCGGCGTACGGCTGCGGTATCCGTTACAAGTACGGTATGTTCAAACAGCAGATCCGCGACGGTTATCAGGTAGAAGTACCGGATAACTGGCTGAAAAACGGCTATCCATTCGAGCTGAAACGTCCGGAGTATGCAAAAGAGGTAAAATTCGGCGGATATGTGGCGCAGGAGTACGATGAGGCTACCGGACGCGTAAACTTTGTGCAGAAGGATTACCAGTCTGTCAATGCAATTCCTTACGACATGCCGATCGTAGGATATGACAACGACGTTGTAAATACTCTGACTATCTGGGATGCAGAGGCTATTCAGGACTTCTCATTGGATTCCTTCGACAAGGGTGATTACCACAAAGCTGTTGAGCAGGAAAACCTTGCAAAGACCATCGTAGAGGTTCTGTATCCGAACGATAACCATTACGAAGGAAAAGAGCTGCGTCTGAAACAGCAGTATTTCTTTATTTCTGCAAGCGTACAGAGAGCAGTTGCAAAATATAAAAAACAGCACGATGATATTACGAAGCTGTATGAGAAGGTTACCTTCCAGCTGAATGATACCCACCCGACCGTAGCTGTTCCGGAGCTGATGCGAATTCTGATGGATGTGGAAGGCCTTGGCTGGGATGAGGCATGGGAGATTACGACAAAGACCTGTGCATACACGAACCATACGATTATGGCAGAAGCACTTGAAAAATGGCCGGTTGACCTGTTCTCCAGACTTCTTCCGCGTATCTATCAGATCGTAGAAGAGATCAACCGCCGCTTCCTGATCCAGGTAAGAGAGCAGTACCCGGGTGATGAGGAAAAAGTCCGCCAGATGGCAGTGATCTACGACGGACAGGTTCATATGGCTCGTCTGGCTATCGTAGGCGGATATTCTGTCAACGGTGTTGCAAAGCTTCATACCGAGATCCTGAAAAAACAGACCTTAAAAGACTTCTACGAAATGACTCCGGAGAAGTTCAACAATAAGACGAACGGTATTACACAGCGTCGTTTCCTGCTTCACGGAAATCCGCTTCTGGCTGACTGGGTAACTGAGTATGCCGGAAATGGCTGGATTACCGATCTTCCGAAGATCAAAAAGATTGCTGAGCTTGCAGATGATACACAGGCACAGAAGGAATTTATGGAGATTAAACACAAAAATAAAGTTCGCCTGGCAAAATACATCAAAGAGCATAACGGCATTGATGTAGATCCGAACTCTATTTTTGACGTTCAGGTAAAGCGTCTGCATGAGTACAAACGCCAGTTTATGAACATTCTTCATATTATGTACCTGTATGACCGTCTGAAAAAGAACCCGGATATGCCGTTTTACCCAAGAACCTTTATCTTTGGAGCGAAAGCTTCCGCAGGCTATGAGCGTGCAAAAGCAATCATCAAACTGATCAACTCCGTTGGGGATGTCGTAAATAACGATCCGACCATCAAAGGAAAGATCAAAGTCGTATTTATCGAGGATTATCGTGTCAGCAACGCAGAGCTGATCTTTGCAGCTGCCGATGTTTCCGAGCAGATTTCTACCGCAAGTAAAGAGGCTTCCGGTACCGGTAACATGAAGTTCATGTTAAATGGCGCTCTTACACTGGGAACCATGGATGGTGCAAACGTTGAGATCGTAGAAGAAGTTGGACAGGAAAATGCCTTTATCTTCGGTCTTTCCGCAGATGAAGTTATCAATTATGAGAATAACGGCGGCTATAATCCAATGGATATCTTCAACAATGATCCTCAGATCCGCAGAGTGCTGATGCAGCTGACCAATGGATATTATTCACCAAAGGATCCGCAGATGTTTAAGGAAATCTATGATTCTCTGTTAAATAACTGTGGCGGCAGCCGTCCGGATACTTACTTTATCCTGAAAGACTTCCGTTCCTATGCAGAGGCT